>Ga0206824_10013_pt1 | contig 61115 bp, 53 predicted proteins | sample Alteio_BWOrgCont_82_FD_152874 | JGI IMG/M metagenome (GOLD analysis project Ga0206824, IMG submission 152874) | Enriched cells from forest soil in Barre Woods Harvard Forest LTER site, Petersham, Massachusetts, United States -... | ecosystem: Environmental > Terrestrial > Soil > Temperate forest >...
TATATCAGACATCCATGAGGGAGACTCTTTGCTTATTAACTTCCCTGACCTTCATAAGGAAATAGCCTCGGTAGCAAGTTATGTTTCAAAAGCCATTGACGTTGTAAACAGAACATTTATGGTGGAAGTAAAACTTCCTCAAGACCAAAACTATCATCCTAACATGATTGCTATGATGAAGATTATTGATTACTCAAACCACTCTGCGGCAGTTATCCCTATAAATATTGTACAGAGCGATCCTACGGGTTCTTTTGTATTTGTTGCCGTAACTGAAAATGGAGTTACTACAGCACGTAAAACAATTGTAACCGTCGGAAAAGTATATGGTGGCAATGCTGAAGTAACAAGCGGACTAAAAGCCGGAGATAAAATTATTACTGTCGGATATGATGACCTGAATAACGGAGACGCGATAAGTTTATAAACTAATTTTTATGAAAGATATTTTTAAAGAATTTAAGCCAAGCAGTTGGGCTATTGACAACCGAACCAGCATTTTTGTAATTACCATCATTATTACTCTTGCCGGGATAATGTCGTTCAATAGTATTCCAAAGGAAAAATTTCCTGATATTGAACTGCCCACTATTGTTGTGCAAACTATTTATCCGGGAACTTCCCCGTCGGACATGGAAAACCTGGTTACCCGCCATATTGAAAAAGAAGCAAAAGCATCTTCGGGAATTAAAAAAATAACCAGTCATTCATACCAAGATTTCTCTGTTATAGTAGTAGAATTCAATACAGATGTAACTATTGAAGACGCTAAACAAAAAGTAAAAGATGCTGTTGATAAAGCAAAGCCTTACCTGCCTTCCGATTTACCTAATCCACCGGAAGTAACCGATATAAACTTTGCTGATTTTCCCATACTATATGTAAATCTTTCCGGTGATTTTGATTTAGCACGGCTTAAAAAATATGCCGATGACATGAAAGATAAAATTGAAGGCCTGCCTGAAGTTACCCGTGTAGACGAAGTAGGAGCGCTCGACAGGGAAATACAGATAAACGTGGACATGTATAAAATGCAGGCTGCTGAAATTACGATGAGCGATATTGAAAGGGCTGTTTCATCGGAAAACCTTGTTGTATCAGGAGGTACGGTTACTATGGGAAATAAGGAGCGTTCTCTTTCAGTCTCCGGACAATTTACCAACATGGACCAGATTCGCAACTTAGTGTTGCGTTCAATGGGGGGTGCTACTTTATATCTTAAAGATATCGCATCTATAAAAGACACTTTTGCAGATGCGAAAAGCTATGCCCGCCTTGACAAGAAAAATGTAATATCACTTAATATTATTAAGCGCAGTGGAGCCAATCTTATTGATGCATCCGACAAGGTACAAACCCTTGTAAAAGACATGCAGGCAAATTCACTCCCGCAAAACTTGCACGTTACTATTACCAATGACCAGTCAGACCAAACAAGGCATACTTTGCATGACCTTATCAATACTATCATCATAGGTTTTATTCTTGTTACCATATTGCTAACCTTCTTTATGGGTCCTACAAATGCACTCTTCGTAGGGCTTTCGGTGCCGTTGTCCATGTGTGTGGCATTTATGCTGTTACCCGGTATTGGCTACTCCATGAATATGATTGTACTCTTTGCTTTTTTGCTCGGCTTGGGTATTGTAGTAGATGATGCCATTGTGGTAATTGAAAACACCCACCGCATATTTGACAACGGCAAAGTGAATATTGTAACTGCTGCTAAAGGTGCAGCCGGAGAAGTTTTCCTGCCTGTATTAGCGGGAACAATCACCACCCTTTCTCCATTTGTTCCTCTTGCATTTTGGCCGGGAATGATTGGTAAGTTCATGCATTATATGCCGGTAACACTCATAATTACACTCATGGCATCGCTGGTGGTGGCATACATTATTAACCCTGTATTTGCAGTTACTTTCATGAAGCCTCATAAAGAAGGTGAAGAAAACAAATCAGGCAAATGGACTAAAGGACTCACTATTATCTCCGTTATTTTTGTAGCTCTTGCGCTTATATTTTATGCAGGAGGAGCAAGGGGTATGGGTAACTTCCTTATACTATTATTGTTACTTCATCTAACTTATCGCTTCTTACTTGTAAAAGTTGTAAAAAGTTTCCAAACAAAAACCTGGCCTGCTTTTCAAACACGCTATGCTCGTTTTATGCAACGCTGCGTTAACCATCCTTTTATTGTTGTGTTTTCGACTATTGGACTTTTTATATTCTCGTTTGTTTTATTTGGCATTCGTACCCCGAACGTGGTTTTCTTCCCTGCGGGAGACCCTAATATGATAAATGTGTTTCTCAATCTTCCTGTAGGAACAGATATACATTACACCGATTCAATAACTAAAGTGTTGGAAGATAAAGTGTATACTGTAATTGGACAAAAGAATGACATTGTACAGTCTGTAATAACCAATGTGGCTATTGGCGCATCGGACCCTGCCGATAATGACAACGGAACCTATTCCAACAAAAGTAAAATTACCATTGCCTTTGTAGATTTCTCTTTACGTCATGGAGTATCTACTAACAAATACAAAGACAGTCTGCAAAAATTGTTGGTCGGTGTTCCGGGAGCAGAAATTACTGTTGACCAGGAAAAGAACGGACCTCCTACAGGTAAGCCTATTAACATTGAAGTTAGGGGAGATGACTACAAACAATTAGTAAATGTTTCTCAGGGATTATTGCACTATTTAGATTCATTGGATATACCCGGTGTGGAGCAACTAAAATCAGATTTACAAAAAAATAAACCTGAAATAGTTTTTGATGTTGACCGCGAGCGTGCCAATTTTGAAGGGGTGAGCACAGGGCAAATCGGACAGGAAGTGCGTACTGCCGTTTATGGTTATGAAGCGTCCAAGTACCGCGATTTAAATGATGAGTACCCTATTATGGTTCGTTATCAAAGAGACCAACGGGAAGATATTAATGCACTACGGAACTTGGATATTACATTCCGTGATATGAATATGCACGGAGACATACGTCAAATCCCAATTTCTTCTTTTGCTAATCTTCATTATGGCAGAACGTATGGTTCCATTACACGCCTCAATGAAAAACCTGTTATCACTATTTCTTCCAATATACTTGGAAGCTATATGTCACAAACCCAAATGGTAGTGGGGCAAGTGCAGGCGGCTATAAATAATTATCATGCCCCGAGTGGAGTGGCAGTAGAACTTACAGGAGAACAACAAGACCAAAAAGATACTATTGCATTTTTGGGCCGTGCGCTGATGATTGCTGTTATGCTTATTTTCATTACGCTTATTACATTGTTTAACTCCGTCAGCAAACCATTTATAATTCTTACGGAAGTATTTTTCTGTGTAGTGGGTATTATTTTGGGCTATGCTATTACCAAAATGGATATCTCAAGTATTATGAGCGGATTGGGCTTTGTGGCATTAGCGGGGTTGGTGGTAAGAAACGGAATATTGCTGGTAGAATTTACCGACATACTTATAGAACAGGGCTACAGTGTTAAAGATGCTGTAATAGAAGCAGGCCGCATTAGAATGACTCCCGTTATCCTTACCGCAACCGCAACCATGCTTGGATTAATTCCACTTGCTGTAGGACTTAACATTGATTTCGGAACTCTTTTAAGCGACTTGAATCCTCATATCTTTTTCGGTGGCGATAGCGTAGCTTTCTGGGGACCCTTATCATGGACCATGATTTTCGGATTGAGCTTTGCTACCTTCGTTACATTGATTCTTGTACCTATTTTATACTACATGGTAGATAGGTTAAAAGCAAGATTGAAAAAGTGGTTTAAGAGAACTCCTGCAGAAGTGCCTGTAATGTAAATTTACTTTTCGTCATTGCGAGCGAAGTGAAGCAATCTTACTAATGGGCAAGACTGCTTCGTACCTCGCAGTGACGTAAGGCTTTACCTCCCCAATATGGGGAGGCAGGAGGGGATTGCCAGTCGCGGATTACCTATCTTCGCACCCCTATGGATTTACCCAAACAGGATTTTAATATTGGCGGCTACCTGCTTTTTGATAAGCCTCTGCACTGGACTTCTTTCGATGCAGTTAGCAGAGTGCGTACCGCACTAAGAAGAAAATACGGACACAAGTTTAAGGTAGGCCATGCAGGCACATTAGACCCGCTTGCAACAGGGCTGTTGATTCTTTGTGTGGGCACATATACCAAAAAAATAAATGAGTTTCAGGATTTGGAAAAAGAATACACAGGCGTATTTACCCTCGGCGCTTTCCGTCCTTCCTTTGATAAAGAAACGGAGATAACTGAAACATTTCCCACAGCACATATTACCGATGATATGTTACAAGAAGCCACGAAAAAATTTATAGGAGAAATTGAACAAGTGCCACCTGCACATTCTGCCATAAAGATCGATGGTAAGCGTGCTTATCTTTCTGCACGAGAAGGTGAAGCTATTGAAATGAAAACTCGTAAGGTGCATATAAAATCAATGGAAGTAAAACGCATGGATGAAGTTAACATTGCATTTAAAGTGGTTTGTGAAAAAGGCACTTACATACGTTCCCTCGCCCGCGACTATGGAGAAGCTCTCGGCAGCTCTGCTTATCTCGACTCCCTCATCAGAACCCGCATTGGAATTTACGAAGTAAAAGATGCTATGAAAGCGGAAGAGTTGGACAACAGCGAAAAGCTGTAGTGTCATTCCGAACTTGTTTCGGAATCGCAAACAATAATTGAACGGATGGAATGCTGAAACGAGTTCAGCATGACAACCTCGCCCATATAAAATAAGTTGGTACATTTGAACTCTTATAAAAATTAAGTACATTATGACAAAATTCCGCTTTAGACTTAGTGATGAAGATACGGATGATATCTTTCTTGAAAAATGGTCTAAAATCAGAAGCAAAGGAAGAAATAAATTTATCCTCTTGTACACGTTAAGAAATGGTATCATTGTCGCAATAATTCTTTCATTCGGATTAGCTGATCTGAACCAAAAGCTAACATGGAGTTTTTATCTGGATAAGCATTTTTGGAAGGGTTTCGTATTTCTTCTGGTATTTTATTCAATCATAACATCGTTTACCCGAAAGAGAGTATGGGATAGTTCTGAAAAAAGATACGATGAACTAACAAAGGGAAACAATTCCTAAACAAGACAATCCTTCGCCTTTCTCCTTCCTTACTCCAGCAACCCTCTTTCATATTCCTCGGGTGATGCGTATGGTGTTCCAATATCCAGGTGTCTTTCTGCATAGTAAGCCCTTACTGCTGTTTGTGTTTCTTCATCCATAGCATAGTGAACAGGGCTACTTGCTACTTTAATTCTTACCCGTGTAGGTACATTATTAAAATGACTTATGCTTCGCATTTCGTCGGGTAGGTATTTAAAAAATATACTCAGCATTTTATTCAATACGGAGGAGTCTCCTTTTTCTACCTTTCTGAGAGCAGCATCTATTAAATTCTCCTTCACATTCCTGTAAGAAATGTCCCTCACGTTTTCAGAACAATTCGCATAATCTTCGTCTTCTTTCAGCCATCGGTAATGTGTACTCGGAACAATTTTTGCCATTTTGGCAGCCTTTCTCACATTGCCGTAGTTAGCCTCAAGTGCAAGAATCATGGCTTCTTTTTGTTTGCTTGTTTGAACCGGAGAATTTTTATTCATAATTTTAATTTGAATGCAAAATTATATCCTCAAAAAGCGGGTTCTTAAAAAGTCATTGAGAAGTCAATGACCATTCAAGAAATATTTTTTCATTATTGCTATATTTTAACCCTGTTTATGCAACACTTGGTTTTTGAAACATTGCACACATAATTACCTATATATCAAACACTAAAATCCATATAATACACTTTTAAATTCGTACAAAAGTGTTGCATAAAATTTCTCGAAAAATCACTGAAATTTACCGCCCTATTAAACTATAGTTTATTGTTTATAGCTCATAGCTTATAGCTGTTATTACTTTCTTGTTTATCTTTGGGACACCGACACAAAAAAACCATGCCCGATTTTGTAGTTTCAGCCAGAAAGTATCGTCCCTCCACCTTTAAAGATGTAGTAGGACAAGGCTCTATTGTAAACACCCTCAAGAATGCCATTGCCAACAAGCATCTGGCACAATCCTTTTTGTTTTGCGGTCAAAGGGGAGTAGGTAAAACCACCTGCGCCCGTATTTTGGCAAAGACTATCAACTGTTTAAACCTCACAGCCGACACGGAAGCTTGCAATGAATGTGACTCCTGCAAAAGCTTTAACGATGGACGCTCTTTCAATATCCATGAGTTAGATGCCGCCTCCAGCAACTCGGTAGACGACATACGTGCCCTGATAGAACAGGTACGCTTTGCACCACAGGCAGGAAAGTATAAAGTCTATATCATAGATGAGGTTCATATGTTGTCAGCAAGCGCTTTCAATGCCTTTCTAAAGACCTTAGAAGAACCTCCTCCTCACGCTATTTTTATTCTCGCTACCACTGAAAAGCATAAGATAATTCCTACTATACTTTCCCGCTGCCAGATATTTGACTTCAAAAGAATTCTGATAAAAGACATAGCAGGGCATCTTGCCTACATAGCCAAAGCAGAAGGCATAACAGCAGAACCGGAAGCCCTGCACATACTTGCCGAAAAGTCAGATGGAGCCATGCGCGATGCACTGTCTATGTTCGACAGGATGGTGAGCTTCGCAGGAAAGGAACTGACATACAAAAAGGTTATTGAAAACCTGAACATACTGGACTATGATTATTACTTTAAAGTAACCTCGGCAATCCTTAATGCCGACATATATTCCGCCCTTTTAATATTTGATGAAATTCTTGCTAACGGCTTTGACGGGCACTTATTCATCAACGGATTAGGAGAACATTTTAGAAACTTATTAGTGGCAAAAAATCCTGCTACAGCAGTGCTGCTTGAAAAAGGCGGACAACTGAATGAAAAATATATTGCACAGGCATCGGCCTATACGGAAGCCTTATTGTTTAAAGGTCTTTCCATCATCAGCCAATGTGATGTGAGTTATAAAATGGCAGTGAACCAACGCCTGCTGGTAGAGGTAGCATTGGTAAAATTGACCAATCTTTTAATTGCTCCGGAAGCACAGGTATTGACTCCGGTGAAACAGTCGACAGTTGTCAGTCATCAGTCGTCAGCTCCTGCAGCAGCAGCTCCGGCTCCTAAACCACAAGCTACTCCTCCCCCACCCCCGGCTGCTGAAACCAAACTGGAAAACCCTCCAAAAGCAGCACCAAAGCCTAACTTTTCTTCTACTTCAATCAATAAAATCATAAATAAAACTCCGGCCGTAAACCAAGACGCGGAGAAAGAAGAAGGCGAACCAGATAAATCCGAGCCTCTGCCTGAAGCCTCTTTGGTACAAGCCTGGAATCAATATGCACAATCTATAAAAGAAAAGAAAATAAGTATTTATACTATTTTAAATGCTGCGCCACCAAAGGTTTTAGCAGATAATCCTTCTTCTTTTGAAGTAGTTGTGGAAAGTACTTTTCATCAACAAGCTATAGAAACCGAGAAAACAAACCTGCTGGATTTTCTGAAAGGAAAACTGGGAGTAAAAAAGCTGAATATGGTTATTAGTATTTCGAAAACAGAAACACAGAAAAAGCCATATACAGCTCAGGAAAAATATACCCACATGAAAAACAAAAACCCTGATATCGAAAAGTTAGTCGACCAATTAGGGCTCGGATTGGATATGTGAGTAGCCTTAATCTTTATTAACTTTACGAACTTATATTAAACTATATAAACTACTATGAACCCAGAAAAAATCAGTATTGAAAAAGGAAAATTAAATGTTCCCAATAACCCTATCATCCCTTTTATTGAAGGAGATGGAACAGGGCATGATATTTGGAAAGCCTCTGTACGCGTAATTGATGCAGCAGTAAAAATAGCTTACGACGGCAAACGTCAGATAGCATGGAAAGAAGTATTAGCAGGACAAAAAGCCTTTGATCAAACCGGTAACTGGCTACCTGATGAAACCCTTGCAGCCTTTAAAGAATATTTAGTGGGAATTAAAGGACCACTCACAACTCCTATTGGTGGCGGTATTCGTTCCTTGAATGTAGCTCTGCGCCAAATTTTAGATTTATACGTTTGCCTTCGTCCTGTACGTTGGTTTGAAGGAGTGCCTTCACCTGTGAAGAATCCCGGAGCGGTTAACATGACCATTTTCCGTGAAAACACCGAAGATATTTATGCCGGTATAGAATATGTGGCAGGCAGCCCTGAAGCTCAAAAAGTACTTGATTTTATTGCCAAAGAATTCCCGAAAGATTTTGCTAAAATCCGTTTTGGAACGAAAGATAAAGCAGAAGCTTTTTATAAAGAAGCCGGCATGAACAGGCCATCGGATGTGATGGTGGGCATAGGTATTAAACCTGTTAGCAGAACAGGAAGCAGCCGTTTAGTATATAGTGCTATTGAATATGCTATTAAACATAAAAGTAAATCTGTCACCTTGGTTCATAAGGGTAACATTATGAAATTTACTGAAGGAGCTTTCCGCGATTGGGGCTATGCTGTGGCAGAAGGAGCTTTTGGCGACAAAGTTTATACCTGGAACCAATGGGAAAAAACGAAAGCTGAAAAAGGTGAAGAAGCAGCCAATGCAGAACAAAAGAAAGCTATTGCAGATGGCAAAGTGTTTATTAAAGATGCTATTGCTGACATCACATTACAACAAGTTCTTACCCGTCCGGAAGATTTTGATGTTATTGCAACCCTTAATCTGAACGGTGATTATCTTTCTGATGCTCTTGCTGCACAAGTAGGTGGTATTGGTATCGCTCCCGGTGCAAATATTAACTACATAACCGGACATGCCATTTTTGAAGCTACCCACGGAACAGCTCCAAAATATGCTGACTTAGATAAAGTAAACCCTGGTTCGGTAATTCTTTCAGGTGCTATGATGTTAGAGCATTTAGGATGGATGGAAGCATCAGACCTCATCTATCAAGGTGTGGAAGCAAGTATTGCGGCCAAGCGTGTTACCTATGACTTTGAAAGACAAATGGAAGGGGCTACCTTGCTAAAATGCTCAGAGTTTGGTACAGAAATTATAAAGAATATGTCAGCAGTGAAAGTATAAATCACCTAAGGCATCTCTCAGTATTAATAACCCCGGCATTGGTCGGGGTTATTAGTTTTAATCCCCCTTTCGCCGAAAATTGCTAAATTTGGCATCTTATTGGATATTCCGGCATGAAAACCATATTTAACGAAGCTGACAAAAACGAAATTCTCCAAAGAATTGAAAAGCTTACTCCCGAGAGTAAAGCCTTATGGGGAAAGATGAATGTATCACAAATGTTGGCACATTGCGCCAAGGGCATAGAAATGGCAACCGGAGAATTAAAAACAAAAAGCAGCCCAATGCAATTCATTGGCCGGAGAATTAAAAAAAAGGTCATTTACAGTAACGATCCCTTTAGGAAAAATTCTCCTACAGCACAAGAACTTACTATAGCTGACCCACAAGAATTTTCACAGGGAAAAGTCAATTTTATTGCCACAATTAAGAAGTTAACCAGTGAAACAACAAAAGCCGAAAAACATCCTTTTTTTGGTAAAATGACAAGTGAAGAATGGGGCATTATTAATTACAAACATGCTGACCATCATCTTCGCCAATTTGGAGTTTAAACGCCTATTATAATTATGTATAGAAAACCGCTAGTCTTCATTCTCCTCTGTCTTCTTTTTATTTCCGGGTATAGCCAACAACAATACAATGTTTCAACCCTTGCGGGAGATACGTCCGGTATATCTCAAGGTGGTGTTGGTATCAATACAGGTTTTGCCGATGGAGCGGGAGGCTCTGCATTATTTAATTCTCCCACAGGCATAGCCATTGATACAGCAGGCAATAATTTATACATAGCCGATACCTATAACAATGTTATCAGGAAAGTAAATATCTCCACCGGAATGGTTACTACTATTGCCGGAGATACAACTAATTTATCTCTATATTCCGGTACCGATTCCAATTTAGGCTACGTTAATGGAAATCCCTTTGCAGCTAAGTTTAACACTCCATGGGGTGTTTGTGTAGATGATACCGGCAATGTATACGTGGCAGATACGTACAATAATGTTATTCGTAAAATATGGGCAAGCACAGGCAAGGTTACTACTTATGCAGGCAGGGATAGCTCCGGTGTAACTTTTCAAGGATATATTAATGGAGATGTTTCCGTTGCAGAGTTTTATCAACCTTTATCTTTAACTATTGACACATCAGGCAATATTTATGTTACTGATAATGGAAATAATGCTATTCGTGAGATTTGGGCTTCCACACACTTGGTTACTACTATAGCAGGAAGAGGATCTGATACCGCAGGATATATAAATGGACCTATTGATACCGCGGAATTTTATAGCCTTTATGGCATAACCTTAGGACACGGAGGCTCTGTATTTGTAAGCCAATATGCCAATGGTTACAATGCGGTAAGAAGGTTATATCACGATACAGTAACAACCTACTCCGGTTTTGATTTTGTTGGCTTTGATACAAGTGCGCTATACTACGGATCTATTCCTAATGGCTACCAGAACGGCTATCAAAATGGTTATGGCTTAGATACCAATAGTCTGGGCGACACTATTATTGTTGGAGGAGTTTTATACAACGATCCTGCCGGATTAGCTTTCGATACTTCGGGAGATTTATTAGTAGTTGATGAATACAACAATGTCATTAGAAAGGTTACCACCAGCGATTCTCTTATATCTACCCTTGCAGGTAACGATTCCATAGGATTTAGAAATGGAGCATATAATACCGCAGAGTTTTATAACCCAATAGGGATTGTAGCAGATAAAAAAGGCAACCTTTATGTTACTGATTTAGGCAACAATGCTATCCGTGAAATTACACCTCAGGGCGTTTTGGGAATTAATACCATTAAAAAACCTCTTACTACCGTAAGTGCTTATCCTAACCCATCCAACGGTATATTCACAGTTGCATTTAGTCACCCTGAACTTGTTTCAGGGTCGCAAACTACAATTGATGTTTATAATATTATAGGAGAACAAGTGTATGATGGGATGCTGAAACAAGTTCAGCATGACAATACCCTAGACTTAAGCAACCAACCAAGCGGTGTTTACCTCTACAGAGTAATTACCCAAGATGGCAATTTGGTAGGGGAAGGGAAAATAATTGTTCAGCGATAGGAGTCTTAGTCTCCCCATTTGGGGAGATTTAGAGGGGTACTAAAAATCTAACCCTACGCTTAGCGTTGGCAGTATGGGCAGTTGATTTACCCGTTGGTTTGTAATACGGTTATAATAAAAAACGTTTTCTCTATCATACAAATTAATGCAGCTGGCATTAAAGCGAAGCGCCATCCGTTGTGAGAACTGAAATGTTTTTGAAAGACTCACATCCAATCTGTGATAATCAGGCAAGCGTTGGCTGTCAAACCCGGCATACACTATACCAAGGTTAGGATTGTTGGTGGTAACGCTGCTGCCTATATTGCTAAGAGAAGTTTGAGGATAAAAAGCCTGTGTAGGGGTAAAAGGGAATCCTGAACCATAATTCCAACGCACATTAGCCTGCCAGCTTAAATCTTTTCCAAATATGTAGGATAGCACAAGGTTTACATTGTTCCTTCTGTCAAACGGAGGAGGAAAAGAATAAGTGCCATCCCAATAAGTTACATACCCCAAGGAATAAACACCATATAAAGTAAGATGTTTAATTTCATATTTAACACTAATATCAGCACCATAAGCATTTCCCGATTGAACCAAAAAAGGTTTTGTTAAAGTATCGGGCTTTACACCTACGTATGGCGCGGCATTGGGATAAATTTGGTCATAATTAAGTGTGGTGGTTTGTAAAAAGTCTTTTTCATACGCTTCCACATTTATATGCATATTTTTTAATGGATCGTATTCAAAGCCGACTGTTATATGGTATGCTCTTTGCAGAGGATTAGTAACGCTTTGTGTAGTTCCATTTTGATTGGTAAATTGACCTGGAATATCAGAAGTGGGAGGGCTTGTAATCATACCATAAAAAAGGTCAACCACCTCTGTTTCATCAATAGTGCTTACAAGGGTTTGAGAATAGAGTCCGGTTGCAAACTTCAATCGGAATTTTTTGCTAAGATTATATTTGGCATCAAGGCGGGGTTCGGGTGAAATTGCAGGTATTGAAGCATAATATTCCAAACGGAAACCAGGTTCAACAATAAATTTTTTATTAGGACTTATATATTTCCATTTTACAAATCCTGTTAATTCATCCGATGTTTGTTGTTCCATTATGGGTGAGCCGACAGAATTATATAAGGTCAAGTTGGTTCCGGTACCCGACATTTCAAACCCATAATAAAGAGTAGAATTACCCATAAACTGGGTCCACTTTAATTGTGCGCTGAAAGTATTTATACTGCTTGTGTCAGGCGGAAGTGCTGCCTGTGTCATACTAATAGTATAGTTGGAATAATCAATATTACATTCCAATAAACTGGAACTGCTGGCAGGAACAAGAATAAAATTAAGTCCTGCACCTGCCTCATGCCAATTAAGTGTGGCAATATTCGGATAATTTACATTGTCGGTAAAATCAAACCCAAACAGATTTAACTTACTACCACTAGCCGTATTAAAAGAAACTTTTCCATAAAAATCGGCGAAATTAAAGGGGATGCCGTGTCCTGAATCTATATATGGATATATTGCTTTGGAAGTTTGCCCTAAATAAGAGTTTTTGTAGGAAAGTATAAATGAAGCACTCGCTTTATTGGGATCATCACCTATGTTTTTAATCAAAGGGCCTTCTACCAAAGCATGGGCGCCGAAAGGACTCACATCTACTTTTCCGGTAACTTCTTTTTTATTGCCATCGCGTGATCTTATATCCATTATGGAAGATATTCTATCGCCATATTCAGCATTGAAACCGCCGGCATATACGGTAGCATCGCTTATTACATCAGCATCAAATACGGAAAAAAGCCCGATGGAGTGAAAAGGATTGAAAATAGTCATGCCATCCAGCAAAACCTTGTTTTCTATGGGTTGTCCACCTTCAATATATAACTGTCCGCCTTGGTCACCGGTAGAAACCACTCCCGGAAGAACTTGTAAATATTGTGCAATATCAGGTTGCCCACCAATAGTCGGTATAGACTTCATATCTGTTGGTGTAATTTCATATGTAGAAACTTGTGTTTCTGTTTCTCTTGATTTTTGAGCAGCAGAAACATCTACTTCACCTAATGCTTGAGCCGATTGCTTAACATAAAGTTTTTGAGTAAGTATCTCATCTTTCGCAAGTGTTATGGCTTTTCTCACAGTATCGTATCCTAAATATGCTACTACCAGTACGTAGTTTCCGGCAGGTAAATGGCTAATGGAAAAATAACCATTCACATCCGTATTTTGCCCGTAAGTTGTTCCTTCTAAATAAACCGTTGAAAAGAGAGCCGGTTCAAGTGTTTTATCTATATATACAAATCCTCTAAGAGTAGATGTTTGCGAAATCCCCCGTATGGTGATAAACAAAAAACAAAGCGAGACAAAAAAAATAATCTTGTTTAACTTCATAAATACACTTATACGGGTTGACGAAAAAGATTGACAAAGATAACACTTAGGCTCTCATTCCAAACTATTAGCGAGACATCCTAATAATAATATCGTACTCTTGCTTTTTTACAGGACTTACTGATAACCTCCCTATCCTTATAAGCGCCATGCCTGCTAATTTTTTTTCGGCTTTCATTTCTGCCAGTGTTACAGGCTTTTTTAAGGTTTCAACCGGTGCAATATCTACAGCCACCCATTCTTTATCAGTGGGATCGGGATAAGCCTCTTTTGTAACTTTTGCAATGCCAACAATACACAGCCCTTCATTACTATGATAAAAGAAGACATGATCTCCCTTTTTCATAGCTTTAAGATGTATACGTGCAGCATAGTTTCTTACTCCTGTCCAAGCGGTACTTTTGTCTTTCAACAGTTGTTCCCAGGAGTAAGCGGAAGGTTCTGATTTTGCGAGCCAGTAATTCATAATTTCAATTAATTTTTATAATGTTTCTTTCCAAAAATAATGGAGCTATTATTGAGCCGAGTAGCATTCCTGAAATGGCAGAAATAGCAATATTATTATATTCCCCATAGTATAGGCCTGTTAGTAGTCTTATGTTGGCCACCACAACACCTGTTCCAATAACAATCAACCAGTAGTAACCGGGGGCATGAGATTTTGCATATTTTACCTCACGGGGTATGCGCATTATAGCGTAAATTACTACGACGGCCCCACCTAGTGAACTGATATGTTGCAATAAATTATATACCGGAATATGGAATCCAAATAGACTTACATTTTGCCTTAACAAGGGTATTATTTTTACAAAACTGCCATGAGGATGAGTGAAGCTATCCCAAAAAAGATGTGTGGTAATACTAATAAGAAGACAAATAATTACCTTGAAATAATTATGCTTGAAATAATTTATCCAGTTAAAATCCAGGTAACGGGATAATCTCTTTTTTAAAAATACAGGTAGGTTGCAGATGAGTGCATTCCTGACAATATAATGGTATATGAATGTGAGTAAAAGCGCCAATGGTAAATCAAACCAAAACATTCCTATCCAGGTATGGCTAAATTCGCTCTCAACCTTCATACGTATAAAATACTCAAAGTCTGGAGTAACAGAACCTACAATAAGTCCGGTCATAGATACCCACCTTTCAGGCAGATATTTTGCAGGTAAAATAAGGGCAGGATGTGAAAATGTAAGCGGCATTATATTTTAAGAACGTCTAAAGTATAACTTTTCCTTAACTTTGTGTAAATTATTCGATATGAAAAAATGGTTTGTTCCTTTTATCATTATAGCAATATGTATTTTAAGCTGCAGCAAAGTAGAACCTAACAAAGCTAAGGCATTAGTGGAATTGCTAATTCAGAAGATAGACAGCGGTAAGTATTCGGAAACCCCTAATTACTATTCAGAAGAATTCAATAATAGTGAGTCATTGGATGCAAGAGCCGAAAAATATAAAGAACTGAAAGATGCTAATGGTGACGTACAATCTATGCAATGTATTTCTGAAAAGGCTTCTACCGACCCTGATGACCGTCCTACCTTAGAACTAATTTATAAAGTTAAGCACACCAAACTAACATCCTTAGAGGCGTTTACAGTAGTTTCCCAAAACGGAGACCTTAAAGTGGAGTCGCACGATATAAAGCAAAATACCCCTTAAAGGATTTTCTTTAACTTTGGCTTCTGTTAAGATGAATATTCAAGAATACATATCGGAATTACTATATGAACACGATTGCGTCATAGTGCCTGATTTTGGCGGCTTTGTATGCAATTATGTCCCGGCACATATAGACCCGGTAAAGCATCTTTTTGAACCTCCCGGTAAAAAAATTCTTTTTAATAAAGGGCTAACCCGTAATGACGGATTGTTGGCTCATCACATCTCCGGTAAGTTAAAAGTGCCCTATTCTCAAGTGATAGATTCTATTGCTAAAGAAGTTAAACTATATAAGGAAGAACTCCAAAAAGACAAGCGTTTAACCCTTGATAATATTGGCTTGCTTTATATAGATGAGAAAGGAAGTTTATTATTTCAACAGGACAACAGGCTAAATTACCTTGCAGAATCTTTTGGATTAGCAGCCTTTTATCATTTGCCTGTTGAACAAGAAAAAGAGGAAGGCAAAGTTATACCACTTTATAATGAACGAAAAAAGCTCAGGTCGTATGCTGCAGCGGCTGTAATAAGTGCATTAGCTATATCTACATTCTATTTCGCATTGGTGCAAAAGCAAACCACTATGCCATTTTCAAACTTGAATATTTTTGCCAAAAAGGAAGCACCAAAATATGTATTCTCACCTTCTACTTACAAAGAATTGCCCAAACCTGTTTTTGAACCTTTTAATACAGTGGCAGTAAGTACTAAAGTATCTACGGTTACAAATACATCTGTTTCTTCATCATACTATTATATCATCGCGGGCAGCTTTATCCAGAAGGAACATGCTGATAACCTGATTGCTCAATTTAATAAACAAAATATCCACTTATCTATTATTGGCAGAACCCCTGCAGGGCTTTATATGGTTGGATATGGCAAGTACATGTCACACCAAGATGCCACTGCTGAAAAAGATAAATTCCGTGAAAAGTTTGTAAAAGATGCTTGGATAAAGGCGAATTGAAAATTTGAGAAAGCCACTCAAAATATATCACTGGTGAAACAGTTAAATTTTTTACTCCTTTTTTTAATTGCAATTAACATCAAAGCACAGGCTGTAAAACATCAAGCGCTTAATTGCAAAATACTTGTTGATATAAATTATGAAGGTAATATCAATGTTTATGATAATACTGGAAAAATTGTAAAAAAGCTTAAAAATAATATTAAAAAAGAAGATTTTATATCGCTAACTATTATTGGGACCAATGATAGCATGTATAATGTTATTGCCAATCAAGCGTTCGAAGGAGTTATTGCGAAAGGTTGGATTAAAAAGAATAACCCTCATATAGGTATTTATGTGAGAAACTACGATTCTCCTTTAAGCCTATATCAAAAACCAGAAGAAAAATCAAAGATTCAAAGTACTATTAAACACTATTATCCTATTTTATTTCATTTTAAAGATTGTGAAAATAATTGGCTTTATATATACATAGTGATAGCAAATAAAAAATTTGAAGGCTGGTTGAGTCCCGATATGCAATGCGCCAATTCTTACACTACTTGTAATTAAAATGCCTGATGGCAGAGAATAGTAAAGAATTTCTATTCAAAGCCCCTTTAGGGGTTTGGGGCTAAAAGGCGAATTAATTCCGCCTCCGCCTATCTTTATTTTTACTGCCTCCGCCAACTACATATCCCACCTCTTTTACCTTATTCATTTCCTGCTTCAAATCTTCAATGACGTCTGGCCTTTTACCATTTTTGTTCATGTCAATAATATATTTAACACGGTCTACGCTAAGTGGAATAAAGTTTTCGGGGGCATCTACGTATGTATACCAAATCAGTCTTTTAAATATATCTGTCTTCTGATGAACCGCTTTGCCTTTTTGTGATTCAAGGTCCATTGTTTGCGGGAAATCCTTAAGGGCATCCATATAAGAGTCTAGTTCATAATTTAGACAACACTTCAGCTTACCGCATTGTCCTGCTAATTTAACCGGATTCAATGCTAATTGCTGGTAACGTGCAGCTGTTGTACTTACGGAGCGGAAATCAGTTAGCCATGTAGAGCAACAAAGCTCTCTTCCGCAAGAACCTATTCCACCAAGCCTGCCGGCTTCCTGCCTTTCGCCTATTTGCCACATTTGTATGCGCAACCGGAATTCGGAGCTATATGCCTTTATCAATTCTCTAAAATCAACCCTGCCAGGGGCAGTATAGTAAAAAGACACCTGTGATTTATCAGCCTGAATTTCCACATCATTTATCTTCATATCCAGCTTAAGAGCAGATGCAAGTATTCTTGCTCTTACTATTATTTTCTTTTCAAGCTCTTGGGCTTCTTTCCATTTTTCTATATCACTGGTTGAAGATTTCCTTAATATGTTTTTGATTTCAGGATCATCTTCACGCATTTTCTTCTTTTTGAGTTGGAGCCTTGCCGTTTCTCCGGCTACCGAAACCACTCCTACATCAAATCCGGGAGAACATTCCACCGAAACGATATTGCCTTGCATAAGTTGCAAATTATTGCGGTTCCTGAAAAACTCTTTACGGCTATTTTTAAAACGGATTTCTACAATATCGAAAGGCTTCTGCCCGTTCGGGAGTTCCATATTGGCAAGCCAATCGAAGACATTGAGTTTATTGCAGCCGCCTGTACTACAGCCACCTTCGCTACTGCCACCTCTACCTGTTGAACATCCGCTACACGCCATTTTGTTTAGTTCTTATAGGGCAAAGGTATTAATTCGGGCGGATTTGCACCTAATTGTATGGGAATAACAAATTAAACCGGGGATTTACTATGTTATTATAAATGGATCCGAAGGTGTAAGTTACTTGCACCGCGGTCATAATCTGATATGTTGTGGCAAGTGTTTGAAGGCCGAGTAATATGTCCGTTTCTGTTGGTCCTGCCAATGGCAAGTAAATTTGGTCATGTATTATATTTGCAAATGAACTTATGCTGACGGAGAAGCCTTCGAAAACATTTACAGAAAGAGATAACGATGCATTAAGTTCAAATTTACTTGGATCATAAAAATAATGAGCTCCCGTTACTTGTGCTGTTAAAGAGCCCCATTTTTGCTTATATTGAGAATATACGGTAAGGGCTTCTGCAAGCGTATTTTGGCCAATCTTTCCATAGATGGTAGTATCAACATACTTGTTATTAACGTCATAAACGGCATAAAGAAAACGTAATTGCTTATGCGTACATTCACTATAAGGAAAGATAGAATACTCCAGAGCCGGACCAATTTTCGATTGAAATTTATAATTGCTTTGGGTAGATATATTAATACTGGAAACAAGCCCTGCAGAAAAATGCTCCCCAATGCTCCGCACATAGGAGCCACTGAATGACTGCGTTCTTATAATTGCCTTTAGTGTTGAATCGCCTAAGTTAAAGGTGGACTGCTGATAATTTAAATTATAACTAAGATTTAACTTCCAGTTTGGAGTAACTTTTGAAATAGAAAAGGTGGGAAGAAGAAGAATTTGGTCAGTTAGTTGCTGGTCATTTACTGTTCCAAGTATGGAGGTGGTAAATACCCATGATTTCCATTTATCAACAACGGGATTAACATTAACATCTGAGGAAGATTGTATTGTATCTTTCGCAAAGGAAATATTTAATTTATCGGCAAAAGGTGTTTTGGCTATGTATCGTATTAGCCCCAGTTTAAGACTCTGCGCAATAGGCTTACGCTGCGCATCATCCGTTACAAAGGAAGTTGTATTTATCTTCAACGTATCTCTTTGCCCTTTAAACTTGCCCTGACCAATAAAAACAAACGTAAACTCCTGCCCTCCACTTCCGGTTTGAATGGAAGAAGCGACTATATCCACATCTGCTTCGCTCCTATCTCTAACATAGTTAATCACAGATATCTCCGTCCGTAAATAATCCATGTCACAATAACTGCAGTCTAAATAAACATTTAGCGCTTTATCTTTTCGAATGGTACTATCTGTTTGGGAATAACTTGGAAAAGCAATTATTGCCAAGAGAAAAATCAGGAGTTTATTCATTCTTTAAATTTCTTTCCAAAAATACAAAACCATTCTTTCTAGACAGCTCTTTTAGCTGAGGGTATTGCTTTTCCCATTCATCGACATGGTTTATTTTACATACAAAGTAAGCAGGTTTATCTATAGCTCCCCTGAGGAGCCAGTCTAAATCGGTGCTTTGAATATTTGTCCACGGTTGTTCATCAGAATAAAAATAATGGGCATAGCTTTTGAAGCCAAGAGGAGCAACATATACATCTTTACCTTTCAGACTTTGGTAAAACTCAACTGCAGCCTGCTGGGTAAGCATCTCTATCTTAGGAGCAATTATTACAAGCGCCAAATTGGTGGTGATAAGGCTACCTAAAAACATAGTAAGTATTCCCCGTTTAATTTTGCCTTTATGCAGCCATATAATAGACACTACTAATATAGTAAGCAAAAAGACACCTAACAGACAATCAGCATAAGGCCAATGAATATCAGCTTGTAAATTAGCTGCTGCAAAAGGGTCTTTCAGCAACCCGCTATTTATTATTGTTTGTGCATTTATTCCGGCAATAGGTAATCCAATTAATGCAATTGCAATAAGTCCACCGGTGAGACAAAGTCCCCAACTCATCCATTTTCTCCATTGCACATTTCCGTCGAGCAAATTGCTCATTGCCAATGCCGCAAAATAAGTGAGAGGATAATAACAAAGCGAGGAATAATGAATAATTTTTGTTTTTACTATGGAAAATAACAGTAGTGTAACCCAAAACAAAATGCCCATCCAAAGGGAAGCTTCTCTACCTTTTTCATCGTCTTTCATTTCAGAGCTCATACCCCTGAATGCAAATATGGATGCAGGAAAACACCCTATCAATAGTATAATTACATGAAAATAAAAAGGACCTCCATGCCCGGAATCTTCTGTTTTGAAAAGCCGGATTTGGTAATCAATAAATTGCATTATTATATCTCTGTGCCCAGTAATAATTTCTATACCAAACCAGGCTCCGCCCGAAACTAAAAACACTACTACAAAAAGAAATACTTGTCCAAAATTTAGTATCGCTCTTCTTCTCTCAATTAAGGCATAGACTATCAGGCATAGAAGAAAAATAAGTAATGCTACCGGACCTTTTGTAATGATTGCCAAGCCCAGCAGTAACGCTGATAGAATAATAAATAGATTGCTTTTGCCGGGTAGCAATTCTTTTTTCTGCATTTGTACACGCATAAAAAAATAAATTCCGGTGAAAATGAAAAAATTAAACCAGGGGTCAATAATACCTGACTTAAAATAAAAATGAGGCAATAAGGAGCCTGCATAAGCTAATACCCATAACAATCCAAATCGTCTGTCTTTACAAAGGGTACCTATTTTATACAGGACAACAAATGTCACTATTCCGCATATTGCGTTTGGGAGACGGGCTGCATAATCACTTACTCCAAAAATATTCATGCAAAGTGCCTGTATCCATATAAAGAGCGGAGGCTTTTCCCAAAAAGGAAAATAATTTATAGTGACTAAAAAATATTTTTTTGATACTATCATTTCCCTTGCACACTCGGCAAAGTTTATCTCATCCCAATCAAATAAATGCACTTTTCCAAGAAAGGGTAAAAACAAAAATGCACCTGCAATTGCAATAAGAAACGGCACATACTTTTTATTCATAGCTCATTTTAATCTACATGAGTAACACCGCCTGAAACAATAAACTTCATAGCTTCGGAAGATGAAACATCCAGAGGTTTTACACTGTCCTTATGCACAATAATAAGTTTGCCGTTCAAGCCATACGAGAAAGGCAAATAAACAGAAATAAAATCTTTGTCAATAGCCATATTAGATAAGTCTGTCTGGGTTACAAAACCCATCTGTTTTATATCATTGGCTTTATCAATAGTTACTAAAACAGGATGATTAAATTTTTTCTTGCTGCCAACAAATGCAGAGAAAATATCTTTAACGGCAGAATAAACCATACGGATGAAAGGAACTCTTTCAACATCCTTCTCTATCCTAACAAGAACGGGCGTAAAGAAAATAGTGGCGGAAAGACGTCCTACCAGATAAACGAACACTATTATTCCAAGGGGAATTATGACTGGGTCAAGATAGGGATTGACTATTCTTGGAAATATAAAAGTAGTATTGATGAAAATAAATAATCTGTAGAAAACAAAAATGGTAATAACAGCGGGCGCTATCACTATCAAGCCCTGAACGCAGTGACTGATAAAATCTTTTACAAATTTTGATTGGAGAAATTTTTTCATATCCAGATTTTTCCGGGGTTTAATATTCCATTAGGGTCGAAGACCAATTTTATTTCTTTTTGTATGGATCGTGCTTTTTCGGTGAACGCAATATCCATATATTCTCTTTGTATCCATCCTATGCCATGCTCACCTGAAATGGTTCCCCCTAATTTTACACAAAGTTGGAATATTTCCCGGATACCTTGAGGAAGAACATTTTTCCACTGCTCATCACTCATATTATTTTTAATAATGTTTACATGCAGATTGCCATCTCCTGCATGACCATAGCACACAGATTGGAAGCCATATTTTTTGCCAATATACTTTACACCTGCAAGTAAAACAGGAAGTTCTGCGCGAGGCACCACCGTATCTTCTTCCTTGTATACGGAATGGGTTTTTACTGCTTCTGCCACACTTCTTCTCATCTTCCAAAGTGCATTTTTCTGTTCCTGAGTATCCGCAAAAAGAATTTCATCACATTCAAACTGTTGAAGCACTTCCATAATTTTTTCGCATTCTTTCATTAGCACATCAAGGTCGTTGCCGTCTACTTCTATTATAAGATGCGCTTGTATTTCTGTTTTATGGCTAACAGCTAATAGCTGTTGGCTGATAGCTGAGTTGTCTACGTATTTAAGTGCCCAATCAATAGCATCGCGTTCTAAAAATTCCATAGCAGATGGTGTAACACCCGCCCTGAAAATTGCAGAAACCGCCTCGCAAGCTTTTATGGCCGAAAAGAAAGGAGCTAGCATAAGCAGATTATGTTTTGGCAGAGGAATTAAACGAAAAACTATTTTAGTGATAATGCCCAGTGTGCCTTCGCTCCCTGTCATTAGCTGGGTAATATTATACCCCGTGGAGTTTTTAAGAACATTGGCTCCTGTCCAAATAATTTCTCCGGTGGGTAATACCACTTCCAAATTAAGTACATAATCTTTGGTAACTCCGTACTTCACAGCATTAGGTCCTCCGGCTCGTTCTGCCACATTACCTCCCAAAAAACAACTGCCTTTGCTGGCAGGGTCGGGAGGATAAAACAGTCCTTTTTCCATTACTGTTTCCTGAAATACCTGATTAATAACCCCGGGTTCTACTGTGGCTTGCAGGTTTCTTTCATCAATATTCAGAATGTTATTAAACCGTTCCATGGATAATACTATTCCCCCATGTACAGGCAATGCCCCTCCGCTAAGGCCTGTGCCTGCTCCACGAGGAGTAAGTGGTATAAGTTCCTGATTACATAGTTGCAAAACTCTTGATATTTCTTCTACCGTGCGGGGTTTTATAACCACCTGCGGAGGAAAGTTTAAGTCTTCTGTTTCATCATGTCCATAATGCCTCAATGATTCATGGTCGGTAAAAACGTACTCCTTACCTATAATCTCTTTTAAAGATTCTATTATTGCCGGTGTTACTTTTTTGAAGTTCATATTCCTGATGCAAAATTAAAAATCATTCAGGAAGAACTGCTCCATATTTTATTGATTACCCGAGGACAGATATATCTCAGAATAGAAGATAGTGCCACCAGTGGCACTCTCAATGAGAGGAGGTGATGTAAAAGACAAAAAATTTGAACCATCCGTATTCCAATCAATTACCACTTTGTGAACTAGCCCAACACCGGTTGCATATTGTTCAAAATAGTATTGGTACCCCTGCAAAGAAGAGTCCTTTTGTTGTGATACAGTAAGTGTAGAATCGAACCTGGTTCCATTAATAGTAGCAGGCACATGGAGTGCAGTATATTGATAATTCCATGCTCCGATGGTGTTGTATGCATTCCCATTCCATTGCTCATTTAAAGTCATTGGGAATATAAGCTTTATATAATTATAATTATCTTCCATCCTCAATGCCTGAGTAGGGAGCAAATTGCCTGTCCAAACTTTTTCTTCTGTTAAAATATTACTCCATGCCATTGAAGTATCAGTTCTTTTATACCGCACAATGCGCATAGTGGGTTGCCCGGAATTATTCTGGTATATAGAATCTATCACCTCCTTAATTTGATATTTAAAGGTATCGAATGGAGGAACATTCTTGCTAAATAGATTAACTGTTATTGAATCACACTGATAAATTACGTAATGTCCTACTTTAGTCGGAAAGTAGTCGTATCCATAATATATTGTAGGTTGCGGCTCTTTCCTGCATGAAAAGATTACAATACATAAAATGCTTGCAAAAAGCAACACATATTTTAATTTTGTTTTCATGCTGTAGCAGATTCTATAATTCCTCCGCCAATTAAATCATCTCCTTCGTAAAAAACAGCTGATTGACCGGGTGTAATAGCATTTACCTTCCTTTTGAAAAAAGCTTTTATTTTTTCGTTTTCTACTTTAAGAATTGCTTTTGCACCCGGGTCTTTGTACCGTATTTTGGTATGGGCTTCAATGCCATCAGGCAGCGTGTTGTATTTGATAATATTATACCGTCCAACTGTCATTACATCTTTCTCTAAGTCTTCCTTTACGCCTAATGTTACCTTATTGGTTTCAACATTAATATCAGTAACGAACATAGGCTCTCCAAGAGCAATATCAAGCCCTTTACGCTGACCAATAGTATAAAATGGATAGCCTTTATGTTTGCCTATAACACTTCCGTCGGTGAGCACATAATCACCATCATTCACTTTATCGGCAAGTCCATCTATTCTTCTTTTTAAAAAAGAACGATAATCGTTATCAGGGATAAAACATATTTCGTAGCTCTCTCCCTTTTTGGCAAGTTCGCTGAATCCACGCTCGTCTGCCAAGTGGCGTATTTCAGGCTTACGGAAATTCCCCAAAGGAAAAATAGTCCTTTTAAGACTATCCTGTTGAAGCCCCCAAAGCACATAACTCTGGTCCTTCCAATCATCTAATCCTTTTGAAATAACATACCTGCCTTTTTCTTCCCTTATTTTGGCATAGTGGCCGGTGGCAATAAATTCACAGTCCATCATATCTGCCCGCCTGAGCAAGGCATCCCACTTGATGTGGGTATTGCATAGCACACAGGGGTTAGGTGTCCTGCCTGCCATATATTCTTCTACAAAATTGTCAATAATACGGTCTCCGAATTCAGTCCTAAGGTCAAGTATATAATGGGGAAAGCCATATTTAACAGCAAGTTGACGGGCATCATTAATGGAATCGAGACTACAGCAACCGGTTTCTTTTTTACTTCCACCCGAGGAAGCATAATCCCATGTTTTCATGGTAATACCCACTACCTCATAGCCTTGTTCATGCAATAGCATAGCCGCAACGGAGCTATCCACCCCACCGCTCATTGCTACCAATACACGTCCGTTCTTACTCATTAACAAGTCTTAATTAACAAAGATATTAAATTTTGAGCTAATTAGTGCGCTTCCAGCCAGTTTTTGCCCACTCCCATATTTACTTCCACCGGAACATTTAAAGGAAGGGCGTTTTTCATTTTATCTGCAACTAAAGATTTAAGGGTATCTAATTCTTCAGGATAAGCATCAAAAACCAATTCATCATGCACCTGTAAAATCATTTTTGAACGCAACTTTTGGCGTTTCATTTCATTGTGAATATGAATCATAGCGATCTTTATCATATCCGCTGCAGAGCCCTGTATGGGAGCATTAATAGCATTGCGTTCAGCAAAACCCCGAACGGCATAATTACGAGAAGTGATATCTGGAAGAAAGCGTTTACGCCCAAGCATGGTTTCAACATAGCCATTCTTTCGTGCTTTCTCGACACTGTCATCCATGTATTGTTTTATGCCTGGATATTGTATAAAATATTGTTTGATGATTTCCGCAGCTTCTTTCCGTGCAATACCAAGTCTTTGCGATAATCCAAATCCGGAAATTCCATAAATGATTCCAAAGTTTACTGTCTTTGCATTCCGGCGCATTTCTGCAGTAACAGCGTCAAGAGGCACACTATATATTCTGGAAGCAGTAGCGGCATGAACATCATAATTATGCTGGAATGCCTCTATCATAGCCTGGTCACCACTCAGGGACGCTATGATGCGAAGCTCTATCTGTGAGTAATCTGCAGAAAGCAAAAGCATAGAATCATTAGCAGGTACAAAGGCTTTCCTTATTTCACGGCCACGTTCCGTGCGTATGGGTATGTTCTGCAAATTGGGATTATCTGAACTTAACCTGCCTGTAACCGCTACCACCATATTAAAGGTGGTATGTATCCTTCCTGTTGTTGCGTCCACCATTAGCGGAAGAGCATCCACATAGGTGTTTTTCAGTTTTTGAAGCTCGCGATAATCTAATATTTTATCTACTATTGGGTGCAAACCTGTAAGTTCTGTCAACACCTCTTCACCTGTGGAATATTGACCTGTCTTGGTCTTTTTTGCCTTGTCAGATATTTTTAATTTTTCAAACAACACTTCCCCAACTTGTCGTGGTGAATCAATATTAAATTCATGCTCTGCTAACTTCCATATATCAGTTTTCAGCTTCTCAATATCATCTTTCAATTCATTTGAAATTTCCTTTAAAGCTCCTTTATCCACTTTTATTCCATCTACTTCCATTTCACTCAACACTTTCTCTAATGGTATTTCCACTTCTTCAAAAAGCTTTCTTACTGATATCTCATCTAATTTAGGAGACATGGCATCATACAATCTAAATATCATATCAGCGCGTTCACAACAAACTTGCATAGTTTGTTCATTGGAAACCATTTCCATGCTTAATTGCTCCTTGAGTGCCTTTCTACTCTCTGCACCGTATTCAGGAATGTGAATGCCGAGTGTATTTTGGACAATATCCGGCAGGTAGTGCGGAGATTCCGGACGTATGAGGAACTGTGCAATCATCACATCAAATAAATCACCCTCAAAAGTAATTTTATGAGTGTGCAAAAAATTGAGTGACTGCTTTATATCATATCCCGTTTTTTTTATGCTTTGTTTTTCTAACACTTCTTTCAGGATTTTCCATTTCGCATCGCTTTCTCCGGTAAGAGCTATGTAATGGGCTTCTCCTGCTTTTTTACTGAACCCAATTCCATGACAATTAGCACCCTGCATAGCCATATAAAAACCTATTCGTTCGGCATTGAGAAGAACAGGGATTAAAGATTCTATTGAATGTGCTTCTTCATATTTGGTGGGTATTTTAGGCACAACAATTTCGGGAACACTAAAGAGGTTTGAACTTTCAGTTTCAACCGGACTGGATGAAGGTGGGGGTTCTTTTATTGCTGCACTTTCTCCCGGGAAAAAGTCTTTCATCACTCTTACAGCAATGGTTTTAAATTCCAGTTCATTCAACACATCTAATAATACTTGTTTGTCAGGAGTCTTACGTTCCATACCATCTAAACTGAAAGGCATATCTACATCGCAAATAATGGTAGCCAGTTGCTTTGACTGAACTGCCATTTGTCCATTTAGCTCTACTTTTTCTTTTAGCTTGCCCTTTAGTTTAGTAGTATTCTGTAAAAGATTCTCAACACTGCCGAATTCCTTAATAAGTTGAATGGCTGTTTTTTCACCTACACCGGGAATACCGGGAATATTGTCAACTGCATCGCCCATTAATCCAAGAATATCTATCACTTGTCTCGGATTTTCTATACTAAACTTGTTGCATACTTCCTTTATTCCCAATATTTCAGGAGGATTCCCTTTATTAGAAGGTTTGTATATAAAAACATGGTCGGTTACTAATTGTCCATAATCTTTGTCTGATGTCATCATATAAACTTCAAACCCATCCTGCTCCGCGTGTTTTGCAAGAGTACCTATGATGTCATCTGCCTCATAACCATCTTTAAAAAGCACCGGAACTTTAAATGCCTCCGCAATGCGAATAATATAAGGCACTGCTTTTATTATGTCCTCCGGTGTATCAGGACGGTGAGCTTTATAGTTTGCATCCATTTCATGTCGCACGGTTGGAGCATGTGTATCAAATACAATGGCAATATGGGTTGGTTTTTCTTTTTGAAAAATTTCAAGAAGGGTATTGGTAAAGCCAAACATGGCATTCGTATTCATGCCTTTAGATGTAACCCTAGGATTGCTGCTAAAAGCAAAATACGCCCTATAGACCAAAGCCATGGCATCTAATAAAAACAGCTTACGATGATGGTCGGGTGTCATAGGGTTGAAATGTAATATGCAAAAGAAAGAAAATTTATTGGTTTATGGAAAACCGGATTTATGAATGTCAACAAATCGTTAATAATTGATTATGCCAAGGTAAATAAACCAAACAGATAGTGTGTAGTTTTGTAGCAAAACATTTTATATGGGAAAAATAATACTAGAACGAGTAAAAGGAGATTTTGGTTTTGAAGCCAAGGACATGCATAAACATACTGTCCGAATGGATACCAGCGATGAAACGGGAGGTGATAACTTCGGTGTGCGCCCCATGCAAATGTTGTTGATGGGCTTAGGGGGTTGTAGCGCCATTGACATTGTTACTATTCTTAAAAAGCAACGCCAACAAATAGATGATTTTAAAATAGAAATAGAAGGTGACAGGGAACAAGGCCAAGAACCTTCATTATGGGAAAATATACGGATAAATTATTTTTTAAAAGGGAAAATAGAACCTGAAAAAGCAAAACGGGCATGTGAATTGTCAATGGGAAAATATTGTTCTGTAGCTGCAACACTATTAAAGTCAGGTACAAAAATTACATGGAACGTTAAAGTAAATGGCGAGTAATTACCCAAATTATTTAATTTTTGGGAAGCATTTAAAACCTTATTTGATAAAATACATTATGAATAATTAATATGCTAAATACTAGTAAAAATATAAATATTTTATTTATAGTAAGTATTTTACTTGCCCTAACTTTGCGTATTACGTTTGAAATTAACTTCCCGCATATTGATGGTGATTATGCACATCTGGCATTAGAAGCCAAAAATTTTATTGAAGGCCATGGATTTACTTACGGAAGAGTAAATGCGAGAAATATAAGCCAGGTAAAATATACACCTATTAACTATTACCCCAACGGCTTCTGCATGATGCTTGTTCCTCTTTATTATATAACCGGAAGCTTTATATCTTCTATGGTTTTGATACAAGTTATAGGCATTATCTTATTAATTTTTGGCTTTATCAGAATATTTAAAATACTTGAAATAGATAAACTCGTCCAATCTATCTTTTTATTATTTACTGCTTTTATCCTTACTCCTTATTCCTACTTACTAACTACTGATATGTTAACAGGTGCGCTCTTTTTATGGATAATAGCACTAACTATTGAAGTCGTATATACTCAAGAAAAAAGAACTCTCTGGAAAAAAATTGCAATAGGCGGTTTACTGTTTCTTTCTGCTGCCTTAAGATATGCCTGTATAATAAATATTTTAATTATACCTTGTTTTTTTGTTTTCTATAGCATATTAAAAAGAGAAAAAAAAGCATTTTTTACGGGAATATTAATTTTTTTATGTGCTTTTATACCTACCTTGATTTTTAACACTATTTATAAAATGACCTCTGATAGAACTGAATTTATTAGTAATTTAATACATTTTCGTTTTTATTGGAATTTATTAAAGTGGTTTGATGCTTTTCCGTTAAAGGCATTCTTTTACACACTCCCTTTGGAGTACAAACTTCCATATAACCAAGTTATTATAAAACTCGTGCGCTTATTTGAATACCTGTTATCAATATTTATTTTGGGCTATCTGTTATCTTATTTTTTAAAAAAAAGAGACTGGTTAACTGGATTGAAAGAAAAAAAACCTATAGATATTTTTACAACTATAAGTATAATTAGTTTCATCCTAATTGTTGGGTTTATTTCATTTCAAACAATAACAACACCACCCGAAGTATTAGGCTATAATCCTCATTGGATGCCTAACATATGGACTTTTGTCTATTGTACAAGATATTTTGTGATAGTAATATTCTTAGTTCAAATATTTTTCTTTATACTTATGGATACTGTAAGGAAGAAAATAGTTACTCTAAAATATTCCCTTGCATTTATTATGATAATTTTTGCTTTATCTATGTTTGTTAATATTATATTCTGGGGCTACACAATATATAAATATCACATAGGAAATAGTAGTTATTCCTATTGGTATCAAGGAAGATCTATGATAAGCGCGCATAAATTAATTACCTTGGATGCGGAAAAAAATCCGGGTGTAAATATTGTTATTGCTAGTCGTTTGAATTATTCAAATGTGAATGACCCGACAATATTTTCGCGTGCAACTAATTTTACATTTTCCTATGATTCTGTAATACAAGGTAAATTTAAATACACCAAATCAGTAATACTTTATACATTGATGCCCAGAACTAATTTAACGGAACAAGAAAAAAAATTTGTTTCAGGTTTTAATGCTAAACAGGTTTTCCAATGGGATGCTAGCATTTTATATCCTGGCGGCACTTTGTATAGAACTTTTTTACACTGAAATACTTGCTATTTTAAAGATATTATCTTTCTTTCTTAAAAACAAAAATATTATTTAATCCGAATTGAAAAGTATTATGTACTATTAATTTAAATCCTTTATCCTCAAATAAATTTTGGGTTTTATCAATATCATATCCGTAATGTTGCTCAAGTTCCATACCATTGATAAGTTTAAAAAAAAGCAATGCATTCAAAATGTAATCTACCCTTTTAGAAGGAACTGTGATAATAACTTTTCCTCCTATTTTAAGTTTTTGATTGCAATTTTTTGCAAAATCTGTTATCTGCTCCATGGGAATATGCTCAAGGACTGCCAACATAACAATTATGTCAAAATTCTCTTCCTTTATTTTTTGTGAAGGGAAAAAATCTTTTATTAATTCAAAATCTGCATACTTATGGTCACTGTCAATATTAGGGTCTATACCTATTCCAGTAATTGCAATTCCCTTTTGGCGATAAAATTCAAATAATTCACCATAATAAGAACCAATATCAAGTACTTTGCTATTAGCAGTTATATATGGATATGTGCGCTTTATTCTTTCACCCTGCAAATACCGATCAATGCCTGTCATACATCTTTATTTTTGTCCTCTCTTTGTATAATTCCTAAGATACTTAACATAAAACTTGAAAAAATAATTTGTACGCCTAAAACTAATGACAACATTGAAATAAAGGCATACCTTAATGTTTGCGAAGTATCTATAATAGGACCGTAACTTAGAACTTTCCATTTCATAATGAGAAAAACCATTAATGTAATTCCTACTAAGAGTAAAAATCCACCCAATATTAATCCCCGTTCTAATGTAAAATACCTGAAAAGATTATTGAAATTCTTTTTCTCAGGGATAAGTCCTTGATTTACGGTATATATTCTACTCATGATATAAAATAAAATAATTTGAAAACTTACAATGATTGCAGTTGTAAAATACAACATTGAATGTATATCTAATATAATGTGGCCAATAGGTATGGGAGATTTTAATAATAAGGAAAAAAAGACAGAAGAAACAAATAGAACAAATAACCCCGGATAAAGAAAAAGCCATTTTGGACTATACATTAATAAAAATCTTAAGTGCCTCCATCCATCATGCCATGCCCTAAGATGCGGGGGCCTGCTTCTTCCATCAGGAAATAAAGTTATTGGTACTTCTGCAATTTTAAGATTATGTATGGCTGTTTTTACCACCATTTCAGAAGCAAACTCCATGCCACTTGTCATTAAATTAATTGAAAGCATTGAACGGCGATTAAAACCTCTTAATCCACAGTGAAAATCACCAATAGGAACATTAAAAAAAAGCCTGCCAATAAATGACAGGAACGGATTTCCTAAATACCTATTTATAAAAGGCATTGATCTATACATAATTTTCCCTTTAAAACGGTTGCCCATTACCAAATCACATCCTTCGCGAAGTTTTTCAACAAACGGCATAAGATGTAAAAAATCATAACTATCATCCGAATCCCCCATTATAATATATTTTCCTTTAGATTCTTCTATGGCACCCATAAGCGCAGCTCCGTATCCTTTTTTATTAATAATAACAACTCGGGCTCCTTCTTTAATTGCTATTTGTTGGGAGCCGTCTGTACTCCCATTATCTCCAATAACTATTTCACCATTTATATTATTGGCATGAATAAACTCCTTTGCCTTTCGAATACATATGCCCAGTGTTTCGGCCTCATTAAGACAAGGCATAATGATACTTAACTCTATTTCTTGAGACATTATTTTTACTTTAGGAATCTATTTAAACTACGCAAATGTAAAAAATGCAGCTGATATTCACGCTTAAACTATTAAAATGGTAGTGGGTCAGTTTGAAATTAATTTGTATATACCTTTACTTACCCTAATAAAATATTCTGTATATTTTCCAGGATTATCTTTAGCATGTTTTGAAAGAAAACTTGGACTTTTAGATAAAAACTCAAAATCACTTGTTTTGAAGTGTTTTTTACCACTTTTTTTAATTTGCTCAACTAAATTTTTTTGTCTCATAATAGCTCTTGCCTTTCCGCCTTTTAATCCTCCTTTACGTCCTATTTCAACCGCAATAGGGTTTTTACCTTCGTTTATGTCAGGTTCTTTTATTGTTCCTGTTGCAATGTCGGCAATAAATTTTGCCCGTTGCATTATGTCTGTTGGTCGCTTGGGTTTTATCATGGAGCAAAGATAAGAACTAAAAACTTACCTTTTAGAAATGTTAAATTTCAAACTGACCCACTACCATTAAAATAGCATATATCATACCTTTATGTTATACATGCTATATTTGCCTATCCTATTATAATTCCTTCACAATAAATTATTTACGCATGAAGTTAGTTATTGTAATACCTGCCTTGAACGAAGAACAAAGTATTGAAAGCATTGTTCTAAGGACCCATGAGGCAAAGGAATATATTATGAAAAACGGCCATGTAACATCGGTAGACATGGTGGTAGTAAGCGATGGCTCTACGGACAATACTGTTAAAATAGCCTCCGCCCAAAGCGACAAAGCCAAATTAATAGTATTTGAAAAAAATCGTGGTTATGGAGCTGCAATAAAAGCAGGCTGGGAAATATGTCCTGATGCCGACCTTTTAGGTTTTATAGATGCCGACGGCACTTGTGAGCCCAAATTTTTTGCAGACTTATGCAATATGGTCATAACTGAAAATGCTGATGTGGTTTTAGGTTCTAGGTTGAATAAGAATAGTGAAATGCCATTGATTAGAAGAGTGGGAAATACTGTTTTCTCTATTCTTCTTTCGTTGGTTTCGGAACAAAAGGTAGGAGATACAGCTAGCGGAATGAGGGTTATTAGAAGAACCGCTTTAAATGAAATAATGCCTTTGCCCGACGGGTTAAATTTTACACCTGCCATGAGTGCAAGAGCTATTTTGGGTGGAAGTCTGAAAATTATGGAAAAAGACATGCCTTATTCTGAAAGAGAAGGGGAGTCAAAGCTTAGTATATGGAAAGATGGTAAAAGATTTTTAGCCGTTATTCTTGAAAATATTTTTTTATATGTTCCCTTCCGTATATATAATATTGCTGCTGTTTTCTTCCTTTTGTTTGCTTTCGTATTAATGTTGAATCCTATATTATTTTATCTGCCTCATCATTATCTTGAGGACTGGATGATTTATCGGTTTTTGGTATCCGATGTTTTTGGTATTATAGCTATATTATTGCTAAGTATGTCAAGCCTTTCACGTAATGTGGTGTATGCTGCATTACAATCTAAAAAAATCCGGAAAAAGACATTAGTGTACTATATGTTTGAACATCCATTTGCAATTTTTCTATGTGTGATTTTCTATTTAATAGGAACCTTATTGGTCTTTAACAGCATCTGGCATCGTCTTCTTACGGGAGTTACTGATGAACATTGGTCACGCTACATAACTATGATTTTCTTTTACATAAGTGGAACTATTTTCCTGCTAACTTTTTTTGCTAACCTTGTGTTAAATTTGGTAAGGGAAAGAGTGAATTATCTGAATTTAAGAAATAAGTAGATAAAATGATATTACACACTATTAAAAAATGGTTTTTAAAGGCACCTTCTAATTGGCAATTTTGGTTGTTGCTTGGATGTTTTGCAAAAATAGCACTCTTTCTATTTAAAATTCTACAAACACACTCAACAGAAATAGATAATTTTTGGGGATATACAGGTGGAGACACTCCTGAATATTTATCTCCAATTGAGAACCTCTTAAAAAATGGTGTCTATTCCCCTGATTACAGGATGCCCGGATATGGAGCAGTATATTTGCCCTTTATATTTTTCTTTTCAAAAGCCACAGCATGTAATTTGCTTATTATTTTTCAAGTATTGTTAGCCGGTGTTTCGGTTTATGCTTTGGCACTTATTGCAAAGCATATTTTTAAGAGTACTACTTTTTTTTATGCGACCTTTTACTTATATGCCATTAGCCCTTCTAATAATGTATTTGATACATTTTTACTCACGGAAAGCCTTACAGTTTCCCTGTTAATATTTTCGGTTTATTTCTTAATCAGATACAACGATAATGATAAAAAAATTACCCTGCTTGTTTCTGGATTATTGATAACATGGGTAATATTTCTTCGACCTGTATTTATGTTAGTAATGGGGGGTTTCTATCTTGTAATACTATTTCATAGCATAAAGAACAAAAGAAAGCTTACTATAACATTATTATTTCTACTGCCTTTTACAATGGTCGACAGCCTCTGGATGGTTCACAATTACAAATATCATAAGACGATAAGCCCGTTATTAGTACAAATACAACCTCCGATTCAAAAAGATTCGCCTTTTTACAAAAACTTGTATTTGTATCCTGCTTTTCATTTTGTGCAATCTTGGGGAGGGAGCATTATATGGTGGGCTAATTCAGCAGAAATAAGGTGGTTTGGAATTTACTTCGGTCGATGGAGCCCTAAAAGCGAAAAGGAGAACAATGCAATTCTTCCTGATAATATATATACGTCAAAATTTAATAAAGATAGTCTTGAAGCACTAAAGAAAATGATAATACGGATAAATACAGACACAACTATGCCCGTTGCTTTAAAACACAGTTATGACCAAATCGTTTCAGAAAAATTTATTTTATATACCCAATCTATAAAACAAGAAAAACCTATGCTTTATTTTATAGAAGCTCCATTTAAGCTATTAAAAAAATTTCTTGCTTTAGGTGGTTCGGGTGATATTATAAATGAAGTTTCTAAGAAATATTATTTTGCAGAATACCTATTACAATTATATTCCGAAATGTTTTATAATATGATTATCATTCTAGGTAGTATTGGTACTTTACTGCTTAGTAAAAATATTTTTAAGTTATCCGTAGTTGGCCTGATCCCATTTATCTCTTTATATATAATTATTATTCACCCTATCATTCTCCGGTTCACAGAAGGGAGATATTTAGTGCCCGCATTACCATTTATGTTAATTTGTTCAATTTATACGATACATTGGTGTCTCCGTAAATTCAATATCGGGCATACCAACATTCAAAATTACAAAAAGTAAAAATACTTTCACGGTAGCTTAAATGCTTTGTACTAGCAATTGAGAGCGGTTTTTAATTTTTTCATTCCTCTGGTAAATAATAAGACCAAAAGTGGTTAGTGTGTAGAAAATAAAATTAATTTTGTAGATGTATAAAATATACCTTTGGAGTAAAAATTAATATTTAAATAATTTGTTCCATTTTAATTAACCTGTTGTATCCTTATGCCTAACTTTGGTAAATGAGATAAAGCGTAAATTGATTATATTGAAATGATTAATGTTACAAAAACGTATCTGCCTCCACTAGAAGAATATACTAAATACCTTGAAAGGATTTGGAAAAATTCGTGGGTCACCAATAATGGACCAATGTTACTTGAACTCGAAGAAAAGTTGAGAAGACAACTTCAGGTAAAAAATCTCTTTTATACAGGAAACGGAACTATAGCCATACAAATTGTAATTAAAGCTATGGATCTAAAAGGTGAGATCATTACTACCCCTTTTTCTTATGTAGCAACCACGAGTTCCATTTTGTGGGAAAACTGCGAACCGGTATTCATAGATATTGATAAAAGCACTTTTTGCATTAATCCAGATTTAATAGAACAAAAGATTACAGAACATACTAAAGCTATTTTAACTACTCATGTTTACGGCATTCCATGCGATGTTGAGAAAATTGAACAAATAGCTAAAAAACACAGCCTGAAAGTAATATATGACGCTGCCCATGCTTTTGGTACAATATATAAAACCAAATCTCTTGTAAGCTATGGAAGTGCGTCAACCTTAAGTTTTCATGCTACCAAGTTGTTTCATACAATAGAAGGAGGGGCAATAATAACTAATGATGATCAGCTTGCAGCAAAAATAAAGCTATGCAGAAGTTTTGGACATATGGGCGATGAGCACTTCTCCTTAGGAATTAATGGTAAAAATTCAGAATTTCATGCAGCAATGGGGCTTTGTCTGTTAGATAAGGTTCCCTTTTTTATTAAAAAAAGAAAACAATTGTCTGAAGAATATGATAAACAATTAAAAAATCTCAACCTAATAAGACCTCTTATTCCTACTGATACTACATACAATTATGCTTACTATCCTGTATTATTTAAAAATGAGGTAGACCTTTTAAAAGTAAAAAAAGAACTTGAAAAAAATGGAATAATTCCACGCAGATATTTCTATCCTTCTCTGAATAAACTTCCTTATATAATAGATACTCAGAATTGCCCTATCTCTGAAGATTACGCAACACGGGTTCTCTGCCTTCCTCTATATTATGAATTATCTGTTTCTGATGTATATACAATTTGTAGTATAATTATTTCGTGTTACCCCACCTAAAATGACACACTTGTACATACTATAATAATTACTTTAAATTTCGATGGAAGATAAAAAGAAAAAAATTCTATTTTTAGGAGGAGCGGACATCCAAATATCGGCAATAAAAAAGGCTGTTGAAATGGGATATTATGTTATTACTTGCGATTACCTGCCTAATAATCCCGGACATAAATTTTCACATGCATATTATAATGTAAGCACAACAGATAAAGAAGCTGTTTTAAAATTAGCGCAACAACTAAAAATAGATGGTATTTCAGCATACGCCGCTGACCCGGCCGCATTAACCGCAGCATATGTATCGGAAATAATGGGGCTGCCAGGTAATAGTTTTGCTGCAGTATCCATATTGGCAGATAAACATAGTTTTCGTACTGCTCAGTTGGAATGTGGCATACTAACCCCGATTTTTTTTTTAATTAAAACAGCTGATGATATAATTAAATATCTCCCAAATTTTCCCTATGGAGGAATACTTAAACCGGTTGACACATCAGGAAGCAAAGGGGTGCATAAAATTGAAAGCAAGGATATCTCTTCACCGCCATCAATAAAAGCTTTACTGGATGAAGCCCTACACTACTCAAGGTCAAAAAGAATAATTTTTGAAGAATATATACCCAGGAAAGGATTTCTTATGGGGGGCGATTTTTTTATTGATTCTGGAAAAATCACATTTTATTGTTTTGGTGATGTTCATTTTAACACAAGAATAAATGGGCTAGTTCCCAGATCTGTTTCTTTTCCCGCTTCTAAACCAGTTGTTTTTTTTGAAAAAATAGTTTCAGATATTCAGAAAGTTATTAGTTACTTGAATATCAACACTGGAGTATTTAATGTGGACTTTATTGAAAACGAGAAAGGGGAGCCTGTAATTATTGATATTGGCGCCCGAAATGGAGGCAACATGTTAAATGACATAATATTTTATCATGCAGGCATTAATCTTATTGAAGGTTCTATACATCAAAGCATGGGAGAAGAATATCACATTCATTATTCTGGGGAAATTTTGGGCTACTATGCACACAACGTATTGCATTCTGAAAAGGATGGCATATTTGACTATGTTGAGTTTTCTAAAAAAATTGAGAAATGTATTATTTATAAATCAATTAATCCAAAGTCTGGAGATAAGGTCTTTAGGTTTATTAATACTACTTTTAGGATAGGGCTACTACTGCTTAAATTTGAAACTTTTAATGAAATGCATGAGATTCTATCTCACATTGAAGAACATGTAATTATCCATTTAAAAAATACTTGATTTGCTGAAGCACCCTAGCTTTTAATTTAAACCTAATGATTATTGCCCAATCTGATAAATGGAAAAATGAAGTTCTAATACCCGAAGTATTAGAAAAACCTAACGATTCGGGAGGAATCCACTTTGATGAATTTGGAATATTACGATGCGGACTGGAACAGAGTGATGCGCTTGAATTTCATGAAAAATATAGTAAGGGAGCTTTTTTGCGCAAACTAAAGAATGTGAAAAACCACCAGATTAGTTGGGAAACACCCTATTATTTTAAATTATTTGACTGTTTTCTTAAAGATCAGCCCTTATCAGATTCTATTTTTTTAGACATTGGTTGCGGCGATGGAAGAGTTACCGAATATTTACTGAACAAAGGCGCCCGAAAGATAGTATGCATAGATTTTGATTATGAACCTTTACGTTCTTTATCTCATTATCTAGATGAAACGGGACAAAAAAGCAAGGTATTGCTCATTCATTCCGATTTTGAGAATATACCTGTTTACAATAAAAAATTTGACATTATTTTTGCCTTGAGAACTCTGTATTATACGAATGAAAAATACGAATTACTTATTAAAAAAATTAATCATTTACTCATTGCAAACGGACTATTGATTATTAGCGACCCTAACTTGGAAGGGTTTGTTCTTAGGGCATTACTTTTTGACTCTTTAAATGAAGCCCTGAACACATTTGAAAAAAGACGTTTTAAAGAAGTGAAAGAAAATACCGACCTGCGTTTCAGGATATTTACCCAAAAGGAGCTTCTAACTATTTATTCTGACAATGGCTTTAATGTTGAAGATACACATGGTATAACCATGTGGCATAATTTGCTCCGCATCCTTCTATTACGTGGTCAGGTTTCAGAAAATGAGCTTGACACCAATAAAGACCGTTTAACTGATTTATTCGATTTTTTAGACAAAGAAGGTAGTTTATTTAAAGATATTGTTTGGAAGCTAAAAAAAAATGATATTTAAAAATGTGTTTATTTTCCAGATAATACTAAAGATAACCTTTCTTACTTCATTATTTTCAATGCTTTTGTCTGTCTGAAGAATTTTTTTATAGTTTTGTAAAACAATAATAAAAATGAAGCTTATTTCTTTTGTAATACCGGTATATAACAATGCGGAAACTATTTCATTGTTGCATCAAAAAATTCAAAATGAGGTAACTGTAAATTTTCCCGAATTAGATTATGAAATAGTTTTTGTTAATGACGGCTCAAAGGATACCTCGCTTGAAGAAATAAAAAAATGCAGGAAGGAAGACTCTCGTGTTAAGATTATTGCATTCTCAAGAAATTTCTCCCAAATATCGGCTATTATGGCGGGCTGGCAATATGCAAAGGGAGATGCAATAATAAACATATCTGGTGATTTACAAGACCCTGTAGAACAATGCTCTAAAATGATAAGAGAATGGTTAGAAGGTTATAATGTAGTAATAAGCTATAGAGAAGCAAGAGAAGATTCGGGTATAAATTCCATTACTTCCAAAATTGCCTATCACTTATATAAACTCACCATTCCTAATATGCCACTCGGAGGATTTGACTTTGCATTATTGGATAGAAAAGCAGTTACTGCAATTAACTCACTAACACAAAGTTTTCGATCTCTTCAAGTAGATGTTTTATGGATTGGATTTAAAGTTAAGTATCTTCCTTACGTGAGACTAAAGCGAGAATTCGGAAAATCTCAATGGACCTTTGGCAAACGGTTAAGTAAATTTATACAAATTTATTTAAGCATAAGCTACTTACCTATAAAAATAATGTCTGCGGTTGGCTTTTTTACTGCACTGGCAGGTTTAAGTTACGCTATTAATATTACGTATGGATATTTCAAGTTTAATATTCCTTTTAAAGGATGGGCGCCAATAATGATTTCATTACTTATGATAGGGGGGACGATTATGGTTATGCTCGGTGTCATAGGACAATATGTATGGAGAATTTATGATGTCGTGCAGCATAAGCCCCATTACATTATTGCTGAACAAGATGGTATTTAAAAATACAGCTATTGACCAAACTACAATAAATACAGTGTTAGAGTGACACCTCTTTTTTTAGGACCTTCTTGTAAATTATCATAACCATGTATCCAGCACAGGCAATAACAAATGGCCAAGCAGGCATCAAATAGCGATTATCGGCTACCATTAGCACCACCGAATGAATAATAATGGCATAAGCCGGAATAATACATATCAGCAACGCTAAATAATTGCTGCGTATTCCTTTCCAAAGAAGAAATACTATTCCTATAATTCCGGAAATTAATAGGAATAAATAATAGAAATGATAAAAATACTTCATGAATTTACCTAAGCCGGGAATTTGTCCCCGTTTAAAATACTCCTCGTTATTTTCAAAGAGAAACTTGCGCAAAAGAATTATTCTTGCTTTTACATAATATACAAATGGTTTTTCCTTTTTAATAGAAACTTTATAGGTATCAAACCTGTTATCAATATCATTTTGTAGAGCAGCGGCAGCTGGTGATACTGGTTTAAGGGGTGTATATAAAATAGCAAATGCTCTGTTCCAGTCTTTATTGGTGCTTCTATAAAAGCTATCTACAGCAGGCTTTTGCATTGCCATAAAACTTCTCACTTTACTTCTCAGGAGGTATAAACTGTCTTTATTAAATTTTGAAGTATATATATAGTCCGGTAAAGAATCATATTCTTTAACATCAGGTTCTCCGGGAAATAAAAGTCCTCCAAACCAACTCAAAGCTGAATGTGGATCAGGTATGTCGGCAGCTCCACCCCATGATTGTACAAATTGCAACATGTGGCTCATGTATGAATATTCTATATATGGATAATAAAAGCCGCCTAGCGGAATAAATTTATCGTGTACTTTATAGTTTCGCACTACCCAAGCTCCTTCAGTAATTATAAATGATAGACTGAAGATGAAAAAAGGTTTAATGAATTTCTTCTTGCTTTTAATAATATAAGCCAAAAAAACGAGGCCATATAAAAATAGAATAAGCACAAAAACAGTCCGCAAAAAGAATGCCCAGGCAAGAAAAAATCCGGAAAAGAAAAGATATTTTGCTTGGTTCTTTTTAAAATAGAGAGCAAAGTACCATGTGCCAAAAATTAAAAATGCCGAACAAAAGGATTCGGTCATCAGACAAATGTCATAGTAATTAGAATACGTGCTAATAAGAAAAAGATAAAAAACCAAATAAAATATAGTATCTGTTTTCGCTATTAGCCTACTTAAAAGAGCAAGGCAATAAACACTTAATGAAGTAACGATAAGTTGTGCAATTACAATAGTATTATACGCTGTATTATAAGAAAAAAGCACCCGCAGGAAGTAATAAATAATCCCATATCCAGGCATACGCCGGTCAGGTGTATAGCGCCCACTAGCTAAAAGATTCTCAATAGGATCAGTATAAGAAGGTGTGTCTCCTATAAAGCCAAAACTAAGCAAATGTGGGTCGGAACGATGGCCAAAGAAAAGCAATAGGAATGGTATTAGCCCTTTAATAAAAAGGGCTAATAAAATCCAAAAAATGTATTTATCAGGGTTTCGTAAAAAAAATCCTTTTAGCCTGTTTTTCAAATACTATAATTTCCTGCAAATATATAAAAGCCTACGTTCTATACCAGAAGTTAGTAAGCTCCCCTATAATGGATAGCCTTTTCAAGCTTTTTAAAAGCAGTTATATACGCTCCTAGGCGAAGATTTGTTTTGTATTGCTTAGAGTTATACCATACTTGTTCAAACGCTTGTTGCATGTAAATATCATGTCTGTTATTCACTTCATCTTCTTTCCAATAAAAACCGCCTTTATTTTGTACCCATTCAAAGTAAGAAACGGTAACCCCTCCTGAATTGGCAAGAATATCGGGCACTACAACAATGCCTTTATCATGGAGTATATCATCAGCTTCAACTTCAGTAGGTCCATTTGCACCCTCTACTATAAGTTTAGCTTTCATTTTGTGTGCTATTTCTGCCGAAATTTGGTTTTGTAAAGCAGCCGGAACTAATACGTCTACATCAAGGGTTAAGAGCTCTTCATTGGTAAGCATCTCTCCACCCGGAAATCCTTCAAGTGTATTATTGTGTTTCTTTTGATGTTGAAGGGCTTTATCAAGGTCAATGCCTTTTTCATTATAAAATGCGCCGGTATAATCTGATATGGCAACTACATTAATATTTTTTGAGCGCAACAATTGCGCAGCAAATCCACCTACATTTCCAAAGCCCTGTACTGCAGCAGTTGATTTTTTCCGGTCAATGCCAATCTTTTTCATGGCTTCGAGTGTGTGTATCATCACTCCCCTTCCGGTAGCTGCCTCGCGGCCTCTTGAACCGCCTAAAGTAATGGGTTTTCCTGTTACCACTCCAGGGGTAATTTCTCTCTTCAGCTTGGAATATTCATCCATAATCCATGCCATTTCACGCTTGCTTGTCCCCATATCAGGAGCAGGAATATCAAGGTCAGGACCAAAAACATCTATCATAGCAGCAGTATACTGGCGTGTAAGCCTTTCTAATTCTCCTTGCGACATACTGCGAGGATCGCATGTTATTCCACCTTTAGCACCGCCTAAAGGCAAGCCCGCAACGGCACATTTATAGGTCATCCAAGCAGCTAACGCCTTCACTTCATCGTCATTCACATCTAGGGCATAGCGTATTCCTCCTTTAGAAGGACCCAGATATGTAGAGTGAATAATACGGTATCCTTCAAACACTTTTACCTTTCCATTATCCATCATTACAGGCAGATTAACCTTAACCTGCTTTTGAGGTACACGCAATATTTCAGCAACATCCGCCGGAAGATTATATATATCGGCAGCCTTGTTAAAACGCGCAAGAACAGCTTCATACATGCTTAAGGATTTCTTTGATTTTGGAGAGGGAGCCGTTGTCATCTGATTAGATTTAGCCATAGTTTGTTTTTTTGAGGGGGCAAAGGTAGAAAAATGCGGGAATTGATTGGCGTTTTATCGTTTTATGTCTATAAATCACTATTTTATCGCACAAATTTTATTTCTCATCTCGTTGCCACATAAATATGTTTCGGTTGTGTGTGTATGTTTTATGAATATCCTTTGAAAGAAGTATCAATACAAAATCAATAAAGGGTAATACTCCAAATACCCCACCTGCTGTAACAATATAGACTACTGGAACTTTGGTTGATGTGCCAAGATACATTCTGTGAAAACCAAATATTCCAATAACAGGAAACGCCAGCACAGCGGCAATCAACCTGTGCTTTTTTCTATGAATAGAATCCTTCGCAATTGTATCTGTATACTGTAATTGATCAGGATTTCCCATCCCGATAAAGAACATATTATCGTTTATTGCTTTGTCTGAAACATTAATACCTTTTATTTGCAGAGAGGTAAAAATAAAAAACGCACTTACAAAGAAAAACCAATGTGATTTTCGCACAATTAACAGAATATTTTCTGCCGTTTTATTTATTTAGCAGCATCTAAACGCCTTGAAACCTCATCCCAATTAACTACATTCCAAAAAGCTGCAATGTAATCAGATCTGCGGTTTTGGTATTTCAAGTAGTACGCATGTTCCCAAACATCCATACCTAGAATAGGTGAGCCTTTTGTTTCTACAACGTCCATTAAAGGGTTATCTTGATTTGGAGTAGAACATACGCTTAACTTACCACCATTAACACAAAGCCATGCCCAGCCTGAACCAAAACGGGTAGCTCCTGCTTCAGCAAATTTGGTTTTAAAATCGGCGAAAGAACCAAAAGCTGCTTTAATAGCATCTGCTAGTTTGCCAGTAGGTTCCCCTCCCCCATTGGGTTTCATAATGGTCCAAAATAAATCATGATTGAAGGCTCCGCCTCCGTTGTTTCTCACCGCAGCAGGATATTTAGAAATATTTTTACATATCTCTTCAAGGCTCATAGATTCTTCCGGTTTGCCTTCTATAGCTTTGTTAAGGTTGGTTATATATGCTTGATGATGTTTTGTATGGTGAATTTCCATAGTTTGTGCATCAATGTGAGGCTCTAAAGCCTTGTAGTCGTATGGGAGTTTTGGAAGTGTGAATGCCATATTAGTTGAATTATGAGTTATGAATTATGAGTTATAAATTACAAAGGCAAAATTAAGAAAATATGCATTCTAAATTACAAATGGTTCACCACTTATAATTCATAACTTATAACCCATAATTTACTTTAGTATCTCTCTGGCGATAACCACCTTTTGAATTTCAGAGGTGCCTTCACCTATGGTGCAAAGTTTTGCATCGCGGTAAAATTTTTCAACCGGGAAATCTTTTGTGTAGCCATATCCTCCAAAAATTTGAACAGCATCTGTTGCCACTTCCACAGCTATTTCAGAGGCATAGTATTTTGCCTCTGCACTTTGTTGGGTTACTTTAAGATGCCTGTTTTTAAGGTCGGCAGCTTGGAATATGAGTAGTTCAGCCGCTTCAATTTTGGTTGCCATATCGGAAAGCTTAAAAGCAATTCCCTGAAATTCGCTGATAGCCTTACCGAATTGTTTTCTTTCTTTAGAATATTTTATGGAAGCTTCTAATGCACCTTTGGCAATACCCAAAGCCAATGAAGCAATGGATATTCTTCCACCATCAAGCACTTTAAGTGCCTGCACAAAACCATCGCCTTCTTTACCTATCATTTGGCTTTTGTGAACCTTGCAATTTATAAATATCTGTTCAGCCGTTTCCGAAGCCCTCATGCCCAATTTATTTTCTTTCTTCCCACTTGAGAAACCGGGAGTACCTTTTTCAACAATAAAAGCAGTCATTGCATGTGAATCGCCTTTCTCGCCTGTCCTTGTCATTACCACAGAAACATCTCCTGAAATGCCATGTGTAATAAAATTCTTAGCTCCGTTTATTATATAATAGTCTCCTTCCTTTACAGCAGTGGTAGCCATATTTCCGGCATCAGAGCCTGTGCCTGTTTCAGTAAGCCCCCAAGCTCCAATCCATTCTCCCGAAGCAAGTTTTGGTAAATACTTCTTCTTCTGTTCTTCATTTGCAAATTGTAAAATATGCCCGGTGCAAAGGGAGTTATGGGCTGCAAACGAAAGCCCTATGGAGCCACAAATTTTTGATATTTCAACTATGGCAGTTACATATTCAAAGTACCCAAACCCTGCTCCTCCATATTCTTCAGGGACAAGAACGCCCATAAATCCTAACTCTCCAAGCTTTTTAAATACTTCAACCGGAAATCTTTGACTCTCATCCCACTCCATAATATAGGGCTGTATATGCTCCTTACCAAATTTACGAAGGGTGTCAGCAATCATTAGTTGGGTTTCGCTGGTAGAGAAATCTATAGTAGAGTTTATTGTTGTTTCTGCAGTGATCATAGCTTAGTTTTTTGCAAAGTTAATATTTAGGTATTATGGAAATTCTATCTTTGGACTCTTTAACAAAAATCTTACCTATGAAAACAACACTTTTAACCGGACTTTTTATTGCTTCGCTGGGTGCAATTGTAAATGCTCAGGATACAAAATCACACTACAAACTTGTAAATACCATACACATCGAAGGAGACGAAGGATGGGATTACACAACCGTAGATGAAGAAACAAATATGCTTTACCTTTCTCACGGGTCTATGGTACAAGTAGTTAATTTGAAAAAAGGCAAAGTGGTAGCTACTATTCCAAATACCAACGGAGTGCATGGCATAGCCTTAGCACACGACTTAAATAAAGGCTTTATAAGCGACGGAAAAGATACTGCAGTTACCATTTTTGACCTGGAGACAAATGCCACTCTTGCAAAAATTAAGGTTACAGGGTTAAAGCCTGATGCTATAATTTATGACAAGAATACCCAACGAGTATTTACATTTAACGGGAAAAGCAAAAATGCTACCGCGATAGATGCAAAAACAAATGCTGTTGTGGGAACCATTGAATTAAGCGGTAAGCCGGAGTTTTGTGTGGCTGATGGAACGGGAAAAATATTCGTAAATATTGAAGACAAGAATACCATTGTAGAGATTGATGCAAGTACTTTAAAAGTTTTGAATGAATGGCCTATTGCCCCGGGCGAAGGTGCCAGTGGTTTAGCCATGAATAAAAAGAACCGCAGGTTGTTTGCTGTTTGCGATGGTAAGATGGTAATAATGGATGCTGACAATGGTAAAGTGGTTACAACTATGCAGACAGGCGATGGACCTGATGCTGCAGCTTTTGACCCTGAAAAAATGCGTGCATATAGTTCAAATGGGCAAGGAACACTTACCGTAGTTCAAGAAGAAAGCCCTGATAAATTTAGTGTATTGGAAAATGTAACTACCCAAAAAAGCGCCAGAACAATGGCAATAAATACAAGAACACATCATATTTATTTGCCGGCAGCAGAATTTACTCCTTTGCCTCCTGTAAGAACAGGTGTTGATAAACCAAAACCTAAAATAAAAGCAGGTACTTTTGTGGTGCTTGATTTTATGGAAGTGAATTAAGCGGCCTTGCTTTTACATTGCTTTGGGGATAGTTAATTTTTCATTACCAAAAATTTGGTTTATATTTTCAGATACACTTTCGTAATGTTCAACGAAATTCTGAAAAAACACCTTTTATTGGTGTGTAAATTGCATGCAAATGTTTGGATAATAAAAACATTACTTATATCGCTCTGGTGAGAATTAGTTTGTGGATTTATGTTTTGTTCACTCATCGGGGCGATATTATTTTAATCATTGCAAACGCAGTACATATTTTTTAAGCCGTTTCTTGCCGTTTTATTCATTTCCCGCATTTGCCTACCTTTACAGCCCACAAAAAAGTAATGAGTAGTGGGTATTGAGTATTGTGATTTGTTTTCTTGATGTATCGCACTACCCAATACTCTCTACATAATATCAGAATTTATGTTCAAAGAATATGATGTAATAGTAGTAGGTGCCGGCCATGCAGGCTGCGAGGCAGCCGCAGCAGCGGCTAACTTGGGTTCATCTGTTTTGCTCATTACCATGGATATGACCAAGATAACTCAGATGTCGTGCAACCCTGCTATGGGTGGCATTGCCAAAGGTCAGATAGTGCGTGAGATTGACGCTCTGGGTGGGTATTCAGGCATTGTGAGCGATAAGACTGCTATACAATTCCGAATGCTTAACCGCTCCAAAGGCCCTGCCATGTGGAGCCCACGCACACAAAACGACCGTGCATTATTTACACTGGAGTGGAGAAAGATGCTGGAAAACACACCTAACCTGGACTTCTTTCAGGATATGGTGAAAGGCTTGCTTGTCAATAACGACAAGGTATGCGGAGTGGTAACAGGTTTGGGAATGGAAATAACAGCTAAGTCTGTTGTACTTACCAACGGCACTTTTTTAAATGGAATTATACACATAGGAGAAAAACATTTTGGTGGTGGCAGAGCAGGAGAAAAGTCTGCAACTGGTATTACTGAACAGCTCTTGCAGCTTGGCTTTGAGAGTGGTCGCATGAAAACCGGAACACCTCCGCGTATTGATGGGCGCTCGCTGGATTATTCCAAAATGGAAGAACAAAAAGGAGATGATATTCCTTGTAAATTTTCTTACTCCGATGAAACACAACCACTGCAAAAACAGCGCAGTTGTTACCTTACATACACAAACGATAACGTACACGAGATATTAAAAACCGGTTTTGAAAAGTCTCCTATGTTCACCGGAAGGATTCAAGGCATAGGACCAAGATACTGTCCTTCGATTGAAGACAAAATAAATCGCTTTGCCGAAAAAGAACGTCATCAACTTTTTGTGGAGCCCGAAGGTTGGGAAACGGTGGAAGTTTACCTCAACGGGTTCTCAACATCGCTTCCTGAAGAGGTGCAATACGCCGCTTTGAAGCAGATAAATGGATTAGAGCGCGTTAAAATGTTCCGGCCGGGGTACGCGATAGAATATGATTACTTCCCTCCCGATCAGCTGTCTAATACGCTTGAAACACGTCGAGTTGAAAACCTCTATTTTGCAGGTCAAATCAATGGAACAACAGGCTACGAAGAGGCTGCTTGTCAGGGAATTATGGCTGGAATTAATACCCACTTAAAGGTCAATAATTTAAAACCTTTTGTACTTTCCCGCTCGCAAGCATATATCGGAGTGCTAATTGATGATCTCATCACAAAAGGTACCGAAGAACCATATCGCATGTTTACCTCGAGGGCAGAATACAGGATTTTGCTTCGTCAAGATAATGCCGATATCCGTTTAACCCCCGTAAGTTTTGAAATGGGCTTGGCAAGTAAAAAACGTTTCGACCGGGTAAATGAGAAAATACAAAAGAGTAAAGAAATTGTAAAATATTTAAAAGAAACTTCTGTCTCTCCTGAAGAGGTAAATCCATTTTTGGCAACTATCGGCTCATACGAAATCAACCAAAAAGTTAAAGCAAATAGCATTTTATCACGTCCGGATATTGGCATAAAAGATATAGCAAATTGTTCCGAAGGGATAAAAAATCACCTCGCTTATTATGATGAGGAAACAATAGAACAAGCCGAAATTCAAATGAAATATTCAGGCTATATTATAAAGGAACAAGAGACAGCTGACAAGATTTCCCGCCTCGATGATTTAATATTACATGACAATTTTGACTACCATTCTTTGAATTCCCTATCAACTGAAGCTAGGGAAAAACTATCTAAATTTCGCCCTCAAACACTTGGGCAAGCATCCCGAATCAGTGGAGTAAATCCTTCTGATATTTCTATTTTAATGGTTCATTTAGGCAGGTAGGTTTCACGTGGAACATTTTTATTAATTCCTATCGGAGCAAGATTGCTTCATCCAACAAAAGCGGATTCGCAATGACGAATTATTATTCATAACGTCACTGCGAGGAACGAAGCAGTCTTACTAAAATCGGGTTTATTTTTAGAGTTGTTCCACGTGAAACAAGTTACTTTTTAAGAACACTTTCTACCCAGGTTTTACCCCATTCTGACTTCTCATGGTCTGACCAAAGCTCAGGATAAAAGCTAATTTTTTGGAATCGGGGAGGAAGATATTTCTGCCAATTAGTACCTCCTGTTGCAGCTATAATATCCGGGTCACCTTGAAGATATCGTACAGCAGATTTATAATGCATGAGGCACCAGTTTATATTTATATTGGAATCTAACTCACGCATTAATTGAATAAGCTCAGGGTTATTTTGGTCTGCTTTTGGTAAGCTCCTATATTTAAAATACACGTTTCCTTCAGAGCATTTTTCTGCAAGTTCTAAAAACTGTTGTGTGTACTTTTCCTCAAATTGTTGGAGGGTAAGTGTCTTCTTTCCGGTAGCTAATTCTGTTGCACCTGTCTTCCAATAAATGTGCTGATACATTTCTTTTGCCGATAAGTTTTTTACATTCGGATTCTTATCAGCATACACTCTCTGAATCAAATTTACGAGGTCAGTAGAATAGATTTCTATCATCCTGTATTGTGCAGATTGAAATCCACTAGCAGGTAAAAGCGCCATCCTGAATTGCAGGAACTGATCCTTATCCATCCCATCAATCATTATTCCGTAGGTTGTATTCAGCCCATTGAAATAATGCACTATACGTGTCAACTTTTGGATTAAGAATTCGACTGTAATATTTTGTTTATCAGCTATTTGTTCATATTCATGAAGACATAAACGGAAGAATAATTCCGTTATTTGGTGATACATGATAAATATTTTCTCATCAGGGAAATTAGTACGAGGATTTTGAAGTGATAAGAGGGTATCAACATGAATATAATCCCAGTATTTAAGATAATCCATGTGTAAAAGTCCGTCAAGGTAGGAGTTCATATCCTGACCTGTTACCTGATACTTTTCATTTAAAAGTTCAAGCCTCTTTGCTATTTCGGGAGTGATTTCCATAATAATTGTGAATTGTAAATTTTGAATTTTAAATGAATTTCATTTAGCATTGACAATTTAGCATTATTTACATGTGGTTAAACCAAAATGCTATCCAAAATGCCGATGCGGCAGCTAATACTCCAATGCCGGTTGTTTTAAGTGCCCCTGTAAATGGATTCTGGCCTGTTAATTTGCTTTTATAATATCCAAACAATACAAGACACAGGATAGTAAAAATAGATGAGTCTCTGAGGCCGTGTGCAGGATTAGCTGTAAACACGTATCCCAAAAGAGGTATCGTGCCACCAACAATATAAGAGAGTGCAATATTTCTTGCACTTTTAGCTCCCCTACCCTTCTCCGGTTCTTCTAAACGCAGTTCGTTGTGCATCATAAATTGAACCCACTGCTTGTCATCTTTCGACAACTCTTCGGCAGCTTTATCTTGGACCTCTTTCGATAATCCATACTGTGCCAATGCATCTCTCACCTCTTGCTTCTCAACTTCAGGTACAGATTTTATTTCGCTGTACTCCCTGTTTAATTCATGGAAGTAATGATCTTCCTCCGTTTTACCGGAAAGGTATCCACCTAAGCCCATAGAAATGGCACCTGCACATATTTCAGCGATACCTGCAGTAATAATAATGTGATTATTGCTTACTGCTCCGCTAATACCGGCAGTTAACGCAAAAGGTACCGTAATACCATCTGAAAGGCCTATTACAATGTCTCTTAAAAATCCCGGTTGTTTTAAATGTGCTTCTTGATGCATGGTGTTAGTTGTAAGTGGTCAGTAGTCAGTTATCAGTATAGGTTGTTCTGACAACGCAAACTTACGGAAATAATAACTGCCATATTGTGACGTCATGCTGAACTTGTTTCAGCATCGCAAACACACACTGAAAATAGAAATGAAAATAGGCTCTGTTTATATTATGGGCAATAAGTGGAAAACGACTTTATATGTTGGTGTAACCGCTGACCTTGCCAAACGAGTTATACAACATAAATCGGGAGCCGGCTCCGAATTTACAGGAAAATATCTTCTTTCCGATTTATTGTATTATGAGAGAATTGGAGGTATGGTAATGAAAATGAACCTATGACACTGATGTTACCTCAAAATGGAAACTAAACCTAATATTCAACCAGAGCAATTTAAACTTACTTCTAAGATTTTAGATTTAAGGTTAGATAAGTTTTTTATCACTTCTATAACTCCTGAAGAAATTCAGAAAATAGATAAGGATAATATTACATTTGAATTTAATGTTGAAGCTAAAGTTAATTCACCTGAAAAAAAATTTTCGGTTGTTGTTACTTCAAAGATTTTTAAAGAGAAGGAGAAAACAACTTATCTTGGAGAAATTAAAACAAGCGGAGATTTTAATATAGAAAATTTACCTGAGATTATAGAAAAATAAGGGTATTCCTGAACCAATAACGGCAACATATCTAAGTATTATAATAGGAGCAATGAGAGGAATGTTTGCTCTTGAATCACAAAAAACATATTTAAGCGGAGTAATATTACCCATACTTGATATCGGTGTATTCTTCAAACGACCACCTGCAATAACTCAATAGCTATAGGGTACTCAATGACATTGGCGCTTTGTAAACATATTCCTCTATAGGCTTTTAGGGTAAGGAGTCGGAAGAAAGGGAGATTGTAAATAAATCGCTCCAAAGTACAGAATTTCGCTTCACTCAATTTTAAGCCGTTTTGTGCCGTTTTTATCGCATACTAACGCTGCTATTTTATTTGAGATGCTGAAACTAGTTCAGCATGACAATTGCCTTTACTTACGACTTATTCCCGATAGCTATCGGGATGACCACTTACAACTACTTTGATATATCCACTGCGTCGTACTTAATCTCTATGTCGTCGCGGTAGGTAATGGTTAAAAAGAGCACACCATCGGGTGTATAGTATCTCCATTTATCTTCTTTCAAGCCGAGGTTATATTCTCCTTCCAGTTCTTTTTTGCCATCGGGGTAATGCCAAATATGTGTGCCGTCAGGCCTGTCTTGGTTATATTTTCCGGTATATCTAATCTGTTTATTGTCTATGTAATATTCTGTCCAAATGCTGTCTTGCATATCGTCAGAGTATTTGCCAAAGCTTTTATAATTACCGAGGGTATAAACCCAATCACCCTCTTTCATTCCATCGGTGTATTCTCCTTGTGTAATCACCTTTCCTGAGTCGTTATACTCTATAAAATCACCATCTTCCTGTCCCCGTGTAAAGTTACTTTCCCTTCTCAGGTTTCCGTCATCGTAATACCATAGCCACTTTCCGCTCTGCTTGCCTTTGCTATCATATTTCCCGAGTTCAAACTTCATTCCATCGGCAAAAAAGTATTTCCACTCTCCTACCTTAACCCCATTGGCATAATTACCTTCCGCTTTTAAATCACTGTTTTCATAAAACTCTTTCCAGTCGCCTTGTTGTTCATCGGCAGCATCAATGGGACCGGTAGCAACAATTCTGCCGCTGTCGTATATATCAGCCTTTTTAGGTTTACCCGTTTCATCGTATGTACGGTGCATTCCAAATGGCACATTATCTTTATAGGGCCCTGAAGATTGCACCACTCCATTGGAATAATAGGTACTTCTTATATCCAGCTTTGCCAACTCGGGAGCATTAAGCTGTAACACATCATTAATGTATTTTTCAACAGTTACCAACTCTCCTTTCTGGTTATAGGTTTTAAAATATCCATCGCGTTTGCCGTCAATATAAGTGCCTTCCCATTTAACGCTTCCATCAGCAAAAAAAGTCTGCCATAAACCTTCTTTATGTCCTTCGGTATTTACCTGATTTATCTTGGTAACCTTTTTAATAAATCCACCTTTATAAATAATTATACTCGTGATTAAAGAGTCTTTATTAAACTGCAGAGACTTACCCTCGGCAAGCCCATCTTTATAAGGAATTATTTGATGCAGTTTACCTTCATCATAAAGATACGCATTACCTTGTAAAGTATCATTTACATAGTTCAGTTCTGCTGTTAATACTCCCTGAGAACTATCTTTTAACTGAGGCTTATAGGTATACTTAAAACCATTTTTTCTTTCCATTTTTATAGGTATAAACTAAATACAATAAGCCTTTTTCATTATAAAATTTCCAGGTGCTGTCTAGCTTATAATCTTTTCTGTTTCCTTCTGATTTCAGTTGACCATTTTCATAATAATTCTTCCAATATCCGTCTGGCTTACCATTGCTTATATTACCTTCACTCGATATTTTCCCATTAGGATAATAAAGCTTATTATAGCCTTCTTTTGTTTCCTGAGCAATAGATGTAAAAGGTAAAGCAATAACCAACAGCAGAATGCTAACAGTTAAATATATCTCCTTATTTCCAAATAATTTCATACCTTACAGACACCTTTACTTCATTAAAGTTTACCGAAAACAAAAATACGCATCTTTTCCACAACCTATTTTTAAAAGTCTTCTAAACATATAAATATATATTTTATTTTAAAATTTATGTTTATGTTATATAGGGCTGTTAATTCGTTGATAAGAAAACAGAAAATCATAAGAGCTATTACGAATGTTTGTCTCTGTTAACAGGATATAAAAAATAACAAGTTCATAAAAGGCTGATATATAGAAATATGCTATTTAATTAACACTATGTTAATATAGAATTAATAATGGGATTTGTTCGTAAGTATATCTGCTTTTTAGGCAGTAAAATGTTAATAGATACCCCATTAAAAAAGTATAACTAAGTAATACCAAATTGAAAATTCCTGCTAAGAGGAGGGAGATGTTAACAATAAAGCACTCTGTTTGAAAAAGAACTTAACAATTTAGTAACGCTTATTAACAACATAAGTTCATAAAACTTTTGGCTTATAGCTTATAGCTTATAGCCAATAGTTAAATTTGCCTTGCATTCATAATTCATAATTCATAATTCATGAGGGTAGCGATAGGAAGCGATCACGCGGGGGTTCAACTTAAAGAGAAGCTGAAGGCTTATTTGCAAAAGAAAGGTTTTACGGTTAAAGATTTTGGCGCCTATTCCGAAGAGCGTGCCGATTATCCCGACTTTGCCCATCCTGTTGCTTTGGCTGTGGAAAATAAAGAAGCAGAAAGAGGTGTATTGATTTGCGGCAGCGGTAATGGGGTTAATATGACAGCTAACAGGCATCACGGTGTGCGCTCAGCTTTATGTTGGAATGCCGAGATTGCCCAGTTAGCCCGACTGCACAATGACGCTAATATAATTGCATTACCTGCCCGTTATATAGATGAAAAGGAAGCAGAGAAATGTGTTGATGTGTTTTTCTCTACCGATTTTGAAGGAGGAAGACATACAGATAGAGTTAAAAAAATTGAAGCATAAAGTACATTCATGTCACAAGTAGAACAATTTCTGATAGATGCTGAAAAGAGGGTAGATGATCCTGAACACAAAAGGAAATTACTTTTCAATATTTCCCAGTACGACAAGAAAGTAGTACAAGGCAAATTACAATATTCTAATCTTCCGGCAGCCAAGAAGAAAGCATCTGCCATCAAGACTAAAGTAATAGAAAATTTAGATAAGTACCTCATTGAATTTGAAACCAATTTCAAAAAGAATGGAGGACAGGTTATATGGGCGCCTGATGCTGAATCTGCCATGAAGGAAGTGATAAACATTCTTAAAAAGGCAAAGGTTAAAACGGTAGTGAAAGCCAAGTCCATGGTTACTGAAGAAGTGGAAGTGAACCATATCTGTGAAAAGAACGGTATCGAAAGTCTGGAGACTGATTTAGGCGAAGTAATACAACAATTGCATGGCGAACCTCCATACCACATTGTAACTCCTGCTATGCACAAGTCAAAGGAAGATGTGGCTAAATTGTTCCATGAAAAAAAAGGCACACCGATAGATTTTACCCCTCAACAAATAACCGCTTACGTAAGAAAAATGTTGAGGGAAAAATATCCCACAGCAGGAGCGGGCATTACAGGAGCTAATTTCTTAATTGCAGATATTGGGGGAGTGGCGGTATCGGAGAATGAAGGCAATGCCTATATGTCTGTGGCTTTTCCTAAAATACATATTGCCATTGCAGGCATAGAAAAACTTATTCCTTCTCTTGCCGATGTTGACCTGTTTTGGCCATTGCTTGCCACACACGGTACAGGACAAAGGGTAACTGTATACAACAACATTCTTACAGGACCTCGCCAGCAAGGAGAAGTTGACGGACCGGAAGAAATGTATGTGATATTACTCGATAATGGAAGGACAGATTTATTAGCCCGTAAAGAACAACGCAGAGCGCTTAACTGCATTCGCTGCGGGGCTTGTCTTAATGCTTGTCCCATATACCGTAATATTGGCGGCCATGCATACGGAACTACATACAGCGGTCCTATTGGCTCGGTAATTACGCCAAGCATGAAAGGCATGAAAGAGTTTAAACACCTTAGTTATGCATCATCGCTTTGCGGAAGATGTACAGAGGTTTGTCCTGTAAATATTGATGTACATAATTTGCTGTTACTAAATCGCAAAGATTCGGTAGAAGAAGGTTTCACGGCCGGCAGCGAAAACACTATTTGGAAGTTTTGGAAAAAGGCTATGCTCAAGCGAAGTCGCATGGAGAGGGGAGGGGCTTTCTTTAAAAATTTTATGATAAAGAAGTTCTTTAAAAAAGCCTGGGGCGAACGCAGAACCTTGCCTACCGTAGCGCCCAAATCCTTCAATCAAATGTGGAAGGATAAGAAGAAAGGCAAGCATTAACGATAGCAAATAATAGAAATATTTTTAAAAATAGTAAATTATTTATAGTACTATTTTTGCTTCTTGCTTTAAGCATACATGCACAACAAAGCAACGGAAACGGCAAAATTACCGGAAGAATAGTTGATTCTGCTACCGGGCAGCCCGTGGAATATGGATCCGTTAGCCTTGCTCCACAAACAAGTGATCAGGAAATTAATGGCATGATGACTGATGAAAAAGGCGTTTTTGCGTTTACTAACATTGCCGATGGAACATTTAAGGTACGTATCTTTTTTGTGGGATATAAGTCAGGTATAAAAAATAATATTGTAATAAATAAAACAACTGCAAATGTTGATTTAGGCGATATAAAACTGGTAAATACTTCAAACAAATTGGCAGAGGTTACTATTGCCGCAGATAAGAACACGATAGAATATACGATTGACAAAACGATATATAATGTTGATAAGGATATAACTTCTCAAACCGGTGTTGCAACAGATGCATTAAAGAAGATACCTGAAATATCAGTGGATGTAGATGGCAATATTGAGCTGCAAGGTAATTCGGATATACGTTTTCTGATTAACGGTAAACCTTCCACTATTTTTGGTAATAACCTGGCAGATGTGTTGCAATCTATTCCGGCAAGCCAAATTCAAAGTATAGAGGTTATAACCAGTCCCGGAGCCAAGTATGATGCGGAAGGTACAGCAGGGATTATAAATATTATACTTAAAAAAAGCGAGGCAGAAGGCATTAACGGAAGTTTGTCTTTGTCGGGTGGTACTCGCCTTGAGAATAGCTCTTTTAACCTGAATGCCCGTAAAGGCAAGTTTGGGGCTCATGCCTATTTTAGCGGGAATGCTCAGCTTACATCTACTACCATTAATGGCTTGAATCGTTCGGGGCAGGATACCGGCTCTACATCTTCCAAATTAATCCAGAATGGCTCAAGCAATTTCGACAGGAGTGGATATCAATCAGGCATTGGCTTTGATTGGGAAATTACTGATAAAGACAATATTTCAGCAGGTTTCGGCTATAAGTATTTTGGAAACAATAATACAGGAACAGCCAATAGTCAAACCATTATACAGGACGCATCAGGAAATATACTTTCTGACATGAATGATTTGATTAATACATCAAATAATTTTTATGCGCATTTTATTGATTGGAACATAGATTACAAAAAAACTTTTACTAAAAAAGACCAGGAACTGGATATGTCGGTAACAAATTCAACCGGAACGGGGGCGACACATTACATACAAACACAGACAAACATATCGAATGATTCTATATTTAATAGTTCTTATGGAAACAATCCGGGATTTAGCGAAGAGACGGACTTTACAGTAGATTATACACAACCCATTAATCAGGATATAAAAATTGAAACAGGCGCGAAGGCAGCTATAGGAGACATAACCAGCACATCGGATGTGTACTTACTAGATCCAATGGCCGATAGTTATAATTTCAGTACCTCCCAATCTTCTTCCTTAGATTATAAAACAAATATATATGCAGGGTATCTTTCAGGAACATTCAAGCTCTTTAAATGGCTTGATGCTAAAACAGGCCTCAGGTATGAATACACTCAGATAAATGCCAACTTTTCAAATTCAGGGAATGTTGACATTCAACCCTATGGCATACTTGTTCCTTCAGCCATTTTTTCTCATACTTTTAAGGATAATCAAATACTTAAAATTGCTTATACCCAAAGGATAGAACGTCCTGATTATATGGATTTGAATCCATTTGTCAATGCAGCCGATCCACAGAATATTACTACAGGAAATCCGGCTCTACAACCTGAAATTGGTAATAAAATAGAACTGGGATACAGTAAAAATCTTGAAAAAGGAGGGAATATTTATTTGAGCCTTTTTTATCGAGAAAACACCCATGACATACAACCTTACATTGTTTATTACCCTACTTATAAAGTGGGCGATTCAACATACAATAATGTGTCAGTTTCAACACCTGAAAATATTGGAAGCGAGACGAATATTGGCATGAATATTTTTGCCTCTATACCTGTAAAATCCAAAATTAATTTACGCTCTAATATTTCACTGTATCAAAGATATATTAATACCGGTTTAAGCACCGGAGGCGATATAAGTGGGTTCAATTACCGCCTCAATTTGAATGCCACTTACACGGTTAGCAAAACATTAAGCATTGAAGCATTTGGTAATTACAACTCCTCCCGGATTAATGCACAAGGAACATACCCTGCCTTTTATAGCTATAATTTTGCTGTTCGAAAACAATTGTTTAATGAAAAAGCCAGTTTGGCTATTACTGCTACAAATCCTTTTAATTTTTATATAAACCAAACCACAAATCTTTCGGGACAAAACTTTACATTGCTTATTACACGGCAGTTACCATACCAATCATTTGGGTTTAACTTTACCTACAAGTTCGGTAAATTAGAATTTAAAAAAGAGAAAGAAACGGATGACTCTAATTTAAATCCTCAAGAAAATTGAGAACACTTATGGAAGGAGAAGAAACAAAAACGGCACAAAACGGCATATTTTGGTTTATAAAGCTAGTCGGAGTCCGACTTATACATCAAACCTTATTCCCTGTGCTAATGGCAATACGGAGCCATAGTTAATGGTATTGGTTTGTCTGCGCATATAAACCTTCCAGGCATCAGAACCGCTTTCTCTGCCACCACCTGTTTCTTTTTCACCTCCAAAAGCTCCACCAATTTCTGCTCCTGATGTGCCAATATTAACATTAGCTATACCACAATCAGAACCGGCATTAGAGAGGAATTTTTCAGTCTCCAATATGTTATTGGAAAAGATAGAAGAAGATAATCCCTGTGGCACATCATTATGTAGCGCAAGGGCTTCATCTATATTTTTGTATTTAATTAAATAGAGAATAGGAGCGAAGGTCTCATGCTGAACAATAGGATATTCATTCTTTACTTCTGCAATGGTAGGCATCACATAGCAACCGGAAGAATAAGCCCCTCCGCTAAGTACCTTAGCACCGTATAATATTTTACCATCTTGTTTTTTTATTTGCACAAGGGCATCGCTATAATTTTGTACTGCAGCTTTGTCAATTAATGGGCCCATAAGGATTCCGTCTTCCAATGGATTACCAATTTTTACTTGTCCGTAAGCCTTAATCAATGTGGCTTTCAGCTTATCATAAATACTTTCATGAATGATGAGGCGGCGTGTAGTTGTGCAGCGTTGTCCGGCAGTACCAACAGAACCAAAGAGTATAGCCGTGATAGCCATCTTCAAATTAGCATCAGGGGTTAAGATGATGGCATTATTGCCGCCTAATTCAAGCAGAGAACGGCCTAAACGCGCTCCGACAGCCACAGCAACCTTTTTGCCCATTCTGGTAGAGCCGGTAGCTGAAACAAGAGGTATGCGGGTATCCTTAGATAATAATTCACCGATTTTATAATCACCTATTAACACACAACAAACTCCCTCAGGAACACTATTTCTTTTTAGTACAGGTGCAATAATATGTTGACAAGCAAGAGCAGTTAATGGAGTTTTTTCCGATGGCTTCCAGATGCACACATCTCCGCAAACCATTGCTAACATGGCATTCCAAGCCCATACTGCAACAGGGAAATTAAATGCTGAAATAATTCCTACAGGTCCTATTGGATGATATTGTTCATACATTCTATGTAGCGGCCTTTCCGATTGCATAGTAAGTCCGTATAGCTGACGTGAAAGCCCAACAGCAAAGTCGCAGATGTCAATCATTTCTTGTACTTCGCCTAATCCTTCCTGATATATTTTACCCATTTCATACGAAACAAGCATGCCTAGGCTTTCTTTGTTTTCACGCAAAGCATCGCCAATCTGTCTTACTACTTCTCCTCTTTTTGGTGCGGGAATTTTCCTCCATTCAATAAATGCTTTGTTCGCGGTCTTAACTACTTTTTCATAGTCTGCCGCAGTGGCTTGTTTTATGGAGCCTATTAAATTTCCATCAATTGGAGAAGTTGATTCTAGTATACTTCCCGATGTTTTTATCCAATCAACACCTGTTGATGCGCCGCTTTGTACGCCTGTTAATTTTAAATTTTTTAAGATTGCGCTTATACCGAATTTATCTGTTGTTTTCATACTATTTATTTTTGTATTATTTTATTTGCCTTTCTGGCTCCGACTGCCGTTTTATGCCGTTCTTTTTGAAGTCCTTTAAGTAATTCTTTCTGCATTGATTGCCCTATAATAGTAAAATATTTTTCACCAATAACCTTTGGGTCATTCACATTGTAAGGAAAATAGGTGGTTAAGATTCCTTTTGCTAAGTAATGGCCTTGGTCATCGAGTAGGGAGTATTGGGCTATAACTTCTCTGCGCATACTGTTTTCAGTAAGGTCTTCCGTAGGGTTAGAAACATTCTTAATATCCAGTTCATTAATAAAGACGAATAGGTCGGTACCATATTTTTTGTTGAGATAGGTGAGAAGGTGAGGATTAAGAATATTAATATTCATAAACCGCTTACTGTAATCCATGGGCACTTGCAACTGCCCGTTACGAATAAAATGTGTTTTCTGGAGTTTTGGGTCAAACTCTGCATGGCTTTCCCCCGATGAATCATGCCCCGGCAACAAGTCATATTTATAGCCTGTTGAACTATAAATATAGGCAAGCGTAGTGTCTGCTTTTTTCGTGCCTTGCAATAAAGATAGGGTGGCGTAATTTTTAAGAAATGTAGTATACAAAGCTAAGTCCATATCATTGCGAAAAGCCTCTACTATTTTATTATAACTAAGGTGTGTTGTGGCATTTACCGACTTCCCTATTTCACTCATAAGCATAGTGCTTTTAAAGGGAATAAGTAAAACCTTATGTTTAATAATAGTAGCAGTATCCTTATTTTGTTGAGAAAATAAAGGGGAAGAGACAATCAACAGTCCCAGACAAACAATTATGTTCCGGGTTTTGATCAACATGGTTATTTATGGAGAAGCCTGCCTATATCAAGCCCATTAGCATATATGATAACGGTAAGCAATAATATCATGCCTACCCATTGCGCATATTCCATTGCTTTTTCATTGGGTTTGCGTCCTGTAATCATTTCATAGAGCAAGAACATTACATGCCCACCATCCAATGCCGGAATAGGAAGAATATTTACAAACGCCAGCATAATAGATATAAGTGCAGTAAATGCCCAAAAATGCCCCCAATCCCATACCTTTCCATATCCTTTTGCAATAGTGATAAAGCTACCTACTTGTTTGTGTGCACCATCGGTTCCTTTTTATTCTTCGGATCGACAAGCCACGCATAATGCAACATTAGGGTTATTGATTGGAGTAGACTTCAAATTATAAATGAACCTGCCATAGGGCTTTAATGCCCTATGGAGCAACAAGGTCACAGAAAAATATTAATACAATATCCTGTAAAACAAAAATTGAGGTAACTTTGTTCCCTTTGTAAACAATCTATGGGCGTATTAGTTGAAGTTTCTCAGTTTCTTCTTAGTCTTTCTATATTAATATTATTGCACGAAGCAGGGCATTTCACTGCCGCTCGCATATTCAAGATACGCGTAGAAAAATTTTATCTTTTTTTTGACCCTTGGTTCTCTCTCTTTAAATATAAAAAGGGTGATACGGAATATGGCATAGGCTGGCTTCCTCTTGGCGGATATGTTAAAATTTCGGGCATGATAGACGAATCCATGGACAAGGAGCAAATGAAACAGCCTGCCCAACCTTGGGAATTTCGTGCTAAACCGGGATGGCAAAGACTAATTGTAATGGTCTCCGGTGTTACTGTAAATCTACTTTTGGGTATTGTTATTTATTCCTGCCTGTCTTATACTTATGGTTCATCCTATCTGCCTATTAAAAATGCCAAATATGGAA
>Ga0206824_10014_pt1 | contig 60914 bp, 56 predicted proteins | sample Alteio_BWOrgCont_82_FD_152874 | JGI IMG/M metagenome (GOLD analysis project Ga0206824, IMG submission 152874) | Enriched cells from forest soil in Barre Woods Harvard Forest LTER site, Petersham, Massachusetts, United States -... | ecosystem: Environmental > Terrestrial > Soil > Temperate forest >...
TGCGCTGAAGGGCAACGAGCGAGGCCAGCACCCAGAGGATGCCGAGGAGCACGGCGGGGAAGATGCGTTTGCGGCGTGGCTGGCTGCGCGCGACGAGGCGGCGATTCACGATGGCGGCAAAGATGGCCGCAGCTAGCGGGAAGTAAAGAACGGCGAAGGCGATCCAGTTCATGGCATTACCTCATATTCACCGGATTGAGCGTAGCGTTAGCGGTAATGAGGTAATCGGCGGCCTTGTGGACGGCAAACTGTTCCCAGGGAGCGAAGTACCAGAAGGGATCGAGCTGGCGGTCAAAGCCGATGCGCCAGATAACGGCGGTGTGCGTGGGATCGATGGCGCGCCATGAAACATCGGAGTTGCGCCAGCGGAGCCACTGGGTTAGCTTGCTGGAGTCACTAGCGGTTTCAAAGCGAATGTGGCCCGAATCAGGGTGTAGATCGGATTCGATGACGCGCATGGTTAGGTCGCCGGGAGGGTCGCCTTCCGCTCCGGTGAAGTGGATGATGCGGAGGCTGCCCGCAGTGAGGCCGGAGCCTGTGGCGGTGAGCGGACGTGGGAAACCGATACGGAGAAAGCGCGGGAGTGGGTTGGCTATTTGGGGGCTTTGCGCGAGTGCGGCAGCGACTTGCGCTGCGGGCATATTGACGATGTGCATGGCTGTGGCGGATTGTGCCCGGTTGAAGCTGAGTTGCGGAGTCGTGCCTTCGAGCGTGAAAGGAAGAAGCAAAATCACACAACTTAAAGTAGTGGTGCGTCTGTCCTTACGCGAGAGGTCGATGATGCCGCCGATGAGCAGCCCAACACCGAAAAAGAGCGGCGAGGCAAAGAGGATGCAGAGGTAGCCCTCGCCTACGAGGGGCGCGACGATGAGAAGCGCGAGGGCGATGCCGCGCAGGATGCCTCCGGTGGCGGATTTGGGCCAGGGAGCAAAGGCGAGCAGCGCGCCGAGCACGAGCGGGATGCCGAGGAAGATCAGCGAGGTATGCATCATGCCTATTTTCCTGATGACTCGATAGACAAATGCGCCGAGGATGAGTGCCGTGACGAGAAAGGCGAGGCCTATGGAGCGTGCGGCGGCTTTGCGGCTGAGAGACGGTGTGGATTCAACGGGAACGGAGCTCTCGATTCTCCCTTCGGCGTTCGGTTCCGGATTCGTTTCGGGCGTAGACATTGCTTTCTCCTTTGAGCCCGGGTTTATCCAAGCTCTGGGATCAGGTCGGCTTCGCGGAGCAGGTCGAGGACTTTGGCGCGGACGGGCTTGAGGACGGGGAGTTTGGCCAGGGAGAGCATTTTGACGGTAAATTCGATGGCTCCGTCGGCGAGGCGGCGGGTGCGCTGCTGGTTGGGCGTTTCATCGTAGAAAAAGAGGACAAGCAGGCCCATCTGGAGCGCCCAGAGAGCAAGGGGCAGAAGCTCTTCGAGATCGCGCGGGAGGCCCTCGATGGAAAGAGCATCGCGGAAGATGAGCATGGCGCGACGGCGCATCTCGCGATTTGCAGGGCCAAGGCAGGAGAGCGGATGGGCTGGCTCGCCAGTGTAGCGGAAGATGATGCCGAGGAGGTTGCGGTCGTTCTGGGCGAGATCGAACTTGGAGTGCAGTGCAGTGTGAAGGCGTTTTTTCAGTTTTTTTGACTGGCTGAATGCATCTGCACAAAGCTGGTCCTGTGCGGACTGCACGGCTTCGTAGTAAGCCTGGATGATGGCTTCCTTGCTTGCGAAGTAATAGTACGCGGCGCTTTTGGCGACCTGAGCACGATCGGCGATCTGCTGCATGGTGGCAGCGTCGAAGCCGTTTTCGCGAAAGAGATCGAGTGCGGCCTGATAGATGGCTTCGCGGGTTTGTTCGCCCTTGGTAGTGGATGGATCATTTTTGACCATGGTCAAATTTTGAACCTGTTGCGGCTATGAGTCAAGAGAATTTTGAACGCGGTCAAATCGAGAGCCGCGGAATCAATTTGGGGCGATTGTAGGTCCATGCGAACTTTTTTCTCTCTCGTGCGTACTTTTCTGCATCCCTGAGCGCGGTTTTGTGCGGATAAGAAAGTAGAAGCGGACAGATGGCCAATGCGTGGCAGCCGGATTTTGAACAACTCGTGGAAGAGCACCAGTCGATGGTTTTCTCGCTGGCGCTTCGCATGACTGGCGACCGCGGGCTGGCGGAAGAGGTTGCGCAGGATGCGTTTCTGGAATTGGACAAGAATCTGCGGAACATTGAGAGTCCTGAACATGCGCTGTTCTGGCTGCGGTGCGTGACAATGAGCCGGGCTACGGATGCATTACGGCGGCGGCGCGTGCGCGGGATGGATCTGTGGGTGGAGATTGAGGAGCGGCATGGGCTGCCGACAGAGAACGCGGGAGCCGGGTCGAGGCTGGGTTCGAAACTGGAAGCGCTGCTGACGACGCTTCCGGAGGCTCAGAGGGCGGCGATTCTGTTGAGGTACCAGGAGGAATTGACGCCGGAGGAGATTGCCAAGGCGCTGGATGCGCCGCTGGCCACAGTGAAGAGTCATTTGCAGCGGGGATTGAAGCTGCTGCGGGCGAAGGCTGAAAGCCATTTGAAAGAGTTTGTACGCGGCGGATGACGCGGCGTGGCCTGGACGCAGGCGAGGGTGCAATATGGATGGTTTTGAAAAAGAACTTAGTGAGTCTCTCACACGCAGGCCGGCACCGCCGGGATTGAAGGGGCGGATTCTGGCCGAGCGAGCGCGACGCGCGGCAGCGAAGCAGAACGACCGGCACGTGATGTGGATGCGGCTGGCGGCGAGTGTGGCGATTGCCGCGGTGTTGGCGGGTGCAGCGGGTTGGCAGTGGCAGCGCGTAGAAGAGCGGCGCAGAGGCGAAGAAGCAAGGCAGCAGGTGATGACGGCGCTGGGAATTACGGCCAAGGCGCTCGATAAGGTGCAGAAGCGGTTGCAGGCAAATGACGGGAAAGAGGAATAAGACAATGAAAATGCGAGTTGCGGCGGTGTTGGTTTTGGCTTTGGCGGCGATGACATGTGTGGCGCGGGCGCAGCAGGAGAAGCTTCCCGAGGCATCGGCGCTAGAGAAGGACCTGGCCGCGCGTGCGTCTGACGTGACGGAGGTGACGCTGAGCAAACAAATGCTCGCTTTTGCCGCGCAGTTCATGGACAAAGACGACAAGGACGACGTTCAGACACGGAAGCTGATTGAGGGGCTGGATGGCATCTATGTTCGTGAATACGCCTTTGACAAAGAGGGTGATATAACGCCGGAGGTGGTGGAGAAGCTGCGCGCGCACTATATGACAGGCGAGTGGACTCCCATGGTGCATGAGCGCGAGACGAAGAGCCATGAGACCTCTGACGTGATGATGAAGATAGTCAATGGCGAGCCGAGGGGAATCTTTGTGCTGGAAGCGGAGCCGAAAGAACTGACGATTGTGCTGATCCTGGGACCGATCCGGATGGAAGACCTGGGCAAGCTGCACGGAATCAGCGGGCTTGGATCGCTGAATATTGTGAGCAAAAGCACTAAGGCAAGCCAGGGCAAGTAGGAATTACCAGATAAAACCGGACGGATGAAAAAGGAGCGGTTATGAGAATGTATTTGCTGATTCCGGTATGCGCGGTCGCGCTGGCGGTGCCCGTGACGGTGCTGGCTAATGGCGGCGGAAGAGGTTTCAATGGCGTGGTGGATGCGATTGAGTCGCAGTACCATGTGCATGCCACGCGGATTCCGTTTATGGGGCTGATCAGTTTTGTGGCCAGCAGGGCCAGCCATGGCGCGGCGGGGAATCTGCACGTGGCGGAGTTTGAGAACTTCTCGGCGGATGTGGACGGGCAGGAACTGAATCGCATGGTGGAGCAGAAGCTTGGCAACGGGTGGGAGCGCGTGGTGAGGGAGACTTCCAAGGCCGGGCACGAGCAGTCGCTGATATTTATGCGGCCGGAAGGTGCGCGGATGGGGCTGTTTGTTGTCGATAAGGACAGCAATGAGATGGATGTGGTGCAGGTCTCTGTTGATCCGCAGCATATTAACGAAGAGGTCGGGCATTACACGCATCATCACGGGAGTAATGACGCGAGCCATGATGATTCGGACAGCGACAAAGATAAGAACTAGCAGATAGCGCTCATGGCGCGAGGTGTTTTCGAGGCTGGCGGATTGCTAGAATCGGGCCAGCATGGTGAGCGCAATAGAGGCGGCTGTATCGGATTACAGGGGACGGCTGGCACCTTCGCCGACGGGCTATCTCCATCTGGGGCATGCGCGAACGTTTTATACGGCGTACATGCGCGCGCGGCAGGCAGGCGGCACGCTGGTAATGCGGATGGAAGACCTGGACACGGCGCGCAGCAAGACAGAATATGCCGACGCCGCATATGAGGATCTGCGCTGGCTGGGGATTCGCTGGCAGGAGGGTCCTGGTTCGGGCCTGGGCCGTTTGGATCGAGACAAGGCCGACAAGAAAAACAAAGACGGCGGGCCGTATGGGCCGTATCTGCAGAGCAAGCGCGGCGCGGTCTATCTGGATACGTGGCGAAGGCTGATGCAGGGAGGGTTTCTGTTTCCATGCAAATGTTCACGGAAAGACCTGGAGATGGTTGCGGGCGCCCCTCATGAAGGGCTAGAGGTCGAGGATGAGCCGTTGTATCCGGGAACGTGCCGGGAGAATCTGCGTGCGGACGCCGATCATGAAAAGCCGGATGGGATGAACTGGCGGTTTCGCGTGCCGGATGGTGAGGCGATTGAGTTTGAGGATGCGAATCTGGGTCCACAGCGGTTTGTGGCAGGCGCGGACTTTGGTGATTTTCTGGTGTGGCGGCGTGATGAATTCCCTAGCTATCAGTTGGCGTGTGTGGCCGATGATGCTGCGATGGGGATTACCGAGGTTGTGCGAGGAGCTGATTTGCTGAAGTCAACAGCGAGACAGATTCTTCTGTATCGGGCTCTGGGGCTAAGGTTGCCGAAGTGGTATCACTGCCGACTGGTGTTGAACCATAACGGCCAGCGGTTGGCGAAGCGGCATAACGCGCTGAGTATTCGCGAGCTGCGAAAGCGAGGACTGACGCCGCTGAAGGTGCTGGCTGCGGATGTGCCGATGCAAAGCGGAAAGTGAAAGGGGGCAGTCGATTGCGACCGACCCCCTTTTCGCTGTGAGTATTACTGGTGCTTGATGAACTTGCCGGTCTGGAGTTCGCGCATGGCGGTCTGCAACTCGGTCTGTGTGTTCATCACAATGGGGCCGTACCAGGCCACGGGCTCCTCAAGCGGCTTGCCGGAGACGAGCAGGAAGCGAATGCCTTCGGGTCCAGCCTGCACCGTGATTTCGTCGCCGCGGTCAAAAAGCACGAGTGAGTGGTTCTTTGCGTCGTAGACCGGAGTGGCGTTCGGATCGCTGCCATCTTCGGTGAGCACGGCGCGAGGGTCGCTAGCATCGCGGAAGCTTCCTGAGCCTCCGAAGACATAGGCGAAAGCGTTGCGCTCGACTTCGACCTTGATCCGCTTCTGCTTGCTGGGCGGGACGGAGATGTCGATGTAGCGCGCGTCGGTTCCGAATTGGCCGGCGGAGGCGCCTTCAACCGGGCCGGTTTTGCCCCAGAAGTTGCCCGTGATGATGCGGGCATGCGTGCCGTCGTCCTCGGTGACCTCAGGGATAGCGCTCGCGGGAATGTCCTGGTAGCGCGGATCGGTCATCTTCAGGCTTGCGGGCAGGTTGGCCCAGAGCTGGAAGCCGTGCATGCGGCCCAGCTCGTCACCCTTGGGCATCTCCTGATGCAGGATGCCGGAACCTGCGGTCATCCACTGCACGTCACCGGCCGTCATGCGGCCTTTATTGCCGAGGCTATCGCCATGAGCGACCTCACCGGCAAGAACGTAGGTGATGGTCTCAATGCCGCGATGCGGGTGCCAAGGGAAGCCGGCGATGTAGTCGCGCGGGTTCTCATTGCGGAAGTCGTCGAAGAGCAGAAACGGATCGAATTCCTTGGTTTTGCCGAAGCCGAAGGCGCGCTCGAGCTTGACGCCGGCACCTTCCATGGTGGTTTTGGTCTGAAGAATTTCTTTTACGGGCCGCAGGGACATTGGCGGACCTCCTTTTGCGCTTTTGGCGCGAGTACTTAATAGATGCACGAGAAAGATATTCGTTGCAACGACTATTTTGGCTTTGGCGAGTGAGAGGTCGCATCCGGATGCAAGTCCTGATCGCGCAGGCCGATAAGGTAGAGCAATCCATCAAGTCCAAGCGAGGTAATTGAATGGTCGGCCTGGGCGCGGACGATCGGCTTGGCGCGGTAGGCGATACCCATACCGGCTAGAGCCATCATAGGCAGATCGTTTGCGCCGTCGCCGACGGCCACGGCTTCTTCGAGCGGGATCTTTTCACGCTCGGCGATCTGCTGCAGCATTGCCGCTTTGCGCGCGCCGTTCATGATGGGCGGGATAACGCGGCCGGTGACTTTGCCGTCGATGATTTCGAGCTTATTGGCGTGGAATTCGTCAATACCGAGACGGGCTTGCAGCGATTCGGCGAAAAAGGTGAAACCACCGGAGAGGATGGCTGTGTAATAACCGCGGGATTTGAGCGTACGGAAGAGCCGTTCCGCGCCGGGCGAGAGCGGGATGCGCTCGCGGAGGGCTAGAGCCTGTTCGGCTGGCAAGCCTTTGAGCAGACCGACGCGGCGGGTAAAGCTTTCGTCAAAATTGAGCTCGCCGCGCATGGCGGCTTCCGTGATTTTGGATACCTGCTCGCCGACACCGGCCAGTTTGGCGAGTTCGTCGATGACTTCGCCCTGAATGAGGGTCGAGTCCATGTCGAAGACGAAGAGGCGGCGATTGGTGCGGTGCGGCGTGTCGTGCTGGAGGGCGATGTCGAGCGAAAGATCGGCGGCTGCAGCGAGTAGCTCAGCGCGAAGTTGTTTTTCTTGTTTTGGTTGACCTTTGAGCGACCAGGACAAAACTGCATTGAAGGGCTCGGTGGTGGGAGCGAGGCTCGCGGTGAGCTGGTCGGCGTGAGCAATCTCAAGGCCATGCGCGGCAAGGACGGCGAGGATGCGCTCTTGATGCAGATCAGAGATGGCGGGGGCCGAGTAGGGTGAGAAGGAATGGGTAATTTTCGTGCTGGATGGTTGCGGCTGTCATGCTGATTCCACTATACGAGGAGATGTGGGACGAGAAGATCGATGCGAGGAACGGGATTGGCGCTGAGCAGGCGGAGTTTTATGGTGCGTGCATTTGCAGTCGGATGTTTTTCGATGAGCGGTGCGGAGCTGCCGGCGCGGGCTATCTCCGCACTAGGTGGCGAGAGTGCGCTGCCGCCGTGGACACCGGGCGAGCTCGACATTCATCACATTGATACGGGGCGCGGCAATGCGACCTTTCTGCTGGGGCCGGATGGGACGACGCTGCTGATCGACTGCGGCGCGTCGAATGATGGACCGGATGTGGCAGCGCCTGTGCGACCGGATGCTTCCCGGCAGCCCGGCGAGTGGGTGGCGCGGTATGCGCTACGGCAGGCGCGTGCGGCTAGACGAAATTCGCTTGACTATGTGATTGCTACGCATATTCATCCTGACCATGTTGGCGATCTGCCGGTGGGCAATGAGGCGCGTCCGGGTGAATTTGTCCCTACAGGATTGAGTCAGGTTGATGCGCTGATGCCGGTGAATACGGTGATCGATCGAAGCTATCCGGATTATGGCTTGCTGCAGCCGCCGAAGGCGCCGTTTACAGCGAATTATCTGGCATGGCTCGATGCGCGACGGCGTGCAGGCAAGCGAGTGGAGAAGCTGGAGGCGGGTTCAGACGAGCAGATTCGCTTACGCGAGGCCAGCCGGTTTCCGGGATTTGCAGTGCGGGCGCTTGCTGCAAACGGACAAGTGTGGACAGGAAAATCTTCGGAGAGCCGCTCTGTATTTCCAGAGCTCAAATCACTATCGGCTGCTGAGCTGCCGGGCGAGAACGCTTTCTCCCTTGCGCTGCGAATCTCCTACGGGCGTTTCTCGTATTTCACCGGTGGAGATTTGAATACGGACACGCATGATGGGCGTGAGCCGTGGCTCGATGTGGAATCGGCAGTGGTGGAGGCTTGCGGGCGCGTGGAGGTGGCGCTTGCCGATCATCATGCGTACTTTGACGCCTGCGGGCCTGAGTTCACCAAGAGGCTGGATGCGCAGGCGTATGTGATTCCTTCATGGCATGTGACGCATCCGGCGCAGGCGCAACTGGAGCGCTTGATTGGATCGTGGCCGAACGAAAAACCGCATGATGTGTTCGCAACGGAGATGCTGCCGGCCAACAAGCTGTTCAATGAGCGATGGCTTCGGCAGATGAAGAGCACGCAGGGGCACGTTGTAGTGCGCGTGGCAGCGGATGGAACGAGCTATCGCATCTTTGTTGTGGACAGCACGACGGAAGATGGGCGAGTCGTGCTGTCCTGCGGGCCGTATCGCTGCCGCGCCTAGAGCGGTGTCCGGGTTCAGGCGGCTTTGATGAATTGCACGTCGAGCGTGATGGTGACGTCTTCGCCGACGAGCACGCCACCGGTCTCAAGGGCCGCGTTCCAGCCAAGGTCGAAGTCCTTGCGGTTGATCTTGGTGGTGGCGATGAGGCCGATGCGCTGGTTGCCCCAGGGGTCCTTGGCCGGATCGGAGAGTTCTTCGACGTCAAATGTAACGGGCTTGGTGACGCCGTGCAGGGTGAAGTCGCCTGTGACGGAGAATTCGCCTTTGCCCGCGGGCTTAACGCTGGTCGACTTAAAGCCGATGGTGGGAAACTGTTCGACATTGAAAAAATCGGCGCTCTTGAGATGGCCGTCGCGGTCGGCAGCGCCGGTGGAGACGGAGGCGACATCGATGGAGGCCTCAATGGCATGCTGCGAGCCGTCTGAATCGTGAAGGGTGAGTGTGCCGGTTAGGCCGGTGAACTTGCCTTTGACCCAGGAGATCATCATGTGGCGGACTTTGAATTCCGCAGTGGAGTGGGCGGGGTCGAGGTTCCAGGTGGTTGTGGACATTTTGTGCGCTCCTTTGCGCTTCGGTGTATAGGATGCACGAGGATGAATAGTCGTTGCAACAAGTATTTTGCAGTTCTGTGAATTTTTTCACGGCTTTTGCAGCCTCCAGAGTTGTCCGCAGAATGCGAACTGTACCGTATGCTCAAAATTAGACCTACACGTGAGTGACTTTGCCCAATCCGTGAAGCAGCAGGCCGATATTGTGAAAGTAATTGAGGGGTACGTGCGCCTGCGCAAAGCGGGCGCGACGAATTACTCCGGGCTGTGCCCTTTTCATAAGGAGAAATCGCCTTCGTTTTCGGTGCATGCGGTGCGGCAGTTCTTTCATTGCTTTGGGTGCGGGGTTTCCGGAGATGTCTTCACATTCGTAAGCAAGATGGAGAATGTGAGTTTTCCTGAGGCGGTGCGGATTGTGGCGCAGAAGTGCGGAATTCCGCTGCCGAAGAAGGAGTATTCCTCGCCGGAAGAAGCTGCCGAGGCGCGGATGCGGCGCAAGCTGCTGGATCTCCATGAGGCTGCGACAGTGTGGTTTGAGCAGCAGCTGGCGGCGCCTGAGGGCGCTGTGGCGCGAGAATATCTCACAGGCCGCGGGCTGGATGCGAAGGGGATTAAGGAATTTCGGATTGGGTATGCGCCGGATGGCTTTAACGGGTTGCGTGATTACCTTGGCAAGCAGGCTGATGTGGAGACGCTGCGGGCGAGCGGGCTTTTCAGTCAAAAAGAGCATGAAGACGGCACGATGGGGCCGCTTTACGACCGTTTCCGCAAGCGGGTGACGTTTCCAATTGCGAATGAAGGCGGGCGCGTGATTGCGTTTACGGCGAGGACGCTGGAGACGGGCGAGAAAGCTGGGGCGAAGTACATCAATTCCCCGGAGACGCCGCTGTATACGAAGGGACAGGTGCTGTTCAACCTGGATAAGGCCAAAGGGGCGATTCGGACGGCGGGGTTTGCGCTGCTGGTGGAAGGCCAGATGGACTGCATCAGCGTGTATCTGCGCGGGATTCAGAACGTGATTGCGACGAGCGGGACGGCTTTTACGGAGATGCAGGTGAATACGCTGAAGCGGCACACGACGCAGCTCGCGGTGAATTTCGACCCCGATGCGGCGGGTGCGAATGCTGCGGAAAAGTCGATTTCGTTGCTGACGGAAGAGGGCTTTGACCTGAAGATTGTGACGCTGGAGGATGGGCTGGACCCGGACCGATATATCCGCGAGCGGGGATTAGAAGCCTATGTGAAGGCGATTCGTGGCGCGCGGAGGCAGGCGGATTACCTGATTGAGCGGGCGCGGCAGCAGTTTCCTGGGCAGAGCGCGGAGCAGAAGGTAAAGGCGATGAATTTTCTGCTGCCGCATATACGCCGGATTCCGCAGAAGCTGGTGCGGGATCAATTTGCTGCGGATGCGGCGCAGAAGCTGGGGATCGATTCGGCGGTGCTACGAGAAGAATTACGGCAGGCGGCGCTGAAGCGGCAGGATCACATTGAGGTGAAGGCGAGTGCGCTGACTGAGGTGGAGCGGGTATTGCTGCGGGCGCTGGCGGTGGTTGATCCCGAGTTTGAGCAGGTGCGTCGGATGGCGGCGCAGGCACTCACAGAGCAACCGGCCTTGTTTGAGGCGCTTCCCTGCTGTTCTGCTCTGGTGGAGCTTGCCCAGAGACAGGCGGCGGACCCGATGGAGGCAGTACAGGATGAAGGCCAGCGGGCGCGACTGGCTGAAGCGCTACTAGGCGAGACGAAATCGCCGGGCGTGGGCGAGGTTTTCAGCGCTCTGCAGGAGATTCAGGAGCGGGCGATTGGAGCGCAGCTGCGAGCGATTCGGGCGCAGATTACGGAAGCGGAGCGGCGCGCGGATCATGCCGAAACAGCGGTGCTGACGCAGCAGAAACTGGAGCTGGACCGGGCGCTGAGGAAGCTGCATCATCAGAAGCCGCCGGAAGATTGATTTCATTGCGGATTTTGCGCCTAAAGCCCGCTCCAATGCGTCTAAATTAACGGAGCAGGGTTGCCAGAAGCGGAAATCTGGCGCCCGCAGTGAAGCTGTCCACTCGGCTGCTTGAGCAAATCTTGTGGAAGTCCTGTGGAATATGGGATTTACATTGGAAATGCATTGCCGGAGTATGGTACTCTGTTGATCTCTGTAAGGATGCGCGCCCTTTTGCCCCACACATGAGCTGCGGCTCGCGGGCTACCAGGCGAAACCTGAAGCGTAGTCATCCTGTTCCGAGCAAATATTTTTTGCCGCTGTTTTTTGCGGGCAGCCGCAGGCTTGTCTTAGTGTGCCGTGTATCGGCCACAAGAGGATAAATGCCTGGGCGTAGACGTGCGTAAGCGCGGGCTGCGTCTGCCGCAAGAACAGCATCGAACGATGAACAGCGAACCTGGGGTTATTCCTGGGTTGGGTAAGTGCCGTATCCACAAAGGATCCAGGTCCGGCACGTACTCGATGAATGATGAGACCTGAGGGAGTGGGAAACTTTGGCTATCGACGATAAATACGATGAAGAGATTCACAGCCTGATTGATACGGGCAAGGAAAAGGGATATCTCACCTACGGCGATGTGAACGAGATGATGCCGGATGAGATGGCGACCTCTCCGGAAGACATCGACGACCTGATCACAACGATTGGGACGCAGGGGATTGATTTGCTTGACGGGCCGAAGTTCGGCGCGGACAAGGACTTTGATCTTGAAGAGGGCGAGGACGTTGAGCTGGATCTGACGCCCGGTACGCTCGAAAAGACGAACGACCCGGTGCGCATGTACCTGCGCGAAATGGGCACGGTTCCGCTGCTGACGCGCGAAGGCGAAGTGGAGATTGCCAAGCGCATTGAGCGCGGACAGAACCGCGTGCTGAAGGCAATCTCGCGCTCACCGATCGTGATTCGCGAGATTGTGGCGCTGGGAGAGGACCTGAAGCGCGGCGTGCGCAACGTGAAAGAAGTGGTCATCTTTGACGAAGAAGAGCTGACCGAAGATGTGGTGCAGTCGCGCGTAAAGTCGACCGTGTCGCGCATTGACGCGATTGTAAGGCACCAGAAGAAGATTGCCGCGTTCGAGGAAAAGGCTGAGGCGATTGCCAACGTCAAGACCAAGGCGAAGGAACAGCGCCACACTCGCTGGCTGATTGCGCGCGAGAAGGTTTTAATTTCGCGCATTGTCCGCGAGCTGAAGTACACGCCGATGGAGCGCAAGCGGCTTCTTGACCGCGTGAACAAGACCGTGGATACGATGCGGACGCTCGAGCGGCAGATTCGCTCGCTCGATCAGAAATACGACGCCTCCAAAAGCGAGGAACTCAAGAAGGAATATCGCCGCCAGCAGAAGAACTGCAAGGTGGACCTCGAAAAGCTTGAAGCCGATTCCGGCATCTCGATCAGCGAGCTGAAGCGCACGCAGCGCGAGATGATCCAGGGCGACATGGACGCCGAGCAGGCCAAGCGCGAGCTGATTGAAGCCAACCTGCGACTGGTGGTTTCGATTGCGAAGAAGTATACGAATCGCGGACTGCAGTTCCTGGACCTGATTCAGGAAGGCAACATCGGCTTGATGAAGGCGGTGGACAAGTTCGAGTACCGGCGCGGATATAAGTTCTCGACGTATGCGACGTGGTGGATTCGCCAGGCGATTACGCGCGCGATTGCGGACCAGGCAAGGACGATCCGTATTCCGGTGCACATGATTGAGACGATCAACAAGCTCATCCGTACCAGCCGTCAGCTTGTGCAGGAGCTTGGCCGCGAGCCTTCAAGCGAAGAGATTGCCCGCCGCATGGATATTCCGGTGGCGAAGGTTCGCAAAGTGCTGAAGATTGCGCAGGAGCCGATCTCGCTGGAGACGCCGATTGGTGAAGAAGAGGATTCGCATCTTGGCGACTTCATTGAAGACCGCCAGGCTGTGTCACCTTCAGAAGCCGTGATCAGCGTAAACCTGAAGGAGTACACGTCTCAGGTTCTGCGCACGCTTACGCCGCGTGAAGAGCGCGTCATCAAGATGCGCTTTGGTCTTGAGGATGGCTCCGAGCACACGCTCGAAGAAGTGGGCCAGAGCTTCCAGGTAACCCGCGAGCGCATTCGGCAGATTGAAGCCAAGGCACTTCGCAAGCTGCGTCATCCAAGCCGCAGCCGCAAGCTGAAGGCGTTTGTGGAAGGCGTAAAGGAGCTTTAACGACTAGCCGTCCAGGCAACAGCGCGCTTCGCGTGCCGCTCGAAGTGATTCAAAAACTAGCCGCAGTCCGGTGATCCGGGCTGCGGTTTTTATTTTGCATTGTTTTTACGAGACAAGCTACCGGGCCAAGCGTATTCTGGATCGCAAATGAATATCAAAACGATGCGCCAGCTGGTTTTATTGCTTTGGCTTGTTCCAATTGCTGCATGGTCCCAGCAACCTTCCGCACCCAGCCCTACAGACGCCGCACCTCAGGCCATCACGAATCAGAACACTTCTAGCGTGCAACTAAAAACAGCCGATGGCGTAGCCGCCTGTCCCGCCGAACTCATATCAAAACCTGTTATGGCGACTGCCGACAAGGTACATCATGAGGGCGGTAATTTGTTGCAGCCAAAGCCAATCTATACTCCTGATGCCAAATTCTCCGATGAAGCCCGCAAATATGCTCGCAAATTCATGAAGGAATACCATATCAAGAGCTTTGAGGCTATGAGCATACTGAAGTTTGTCGTGGATATAAATGGAACGCCGCAGGATATTTGCGTGGCTAAAGAAGCAGGTAATGGTCTGGATCGAAACGCGGTCGAAACTGTGGCAAAATGGCGTTTCCAGCCAGCAACCCGCGATGGCAAGCCAGTACCTGTACGGTTAACAACAGAGGTAGATTTTAAACTTCACTGAGCTTTACTTACGCAAACACAAGCGACGCAGAGCCATACATCGGCGTTTTAGTTGCCTATCCAATCACCCGGATGCTCGCAGAAAACGTTTATATCAACTTAACTTGCCAGAAGCCTCGTTCTCATGTACGTTGATACCAATCTATTTCTGAGGCCGGAACGGAGAGGAAGATCATGAGAGAAAAAAGTGGCTTGGCAAAAGCTGCAAGGTGGATTGCGACAGTAGTTTTGGCAGGAGCGGCATGGCGTAGCGGAGCACAGGATGCAAAGGCGGTCTATCCGAAGATGGCTCCTGTTGAGCAATATCTGATAGAGGATCGGAATGCTGAAATTGCGCTGGCGAAGAGCGCCGCGCCGGAATCGATCTCACGCGACGCGACGGTTCTGGTGCTGGGGCGTCACGGTTATGAAACGGCTGTGCAGGGGAAAAAACGGCTTCGTATGCCTGGTGGAGCGCTCCTGGACCGCCGGAATCGACTTCCCGGAGTTCTGGAATCCTAAACTGCATGGGCCCATTTGCTACAACGCGCCGGCAGCTCGCACCTATGTCAATCGCATCCTCAAAAAAACAGACCTGGTGCTGGCCGGCAACTCTAAAGAGCAGATGTTTCAGGCCATCACTGCCGCCGTTGCCAGCAAGGAACTGCCGCCAATCGAGTCCGGCAGCATGAGCTACATGCTTTCCAAGCAGGGCTATCTCGGCGACCAGAACGGACACTGGCATCCACACCTGATGTTCTTTTTCGAGTACATTGCGCCGGATGTATGGGGAGCGAACCAGAAAGGATCGCCCATCTTTGCCCTCGACGACAAAGTGGAACATGTAACAGAGTTCCTGGTTCCGGTGATGCAATGGTCTGATGGAACGACGGATCACTAAGGCGCAGACGTCGCCTGCAAGCAGAAACCCCGCGTGGATGATTCCGGCGCGGGGTGTCTATTTTCGTGGCTTTCGCCGGTGAACTTACTCGTGCCTACAGTCCTTTTTCACGTCCGTCAGCACATTGTTGGCTGCGGTGAGCGTCTCGCTATAGCAGCTGCCGCGCGAGTTGTTGTACTGGTAGGTTTGCGAGGCCTTTGACGCATCGGTGTAGACGCCCGCGGCAGTCTGTGCCTGGTCGTCCTGCGACTTGGTTTCCTCAAAGGTGCTGGTGGAGTAAGGCCATTGGCCGAAACTATCGTCGGTGGTAGTGAGCAAATACTGCTGGTCCACACTTACGTTTTCATATATGCCGCCGTCAGAGGTGGTGTTGAAGGCGAAGTTCACTTGAAGCGGGTAGGAGAAGTGCCGTGCGCTGTTACGCGTGAAGAAGCCCTCCTGCGTGGTAACAAACTCGTCCACCGTGGTGAGCTGCTGCGCACTCTGGATGTCCGGCGGTACACCCGGTGAGGGGTACACGTCGAACTCCTGCTTGTTCGTGAAGGCAACCTTCTCGGCAATCGTAGTCTCCACGCGGCCGTGCGAAGTGTTGATGTAGCCGCGGATGATGAAGCTGCGGGAAGCATCGTCAGAGATGGTGCCGGTGTATTGGTTGGTGGTTGAGTTGTACTTGATATCCACGTTCAACTTTGGCACAGGCGCTTCAGAGAGTGTGTTTTCAAGCACGCCGCCGGTCACCTTTTTGCTCTGGTGGTCCTGGTAGACCAGCAGATTGGCCGTGGCCAGAAAGTAGCTGTCAGCATTGAAGACGCTTACCGCAACGGTATGCGTACTGCCGTCTGAGAGCAAGCCTGCGAAGGGCGTAAGGTTTACGCGATAAGGTTTGAAGTCCTGCGTCTGGTTGCCCGGGATCGGGAACCACATATTCGGGTCAATGCCACCGGTATTGATGAAAGGATAGACGGGCGCCACGCCCGCGGGCTTGCCGTCAATCCAGATCTCTGTTTCGCGGAAGGCCGTGCCGCCGTAGCTTTGCAGGTTGTTGGTCTCATTGTTGGGCACGTTGAAGTAGTAGAACTCGTCATTGCTCTGCGGCTGCGAGATCACGTCAAGGTAGACGCTTTCCACATTTTCAGGCAGATCCAGTGTCTGCGAGATCGTGTCTGTAGTTGTGTTCAGCGTGCCCGCATCGCCCCCCGTGCCGTTGACCGGCACCACAATGTCCGGCGTCGCGGGCGCGGGATTCGCAAAGTTCGCAGGATAGAACTCAAGCGCCGCATTGGCGTAGATGATCCCGTTGTAATCCGTGCCGCCGGAAACGCCGACGAAGTTCCCAATGTTCGCTTCGCCTACCTGGTCGGCTTTGAAGATTGCGGACAAGTCCGTCACATCACGCTCCACATGCCAGGCGGGGCTAAGCGTGGAGGTTGGCTCGGAGGTGGTTCCGTAAAAGATATTCGCGTGGCCCAGATAGAAGGCCGCCGTACGGTCAAACTGAGTGCCGGCGCTTACGGTGAAGTCCGCCGTAAACACCACTTTGGCCCATGGACCTTTGCAATCGGATGGAGGCGTGTAATTGAAGCTGGCCGGGGTGAAGTTATCAAAGGCGAGATTGCTGAATAGCGGCACCGTGCAGGGCTTGGTGGAGGGGCGTGGTACGAGGGGCGCGGCCGTGACAGGATTCGACGAACCGATTTGAGGCGTGCTGGGAGCAATGACAACCTGGGCACGCACGAAGCTGGCAGAAAGGACAGCCAGCACTGCAGAAGCGAGGAAGAGAGATGCGTTCTTAAGCATGCTTGGGGTTCCTCTAGGAGCGTTTTATGCTGCGGGAACAAAACTAACACGCTGAAACTGATTCAATCGAGCAAAAAAATGATTGTTATTACAAGCTCCTTGCAGTTTTTCTGTTCGATCCATTCAAATCTTTGAGCGCAAAAATATTCCGGAAGCCGGATTTGAAGCCAGGATTCTTTACAATTCTTCCTCGCAATCCCCTGCTTTAATTCCCCCTTGGCTGCGGTACATCTGCTCTGCTAAAACGTTTCCGCAGCCTCTATTTGCATATTTCAGGAGCCCTATTCAATGAAATCCATCTCGCGCCGCCTGTTCGGCAAAACCGCAGCCGCTACAGCGGCAGCCGCCGCAAGCGGTGTTACCCTTCCAGGCTTCGCCACGTCTGGCCTCGCTTTTGGCCAGTCGTCCGAGCGCAAACCCATAAATCTTAAATTTCCGGAGGGCTTCAAGTGGGGCTGCTCCACGGCCAGCTACCAGATTGAAGGCGCGGTAAAGGAAGATGGCCGCGGAGAGACGAACTGGGACATTTTTGCGCACACGCCGGGCAAGACGCACAACGGCGACACGGGCGACGTGGCGGATGACTCCTACCACCGCTACAAGGAAGACACGCAACTGCTCAAGAACCTTGGCGTGCATACCTACCGCATGTCGCTTGCCTGGTCACGCATTTTTCCTGAGGGCAAAGGCGCGCCGAATCCCAAGGGACTGGACTACTACCATCGAGTCATCGACGAGCTGCTGGCCAATGGCATCACGCCTTATGTGACGCTCTTCCATTGGGATCTGCCTGCAGCGCTTCCGGGCGGATGGCAGAACCGTGACACGTCAAAGGCCTTTGGCGACTACGCGGCCTATGTGTCGAAGCACCTTGGCGACAAGGTGAAGAACTGGATGACGACGAACGAGCTGACGTGCTTTACGGACCTTGGCTATCGCATTGGTCAGTTTGCGCCGGGGCTGAAGCTGCCGAATGGTCAGGCGAACCAGGTGCGGCACCATGGGATTCTGGCGCACGGACTGGGTGTGCAGGCGATCCGCGCGAATGCGCCGGCAGGTACGCATGTAGGTTTGGCGGAAAATGCCAATGTGTTTGTTCCAGTGATTGAGACCGAGGAGCACATCAAGGCCGCGCAGAAGGCTACACGCGTGCTGAATGCGCCGTTTCTCACGGCAATCATGGAAGGCAAGTACATCGAGGAGTATCTGAAGCACGAAGGCGCTGACGCTCCGAAGTGGGAGCCGGATGACTTCAAGGCGATTGGCTCGAAGCTCGACTTTGTGGGGCACAACGTATACACGCCGACGTATGTGCGCGCGTCCGATGGGCCGATGGGCTTTATGGTCGAGCCGAATCCTGCCTCATATCCGCATATGGCTTCACCTTGGCTGACCGTAGGGCCTGAGGCCATTTACTGGGCGATACGGAATGTATGCGAGCTGTGGCATCCGCCAGCGATGTACATTACCGAAAATGGCTGCTCAAGCGATGATGTGCTTAAGCCGGATGGACATGTGGGGGATGTTGATCGCGTGATGTATCTGCGCAACTACGTTACGCAACTGCACCGCGCCGCGGCTGAGGGTTATCCGATCAAGGGTTACTTCCTATGGAGTTTGCTCGATAACTTTGAGTGGGCGGATGGATACTCGAAACGGTTTGGGATTCACTACGTGGACTACAAGACGCTGAAGCGGTATCCGAAGCTGAGCGCGGAGTGGTACAAGACGGTGATTGCTAAGAACGCCGTTGTTTAGGGACGAAGGACGAGTGACGAACAAGCAAGAACGGCGCGGGCATCGCGAGATGCCTGCGCCGTTTGATTTTGTGAGCAATTACTTTTTGTCACCGCTGAGTTGCGGCATGTTTGCACCAGTTGAGAGGGTGAGCAGGCCGGATTTGGCGTAGGTGAGCAGCTTTGCACGGGTGTCGGTGATGTCGAGGTTGCGCATGGTGAGCTGGCCGATGCGGTCGCGCGGCGAGAAGGCTGAATCGGTTTTCTCCATGCTGAGGCGCTCGGGATGGAAGGTGAGATTGGGCGACTCGGTGTTGAGAATGGAGTAGTCGTTGCCGCGGCGCAGCTCGACGGTGACTTCGCCGGTGATGGGGCGGGCGACCCAGCGCTGCGCACTCTCGCGCAGCATGATGGCCTGGGGATCGAACCAGCGGCCCTGGTAGAGCAGGCGACCGAGCTTGCGGCCATTTTCGCGGTACTGCTCGATGGTGTCCTCGTTGTGAATGCCGGTGATGAGGCGCTCGTAGGCGATGTAGAGCAACGCCAGGCCGGGAGCCTCGTAGATGCCGCGGGATTTGGCCTCAATGATGCGGTTCTCGATCTGGTCGCTCATGCCGAGGCCGTGGCGGCCGCCGATGGTGTTGGCTGTCAGGAGGAGTTCAACGGGATCGGCAATCTCTTTGCCGTTGAGCGCGACTGGCTGGCCTTCAATGAAGCGGACAGAAACTTCTTCCGGTTTCACGTTTACGTCATCGCGCCACGAGGCAACGCCCATGATGGGCTGGACGATGCGAATCGAGCTCGAGAGATGTTCGAGGTCCTTCGCTTCATGCGTGGCACCGAGGATGTTTGAGTCTGTCGAGTAGGCCTTCTCGGAGGACATCTTGTACTCGAAGCCTGATTTCTGCATGAAGGCGGACATTTCGGCGCGGCCGCCTAGCTCGTCGATGAAGGCTGCATCGAGCCAGGGCTTGTAGACGCGCAGGTTCGGATTGACGAGCAGGCCGTAGCGGTAGAAGCGCTCGATGTCGTTGCCTTTGAAGGTGCTGCCGTCACCCCAGATGTCGACCGCGTCTTCTTTCATCGCAGTGACGAGCATGGTGCCGGTGACGGCGCGGCCAATGGGCGTGGTGTTGAAGTACGTCACACCGGCGGTGGATATATGGAATGCGCCGGATTGCAGGGCTGCAATGCCTTCCTGCACAAGCTGCAAACGGCAGTCGATGAGGCGGGCTTTTTCCGCGCCGTATTCCAGGGCTTTGCGCGGGATGGCGTCGTAGTCGGTCTCGTCGGGCTGGCCGAGGTTGGCCGTGTAGGCATAGGGAATGGCGCCCTTCTGCTTCATCCAGTGCAGCGCGGCGGAGGTATCAAGGCCGCCGGAGAACGCGATGCCGACTTTTTCGCCGACAGGGAGATTTTCAAGGATATTCGACACAGCAAAACCTCAGTCTTTCAAGGGCTTCGTTCATAAGAACGCGACTCTTTATTGTAAGGTTTGCGATGTGATGAGGATGAAATGGCGGTGAAAAGCCACTGAGGCGAGGCTTACAGATTTACAGAATCTGTAAGGGAGGGGGTGGGGTGTGTGTTCCCTTTCTCTTCGCCAATGCAGGTGCAGTTCAAGCGTGCAGAGAAGCTGTTCTCCTGCTTGATTATGAGCATGACACAAATGGGCCTAATTTTATGCAAACTATCTGGATGGATTTTCGGTACGAAAGGGCATTGGACCAAAGTAATGTGAGCCTTTGATCTGATCGAGCCTGCTCAATTGGCTCCACACGCTGAGGCGCTGGCAAGACAGTTGTCGCACTTTCGTGGGAAGGTAGAGGTCTGCAGTTCTATCTGAGGACGCAGTCTCTTCCAGAACGGCTTCGAGGAGTTGACCCATGGAAAATCCATCGCCGCGCCGAGCTACTGCGAATCCTACGGCATACAACATCGACGCAATTGCCAAAATGGAGCATGACGCACTGAGCCGCCGGACTCTCACGGAACGTGTGAGCGACGCGATTATGAAACTGGTGGGGAATATCTGGTTCCTGCTCGCCCAGTTGATGCTGATCTGCGGGTGGGGCCTAGTCAATCTCCACATCCTTCCAGGGGTCAAGGCATTTGATCCATTTCCCTTTGGCATCCTGGCGCTCATCGTCTCTTTCGAGAGCGTGTTTCTGACCATCTTTGTGTTGATCAGCCAAAGCCGAATGGCCCACCAATCTGAGCGCCGCTCGCACCTGGATCTCCAGGTGGGCATGCTTTCAGAGCAAGAGCTGACCACGATCCTTCAGATGATGCAGAAACTATGCCAGCACTTAGGCATGAATGTAGACGCCTCCAAGCAGGAGGTTCAGTCATTCAGTAAAACGACGGACGTGCATAAGCTGGCGAGTGAACTTGAGGAAAAACTTCCGGCGAAGTGAGACTGATAATGGCGCGGTTTTAAACCTCAGGGGCTAAAAGCCCAAAACTTTATAGGTCACTTTTCTGGCACGGCTAGCGTCGTGCCCTGTTACGAAGCTTAAGGCTGGCAGTTCTGATATCCCACATCTCAAAAGCGAGATGTGGGGCACCCGGGAATTCTTCCGGCGCTTTTCCGAGCAAACGAACAGAAGACGACGAGACACAGGTGAATTTCGGTGTGAAGTCGCAGCGGAAGATCATGTCAGCGCTGTTCTCGGTGAGGAACTTGAAGGATTGCTCGTCGTAGTCGGTCATGTGGCCTCTCGGATGCGGAGCGCTGTAGCACTATAGTACGAAGAAATTGGCGGATACATCTTCCTGGACCGTTCTATAATCGCGCTCGATGAAAATGCGCTTGCGATTGAAGTTTCCAAATTGCTTATTGACGGCTGTCATTGTTCTGACGGCTTGGGTGGGGCTGTTGCCCGTTGTGGCGCAGAGGCCGCTGAAGGTTCTGGTGTATACGCGGAACTATACGCCGGATGGCAAGGGATATGTTCACGACAATATTGCTTCGAGCGTTGAGGCTATCAAGAATATGGGTGCGGAGAAGGGCTTTGCTGTCGATGCTTCGGATGATCCCGCCGTTTTTACTGATGCGAATCTGAAGCAGTATTCGGTGCTGGTGTTTTCGAACAGCAATAATGAGGCGTTTACCAACGATGCGCAGCGGGATGCTTTCAAGCATTTCATTGAGGCGGGCGGAGGGTTTGTCGGCATACATTCGGCTTCCGGGTCGGAGCGGGACTGGCCTTACTTTCAGTCTGTGTTGGGCGGGAAGTTTGCGGTGCATCCAGTGATGCAGACGTTTACGGTCGAGGTCGTTGATCCTAAGTTTGCTGCGGTTCGGGGGCTGCCGCAGAAGTTCTCTTGGATGGATGAGTGTTACTTCATCGACCATCTGAATCCTGATATTCATCCGGTGCTGGTGACAGATCGGACGAAGCTGAGTTCGCTGGATAAGATGAAGATCGATCCGGCGGGCTTTGCGAATCCGCTGCCGCTGGCGTGGTGGCATGAGTTTGATGGAGGGCGGGAGTTCTACCTTGCGCTGGGGCATAACAAAGAGGATTATGCGAAGCCTATGCTTTACGGGGTGATTGAGGGTGGGATTCTTTGGGCTATGAAGAAGTGAGGCAGTTTTTAGCTGCTATCTATAGCTCCCAGCTTGATTGTGCGAAAGCCGGCGGGCGTGCTGTCCCACCCTTGCGCCAGAGAAAGCGCAAGGATGGGGCACGGTAGTCTGCTCCGCTACTGCGTGGGAACGCTTTTCATCATCTGGTAGTCGCGACTGCCACCAAAGAAATGGTGGCGGTTCATGCTTGTGCCCAGCAGATACATGGCGACAGTGAGCAATACGATGAAAAGAAGTGTGGCCCAGCGTTGCCGCGCTGAGCGTGGGCCGTCTGCATTGAGCTTGCGATTTGGATACATAGGATTGTCCTTCTTTGGATCGCGGAAGATTTATTCCCCTCTTAGGTCTCCGAGCAGCCTTCTGACTGCTTCCACAATGTCCTGGGGATTCCATACACGAGTGAGTGCAGCGTCATACAAAGGATCATCAAATTCCTCTGAGGGCTTGCCCAGAAGCAAAATTCTGGCGCCGGGCCAGGCTCTTCGCGCATATTTCGCTACTTTGAGCGCTTCGTGTTCGCTGGGTTCAAGGTCCACGATTACAAGACAGCAGTTATTATCTGCCGGCAGTCCGCATACTTCGTGATAAGCGCCAACCGCAAGCACGGGGCGCCCAACGACCTCCAAGACAAGGCGCTGGGACGAACGAAGCTCTGACCGTGTTTCCACAAAGAGGATTGAGGCGAGTTCGAGTTGAATATTGAGGCGGTCTTTGGAAGCAGATGAGTAACTATGCGAGCGCTGTAACCCTTCGGGCCGCTCTGCTTCTGCCGTAAATAAAGGATTCGACATGCAAATGCTCCTGGATCAGCCGTTGAGAAGCTTTATCCGTTTGCCGACGATCAAGAAAGCGCCGGCAGGAACTTCGAGCCAATTGGCACGAGTGAGCAGTTACACGAAAGATGGCGGAGGACGGCGCAGAGTAGAGATGGGATGGAAGTTATATTGGGCCGCGTGAGATACGCGGATCTCCGCCTGTTGCGAAACGGAGTAGGGAAATCTGTGAGTTGCTGAGATGGCGTGGATGCAGTGAGAGAAGCTGAAAACGATTGGCGCGCCCCCTGGAACAGCCCGGCTATGGACGTCGAGCACTCTCAGGATAAGCGTGTGACGATTCTCAGTGGAAAGCTTTGTCCCTGATGTCAGATTGGTGTGCGGTGACGAACTGTACGCTGCAAGTTTGGTCTGCAATGCCAGGCCAAATACAGCGAACACGAGTGAGAACAGAGCCGCACTCTGTACGAATTTGCCGAAGGAGTGAAACTTCCCTAGCATCGCAACTCCTCACCACTTCTCAACCTCTTGGATGAGCCACAGCACTGATTTAGATGCTCTGGAAATGGAAAGTGCAGCATTGGGGGTGACATCCCTGTAACCCTGTTTGAGAGATGGGCAATGAAACCGGCCCGCGTGGAGTGATCCATGCGGGCCGGTTGTTGGGTGTGGGTTTGGTTAGGCGGTTGGGGCTTTGAGGATGGCTGCCAGAGCGCCTACGCGCTTTGAGTCTGCGGGATCGGAGACCGAGGCGGAGCTTGAGTCGAGACGATCGCCGAGGGTTTTGAGCTTGGCTGCGGACTTCTTGTTGAGTTTGGACTTCTCCGCCTGCTGAATGCTGTCGCTGATGGCGGTGAGGTCGGTTTCAGGTATGGCCTTGGAGCGGGTGAGTTGATCGACGTAGGCTTTGGCTACGATGAGCTTGTTGGGCCAGACGATCTTCTGCTGGTTCTGGACGTTGAGCTCGGAGACCTTGACTGCTTTGGCTGCGTCGATTTCGTTTTGCGTGAGGAACTTGGTCGGTGTCAGCTCAAAGATATCGAGGCCGCGCGTGATCTCAGAGCCGTAGATGTTGCCGTTGTACCAGTAGGCTGACCAGTCGCCGCCGAGGACGAGCATCTTGGGGTCGATGGGGCCGCGGTCAAAGTACGCGATCTCGAAGGGCTTGGCCGGGTCGGTGAAGTCCATGACGGAGACGCCGCCCTGATACCAGGCCTGCACTTCGATATCGCGACCGGGGACGGGGATGAGCGAGCCGTTGTGCGCTACGCAGTTTTCGGTGTCGCCCTGCGCGGCGGGGAGCTTGTAGTAGGACTGCAGGCTGAGCTTGTTGTCCTTGAGGTTGAAGATGGCGTCCGCGCCCCACTTGTTGGGATCGGTGGGACGGCAACGAGCGCCGAGACCGCCGCCCCACTCGTCTGTGAAGACGACCTTGGAGCCATCATTCGAGAACGAAGCGGAGTGCCAGTAGGAGTAGTTGGGATCGTTGACGGCATCGACGCGCTTGGGGTTGACGGGGTCCTTGATATCGAGGAGGATGCCGTTGCCGGAGCATGCGCCTGCTGCGAGGCCGATGGCGGAGTAGACGGTGATGTCGTGGCATTGGTTGGTGTCCTCGGCCTTGGCCTTGGGATCACCGTGCTCAGCGCCGCCGTTGTTGAGGCCGTTGAGGGCTCCGCTGCGCGGATCAATGAAGACGCGCGGGCTGGAGACGACTTTGGCCTGATCGGGATGCGCGAGCGGAACCTTGATGACTTCAATGCGGAAGAGCGCGGTGTTGGGGTCCTTATCCGGAGCATCTCCGGAGCAGCCGGCGAGCTCTTCGGCGGGACGCACGAAGGATGTTCCCGAGACGTAGATGTAGACGTTGTCCTTGTCGTTGGGATCGAGGACGAGGGTGTGCGTATGGGAGCCACGGCAGGTTTGGACGGCGGCTACCTGCTTGGGGTTCTTGATATCGGAGATATCGAAGATGCGGACGCCGCGGAAGCGGGCGGGATCGGCTGGCGGCGTGCGGCTGGGACGCTCACCCGGCTTAGGCGCCGGTGGAGGCGCGAAGCCCTGCTCGCCGCAATCGAGGCGGCCGTTGGGCATTTCAACGGACATAAAGAGCAGATTGCCGTAGACGGAGAGATCGCCCTGGCCGCCGGGGCAGACGAGCGAGGTGAGGAGCGAGGTCTTGGCGGGGTTGGAGATGTCGAAGATGTTGAGGCCGTAGAAATTGCCCTGGAAGAGATGGTTGCCCTGGAAGGCGAAGTCGGAGTTGGCGAAGGCGAGCTGCGCTAGGACCATTGCCATGGAAGGCGGTATCTTTGCGCCCGGGGGCACGCCGATGGTGGAGAGCGCCTTCTGGATTTTTGGATCGTCGGGGGTGGTGGCGTTGATCTGGAAGGCATCAGGCTTCTTGAGGAAGGCGATGTGCTTCATGCCTTGCGCGGCTTCGCCTGCGTCCCAGAGGCCGGGCTTGAGGGTGTAACGGGGATCGCTGGTGTCAGAGCCGGTCATGCCGGCAGGCAGCGGCGGCGCGGGCGCGGGTGCGAATGGGTTCTGCATTTGCTGTGCAGGAGCTGGTGTAGCGGGAGCCTTGGCGGCGGGCGGTTGATCGGGTGCTGCGGCTTGCGCCGCGAGCGAATGCGCGGATGCGGCGAGAACCGCCAGCGCCGCAGAGTAGAGAGCGGCCTTGCGAATGGTGTTCACTGTTTGTCCTCCGAAGAATTTTGGGGCGGGTTATTTTCAGACGAAAGTTTTTTGAGCATGTTCTGCATGATGTTGATCTCTGCCCGCTGCGTGTTGTCAGCGTCGGTGGCAAAGTTGAAGATGTCGGCGTCCTGACCTGCGCCGGCGGTGTTGAAGAGATCCTTGACCATGATGAGCGCGCCGTTGTGGTGCTGGATCATGCCGGTTAAGAAGAGCTGGTCGAATTGCGGACCGCGTGCGGCTCGAAGTGCTTCCATTTGCGCGGGCGTGAGCATGCCGGGCATGGGCTTCATGGGGTTGCCGTTCATGTCCATGTCGGGCATGCCGGGCATGGACATAGATATCGGTTGACCACGCGCGGCAAGCCAGCGCTGCATGAACCGGATTTCGTCGGATTGCGAGCTTGAGATTTTTGCGCCGAGCTCAGCGAGAGCGGGGTTGGTGCTGTGCGAGGCGATGAGGGCGGTCATTTCGACGGCTTGCGTGTGGTGCATGATCATGCCCTGCATGAACTCAACGTCTGCGCGTGATGCTGGCGGCAACGTGGGGCGCGTGTCGGCCGGGAGGGTCTTTGAGGGCTGGCCCGGTGCGCCTGGTTCGACGATCACTGGCGGCCCAGACTGTGCACATGCCCCGGCTGCTGCCAAAACCAGAATGGCCAGAGCGGACGCGGGTTTACATGGGGCTGCGGGCATTCTGATGCGCATTTAACACTATCACGGGCGGTCCAGCGTAGGACCATAGCTATTCATACGCTTGTGGCTATTGGGCTGTTCCGTGCTTTTCGCCGAATTGGCGGAGTTTAGCCAATGTGGCTGCGGCCTGGCCGGAATCAATGGCCTCTGCGCCGAGCGCTACGCCTTCCTTGAGGTCGCCTGCGAGGCCGGCGGCTACGAGCGCGGCTGCGGCGTTGAGCAGAACGATGTCGCGGCGCGCGCCGGGGAGTCCGGTGAGGATGTCATAGAGGAGCGATGCGTTTGTATCAATGTCGCCGCCGGTGAAGTCTTCGAGTTTTGCCTGTGGAAGGCCAGCCATCTCCGGGGTGATGCGGGCGGCCTTGATCGCAGGTGGTTTGCCGGGTTCTTCTTCATACACGCGGGCGACGATGGATTCGCCGGTGGTGGTCAGCTCGTCGATACCGTCTGAACCGTGGACGACGAAGGCGTGACGTGCGCCCAGCTCCACGAGGGTGCGGCCGATGAGCAATACACGGCTGGGTGCGAGGACGCCGATGACCTGATTACGCGCGCCGGCGGGGTTGGTGATGGGGCCGGCAAGGTTGAAGATGGTGCGGAAGCCGAGAGCGCGGCGCAGATCGCGCACGGCCTGCATGGCGGGGTGATAGTGCGGCGCAAAGAGAAAGACGAAGCCGGTCTCGCGCAGGCACTCAACGGCAAGATCGGGGCCAAGCGTGATGGGGACGCCCAGAGCTTCCAGCACATCTGCCGAGCCGCAGCGCGAGGTGACGGCGCGGTTGCCGTGCTTGGCAACTTTTGCTCCGGCGGCTGCGGCGACGAGCGCTGCGCCGGAGGAGATATTGAAGGTGAGTGGGCCGCCGCCGCCGGTGCCGCAGGTATCTACCAGCTCCTCGCGCTCCGCATCGGTGAGCGGAACGGGGACGGAGTTGGCGCGCATGACTTCGACGAAGCCAGCCAGCTCCGGGGCCAGCTCGCCGCGCGTGGCGAGAACGGCGAGGAATGCAGCGGTTTCGACATCTGGGACCGTGCCGGCGAGGATTTCACGCAGCACTTCGGCGGACTGCTCACGCGTGAGAGATTCGCCATCCTCGGCCAGCGGCTTTAACAGCTCTTTAACTAAGCTCATATTTTTGGCTCATATCTTCAAGTCTTTTTATCTCTCAATATGGTAACTGGAGCGGCTGTGTGGGCCGCGTTACGCCCGCGCGGATTGCCGCTCGTTGGTAGCGGGCGATAGTATGAGCTTGCCGCTAACACTCCAATCTCAGCGGCAGTGGCGGTTCCCAGAGACATGAAGATTCACGAGTATCAGGCGAAGGAAATTCTCGCAAAATATGGCGTGCCCGTGCCCAGGGGCGAAGTAGCGAACACGCCGGAAGAGGCTTCCGCCGTGGCGCGGAAGCTGTTTGCCGAGGGCGCGAATGGCGTGGTGGTGAAGGCGCAGATTCATGCCGGAGGCCGCGGCAAGGGCGGCGGCGTGAAGGTGGCAAGAACCCGCGATGACGCCGACGAGCATGTGAAGAACATTCTTGGCATGCAGCTCATCACGCACCAGACAGGTCCGCAGGGACAAAAGGTGCAGCGCCTGCTGGTGGAAGAAACAGCGGCGATTGACCGCGAGCTCTATCTCGGCATTGTGCTGGACCGCGCGGCGGGCAAGCTGACCTTTATGGCTTCGCAGGCCGGCGGCATGGAGATTGAAGAGGTTGCCGCGAAGGATCCGACCGCGATTTACAAAGAAGCGATTGATCCGGCTATCGGGTTGGGCGATTACCAGGCACGGAAGCTGGCTTTTGCGCTGGGGCTGAAGCCGACGCAGATCAACCAGGCTGTGGGATTCTTCAAGTCGCTTTATAAGGCGTTCCTTGAGACGGATGCTTCGCTGCTGGAGATCAATCCCTTCATTACGACGAAGGACGACAAGCTCTTTGCGCTGGACGCGAAGATGAACTTCGACGACAACGCGTTGTTCCGCCATCCGGAGATCAAGGCGCTGCGCGATGTGGCCGAGGAAGATCCGCTGGAAGTGGAAGCGAGCAAGTATGCGCTGAATTACATCAAGCTGGATGGCTCGATTGCCTGCATGGTGAACGGCGCGGGGCTGGCCATGGCGACGATGGACATTATTCAGTATGCGGGCGGGAGCCCGGCGAACTTTCTGGATGTGGGCGGCGGTGCTACGCAGGAGCAGATTGAGCACGCCTTTGAGATTCTGCTCTCCGACGCGAATGTGAAGGCGATCTTCATCAATATCTTTGGCGGCATTCTGCGCGTGGACCGGTTGGCTACGGGCGTCGTGGCAGCGGCGAAGAACCTGAACGTGAAGGTGCCGATTGTGCTGCGGCTTGAAGGTACGAACGTGGAAGAAGGACGAAAGATTCTTAAGGAGTCGGGTCTTAACTTCCAGGTGGGCGCAACGATGAAAGACGCTGCGGATTTGGTAGTCGCGGCAGCGAAGGGAGTGGCAGCCTAATGGCCGTTTTAGTGAATAACAATACTCGCCTGATTGTTCAGGGCATCACGGGTAAAGAAGGCACGTTCCACGCAAAGGGCTGTGCCGAATACGGCACCAAGGTTGTGGGTGGTGTAACTCCCGGTAAAGGCGGTTCCACTCACGAGGGTTGGCCGGTGTTTAACACTGTGGCCGACGCGGTGAAGGATACCGGCGCGAACGCGACGATGATTTTTGTGCCGCCGCCGTTTGCAGCGGATGCGATTCTTGAGGCTGAGGACGCGGGGATTCCGCTGATCGTGTGCATCACGGAAGGTATTCCGACGCTGGATATGGTGAAGGTCTGGGCCAAGATCAAGCACTCGGAGTCGCGGCTGATTGGGCCGAACTGCCCGGGGGTGATTTCGCCGGGCATGGCGAAGATCGGTATTATGCCGGGGCGCATTCACAAGCAGGGCTCGGTGGGCATTGTGTCAAAGTCGGGCACGTTGACTTATGAGGCTGTGCATCAGTTGACGCAGCGCGGGATTGGGCAATCGACGGCCATCGGTATTGGCGGCGATCCGATTATCGGCACCACGCATATTGATGCGCTGAAGCTGCTGAATGATGATCCGGATACCGAGGCGATCATCATGATTGGCGAGATTGGCGGATCGGCGGAGATTGATGCCGCTGCGTGGGTGAAGGCTAACGTGAAGAAGCCGGTGGTGGGCTTCATCGCCGGACAGACGGCGCCTCCGGGTCGGCGCATGGGTCACGCGGGTGCGATTATCTCCGGGGGCGAAGGCACAGCTGCCAGCAAGATGGAAGCTATGCGCGAGGCTGGGATTCATGTAGTGGTTTCGCCTGCGGAGATGGGTGAGACGCTGGCTAAGGCGATTGGGAAGTAAAGGCAGCTTTTAGCTACTAGCTCAAAGGCCCACCTGATGGTGGGCCTTTGACTTTGTCCCGATTTGGATTGGAAGTAACCGGGCCTTTACCTTGGGCATCCAATCGGGCGTACACTGAATGGGAACGCGCCGGGCGCGGCGTCTTCGCTAAATTCGCTCTTTTTTGCTGCGCCGGTAGCTCCCCTGGAGGAATTCATGCCACAGAATCTATTGGAACAGTTGCGGAAGTACACCGTGGTGGTTGCCGATACCGGCGATATTGAAGCGATGGAGCAGTTCAAGCCGACGGATGCGACGACGAACCCCTCGCTGATTACTGCTGCTGCGCAAATGCCGCAGTATCAGCAGATTGTGGATGATGTTTTGAAAGAGGCTCGCGATGAGAAAGGCGAGGCGGCGAGCGATACCGATGTGGCGAACCTGGCTTTCCAGCGGCTGGCTGTGGCCTTTGGCAAAAAGATTTTGAAGATTGTGCCGGGGCGCGTATCCACTGAAGTCGATGCGCGGCTCTCCTATAACACGGAGAAGACGATTGAGCAGGCACACGCGATTATCAAGCAGTACGATGAGGCGGGGATTGGCCGTGATCATGTGCTGATCAAGATTGCTTCGACGTGGGAGGGCATTCGCGCGGCCGAGGTGCTGGAGAAGGAAGGCATTCACTGCAACCTGACGCTGCTCTTTGGCATTCACCAGGCTGTGGCCTGCGCTGAGGCAGGCGTGACACTGGTTTCGCCGTTTGTGGGCCGCATTCTGGACTGGTACAAGAAGGACACCGGCAAGGATTATCAAGGCGCCGATGATCCGGGTGTGCAGTCTGTGACGAAGATTTACAACTACTTCAAGAAGTTCGGCTACAAGACGCAGGTAATGGGCGCAAGCTTCCGCAACATTGGTGAAATTGAGCAACTGGCCGGCAGCGACCTGCTGACCATCTCGCCGAAGCTGCTGGAAGAGCTGGAAAAGACTGAAGCCGACCTGCCGCGCAAGCTGGACCCGGAAGCGGCCAAGAAGCTGGATATCGAGAAGATTCACATCGACAAGGAGACCTTCGAGAAGATGCATGCAGAAGACCGCATGGCCCACGACAAGCTGAAGGAAGGCATCGAAGGCTTCTCTGCTGCGCTGGTGAACCTGGAGAAGCTGCTGGCTGATCGTCTTGCCAAGCTGGAACAGAGGCAGCCTGCGACGGTTTAATACTGAGCAAGCCTGACTTGCAAGCCGAACTACTGTGGGGCAGCCTTTGCGGCTGCCCTTTCTGTTGGTTCGGAAACGAAATCTGTGCGCAAAACACTTATCAATACGGTTCCTGTTGTCAGGAAACTTCTTGATACTCTCTTGACCCTGACAACTTTTCCGATATGATCCGTGTCAAATCACGGTAACGTGGCGTGAATCTGGGCGCCACGCTGGAAAGTGGCTGGAAGCCCCGGCTGCTCCCGGTAGTTGTACAAACCGGCGCGTTCGCCCCCTTTCCTAAAAGGAGGCGTCATGCGGTCTGAATCAAACCCAGCGTCGCGGTCCGACTCTCGGCAAAACCCTCATCCCCTCACAGCGTTCTTTGAACAGGCGGTTCGCAACAGTTATGAGGGACGCCTTGGCCTGCATGATCCCGAAGTAACGGAGTACGTGGCGCGGCTGCTATGCAGGTTTTCGCGCTCTGAAAAGCTCTATGAGCTGCGCGACTCGCTGGGCCGGCCTGTGGCAGAGCTGGAGCAGATGATGACGGCCGCTGATCCTGTACATGGCACCGCTGCCTCTTTTGACGCCGAGCGGCGCGTTCGCAAGCACATTGGTGATTACGCACTTTTTGTGGCCGGCATGTATCCGGAGTCTTCGCAACAGCATCGGCGCTATCGCGCCAGCTTTCCGGACCTGGTGCACGCGGGCAAGGAGAGTTATTACATTGTGAGTCAGTTCAACCTTTTCGAATATGAAAAGGAAGCCCCGCTCTATGCGCGGCTCTCGGACTGGTTCGAGCGCTGCATTCTGGGTTTGACGCTGGTGCGAGAGGAGCTGGGAAATCGGAGACGATTGCTACCACCCGCGGTGCAGTAAATACTGATTGAAGAAAAGCCGCGAGCATAATCCTGCTCGCGGCCTTCATATGTCTAGATCAAGTTCTTCCTCATTCCGACCAGACTGCCAGCACGTTTCCCACTCCATCTGCGAAGTGAAATCTGCGTCCTCCGGGAAAATCGAAGGTGGGAACTATGATGGTGCCGTCAGCCGCGAGGACGGCGGCTTCCGTCGCTTCGAGATCGGCTGAGTAGATCACGATCAACGGCGCAGTTGTTGGTGTTGGATCATGCGGTTCGGATTTGTAGAAGCCGCCGTCTATGCCTGCTGAGCTTGCGCTAAAGCTGATGTAACCCGGGCCGTAGTCTGTGAAGCTCCAACCGAATACTGAGGAGTAAAACTTCTTTGCTGCGGCGATATCCGTTGCGGCGAGCTCGACGTAGTTGATGTGGTGGTGATTTTGCAGCTGACTCATGTGCATTCTCCTTGTGGTTGAAGTGGCGTGATAGAAAAGGCGCACCTTTCCCGATGCGCTTCCGATACGCCTCCATCCACACCCGTTCCGAAGCAGGAGAGTGCAGGTAGAGCCTGCTTGTTTATGCAGTAGCGCAGGCTGCCGAGGTACGAGAAAAACTTAGCACAGCCTTCAGGCGCGTGCAATCAAAAGGCTCAACGCGGTACAAGAAGCCTGCCTGGGTTGTCGCCGACGACCACGCCTGGGCCTTGCTCGCCGAGGTCTAGAAACAACTGCCGCAGCGCGCCGTCATGGAGAACGTTGTTGCGCAGGATGCAGTTCTCCAGGCCCTGATAGATGATGCCGAAGGATGGTGACCAGAGGCCCTTGTTGCCATCGTCGCGGCCGGCCCAGATGGTGTTGCCTGTGAAGTTGACGCCCTTTGCGTTTTCGATCAGCACCTGCGCAGAGTCATGCGAGTTGAGATCCGCATACTTTCCGCTGCGCTTGATGAGGTTCCCTGTAATGTTGATCTGCGCCGGTCCCCAGTTCGACTTGTGAATGGCGATGCCGACGGTTCCGGCGCGATCAAAGAAATTGTTGTTGATCTGATAGCCGTCGCCGCCCACGATCACGAAGTTTTCTTTGCCGTTCCACTCAATTCGGTTTCCGATGAAAGTGACCGAGGCATTCTCACGCCGCGCGGCAAAACCTGCGCCCTTGTTACCGCTGAACCAGTTGTCGAGGATGAAGGCGTCCCATCCGCGCATGTTCATACCATCGCCGTGGTTGTATGCCAACTCGCAGTGCCGAACGCTGAAGCACCAGACGCAATCGAGCCTCATGCCGTCGCCGGTGAAGCGCGTAACCTGGCAGCGCTCGACGCGGAAACCGTCTTCGTGCTCGCCCCATTTGGAGCGGTTGGTGTAGATGCCGTGAATCTCCGTGCCGAGAAATCCGCCATCGAGCGAGAGACCATCGATGGTGGCTCCGCGAGCTTCGGTGAGGTTGACCAGGCAACTGGAGTCGGTACCGGTGAGCTTGAGCACAGAACCGCCGCCGTTGGAGTAATTCCATGCGGGGATGCCGATGAGGGCTGTGCCGGAGCGGACGTGAAGTTCGCGCGTAATATAGGTTCCGGGCGGCAAAAAGACACCACTGCTCAGGGGCGCTGCCGCATCGAGCGCTTTCTGGAGTGCGACGGTATTGTCGGTCTTGCCATCGCCCACGGCACCGAAAGCGTGCGCATCGAGCAAGCCGCTTTGAGCTGCTGAGGACTGCGCCTGCAAGCTACTGCCCTGGTTTAATAGAAACGATGCGCCGCCCAGCATGGCGGCACGCGCTATGTCACGCCGATTGAAATCAGACAATCAAAACCCCCTGGAGACTGCACTACAAACTATAGAGGCATGGGGGTGTCGAACTGCTTTGGCATCTGGCAGAAGATGGTTTGTGTTCAAAAAAGAACAAGATTGTTCGTAAGTGAACACTACTTTTTCGTGACCAACTAATTTATTAGGCGTCCAAGATGGAAAATAGAGGAGAAAGAGCTGGAATCCGGTGGGCAGCGTATGGCAAGTGAGTTGCTTCACAGACTAAGTCGCAATATTTGGAGGGGTGCGGCTCAATGAAACAATTTGAGTCATTTGGCCTGGATGAGCAGAACGAGTGTCTGTGGCATAACGGCGCACAGATCATGCTGCCTCCAAGGGCCTTCGCGATGCTGCGTTACCTGGTGGAGAATCCCGGGCGGCTGGTAAGCCACGATGAGCTGTTGGATAAGCTCTGGCCGGATACCTATGTTCAGCCGCAGGTGCTTCGAACCTACGTACTCGAACTGCGCAAGCTGCTCAGCGATGATGCGCGGCAGCCGCGGTTTATCCGCTCGCTGCCCAAGCGCGGCTATGTATTTCTCGCCTCTGTGACAGAAACGGGCAATGGAAGGCCAGTGATTGCCGTTCCTGTGAAGACGCCGAAGAGCGAAGCTGCTGGCGCCACTGTTCGCGAGCCGGCAGGCAGAGAGCTGGTTGGCCGCGAAAAGGAGTTGAACGCGCTGCGAAGTTGCGTGGAACGGCTCGCCGGCAAAACGCGACAGATGGTGCTGATCAGCGGCGACGTGGGCATGGGCAAGACTGTGCTGATCGACACATTTGTAAACGAGTGGGCCGCGACCGGAGAGATTGCCGTGGCGCGAGGGCAATGCGTACAGGGAATCAGCGCGCGTGAGCAATATTACCCAGTGCTCGAGGCCCTGGCTCACCTATGCGCCTCGTCGGACGGCGAGCGGGCCTGCAGAATACTGGCAAGAGTTGCGCCGTCGTGGCTGCCCGGATCATTACGGGAAGGCGTCGCCCACATAGACACATCGCGCACGAGTGCAGGAACAGCCAGTGACCTCTGCACTGCACTTGAAGAGCTGACGGCTGAGAAACCACTCGCGCTGATACTGGAGAACATTCATTGGGCCGATGAAGCAACATTGGATGCGATCTCTGCGCTGGCGCACAGGCGCATGCCTGCAAAGCTTATGGTTGTGGCGACAATCGGCTCGCATGAAACAGGAGCCGGGCATCCGGTTGAGCGCCTGAGGCAGAGCTTGTGCATGCAGCGATTGTGTACGGAGCTGACGCTGAATCCACTGACGAAGGTACACACAGCGGAGCTGCTGCGCATGAAGCTGGAGCAAAGTATGCTGCCGAGCGGCCTTGACGCATTTGTGCACCAGCACGCAGAGGGCAATCCACTTTTCACAGTGGCCATCCTGGACCATTTGATTGCGGAGCGATTTTTGACGCAGATTGGGACCGGAGCCGAGACGCGATGGGGCCTGCGTGCGCCACTCGTGCAATCGGAAACCGGTATCCCGGCCGCGCTTGCACAGATGATGGAAGTGGAGATTGCACGGCTGCCTGCCGCCGAGCAGCGGCTGCTGGAAGCGGCCAGCTTGATTAACGTCGCGTTTCCCGCATGGGCTGTTGCAGCGGCTCTTGAAGAAGATATTGCCGCAACCGAAGATGCCTGCGATTCACTTGCCCACCGCGTCTCGTTCATTCGTCGTGCCGGACACGATGAACTTCCCGACGGAACGCGCTCTGCCTTTTATGTATTTGCGCATGGACTTTATCGCGAAGTACTTTACCAGCGGCAGTCTGCGGCGCGGCGCGCTCGACGGCATACACGCGTGGCGGAGCGTCTGCGCAGGATCTTTGCCGGACGCGAGTTCGACGTTGCGCATGAGATAGCAATGCACTTTGAGGCCGCTGGAGACTGGATTCATGCGATTGAAACACTGCGCACCGCGGCTCATGCTGTGGGTGCGAGTAAAGTATCCGCTGAAGAGCTGCTCATACGGGCGCAGGGCATCGCTGCAAATCTAAATACTGAAGAGCGGGACGCAACCACACGCGAGATTCGCGAGATGCTCGAGAGCATGAAAGATCAAACGCTCGCCACTCCACAAAAAGGAACGCGCCAGATGCCTGCACGTAAACTTGACGTTTTCTCGACGGGAACTTGACACATTTGTTTTTGGGGGTTGCTAGTGTGATTTGCGTAGGAGGACAAGCCCATGCGGATTACACTACGCTCCACAGTTCTGGCTATCGCAGTTCTGGCGACAGCAGCCTTCACCACGAAAATCGCTTCAGCGGCGACTGCAACCGTTCACGTGCCATTCAATTTTAATATCAATGGCAAGACGCTTCCGGCCGGCGACTACCTTGTTTCACGCACTCTCGATAAGGGTTTCGTTACGCTGCAGACCGGAGACTACAAGCAGGCCTATACGTGGTATCTCAACCAGAATGGGGAGAAATCTACTGATCCGACGGTGACGCTACGTTTTGACGAGAATGACGGCGGATATGCCCTGCGCTCGGTTCAGTATGCCAACGAGACGACCCCCAGGCTTGATAAGAAGATTTCTGAAGTTCGCGCCATACACATTGTGCATGGCCGGTAAGGTTGTCTTTGGCCACGCGAGCGGCCCTAGACAATGACGTAGCCAGAAAAAATCCTCGGGAAGGCGGACCTCCAACTGCCTTCCCTTTTTTTTGTGCTAGAGAATGTAGCGGCTCAGGTCCTGGTCCTTCACAATGCTGGCCACCATCTGCTTCACATATGCGTCGGTGATGAGGAAAACCTTCTCCGGGCCGGATGCAGTCATGCGCTCCTCATAAGGCAGATCGGTGCTGGCCTCACTCTTGATGGCTGCGGTGAGCGCCTGAGCCTGCTCATCGTTCTGTGCGCGGCGCGCAACGTCGGGCGCAAGGAAACTGACGTCCTCAAGCACCCGCTCCATGATGGTGCTCAGGCGGCGGGCACCGATGTTCTCCGTTGTCTCATTGACCTTGAAGGCAAACCCGGCCATTTCGCGCAGCGCTTCAGGAGAAAACTCCAACCGCACGCCTTCCGTTTCAAGCAGCGCTGAATATTGCTTGGTCAGCGAGGCTTTGGGCTCGGTGAGAATACGAAGGAAATCATCCACGGTGAGCGACTGCAACTCCACGCGGATGGGGAAACGGCCCTGCAGCTCTGGAATCAGATCGCTGGGCTTTGCCACATGGAATGCGCCTGCAGCAATGAAGAGAATGTGGTCAGTACGAACCATGCCGTAGCGCGTGTTGACTGTTGTGCCTTCCACAATGGGCAGAATGTCGCGCTGCACGCCTTCGCGCGAGACATCGGGACCGTGGCCACCTTCGCGCCCTGCGATCTTGTCTATCTCGTCGAGAAAGACGATGCCGCTTGACTCGACGCGCTCAACCGCGGCACGCGTGACCTGGTCCATGTCGATGAGGCGGCTTTCTTCTTCCTGCACGAGATAGTCAAAGGCGTCGGTGACCTTCATCTTGCGCTTACGCGAGCCACCGCCGCCGAAGATATTCGGCAGCATGTCCTTGAGGTTCATCTCCATCTCCTCAAGATTCTGGCTGGAGATGATGCCGAACTGCGGTGTATTGCGCTCACGTACATCAATTTCCACCGTGCGGTCGTCGATCTTGCCTTCACGGAACTGCTGGCGAAGTTTCTCACGCGAGCGCTGGTGCGATTCCGTTCCAGGAAGAGTGAGTTGGCCCTCCTGACCGGCCGGCGGCGTGGGCGGCGGCGGTAAAAGCAGATCGAGCAGACGCTCCTCTGCGTTCATCTCCGCCTTGTCTTCGACTTCCTCAAGGCGCTCTTCGCGCACCATGTCAATAGCGATCTCGACCAAATCGCGAACGATGGACTCGACGTCGCGGCCTACGTAGCCGACTTCCGTAAACTTCGAGGCTTCCACCTTGAGGAACGGAGAATTGGTCAGCTTGGCGAGCCTGCGCGCGATTTCAGTTTTGCCTACGCCCGTTGGCCCAATCATGATGATGTTCTTGGGCATGATGTCGTCGGCAATATCCGGCGGCAGCTTCTGCCTGCGTTGACGGTTGCGCAGTGCAATTGCCACGGCGCGCTTTGCGGCGCGCTGGCCGACAACGTGCTTGTCTAATTCGGCGACGATCTCGCGCGGCGTGAGTTCGTCGAGAGCGAGATCGGTTTCTTCAGCGGAAGCGGGAAGATAAATGGCCATTCGGTTCCTTAGAGTTCAATTCGCGTGTGCGGCAAAGCCCGCACGTTGTTCCTTGCGAATTACGAATTTTAATCCCGACCAGACTTCGTCAATTGCGCAGACCTTGATGTCTACAAGAGGTGTTTGAAGCGCCCGGTCACGTATCAGGTTTTCTGTCAGATCAGTTTGGATGCCGGAAGCCTTCTTGGGCCACGCGATCCAGATCATGCCGTCGGTTTTGATCGCCTTCAGAAGTGGGTCAAGTCCGGCATTCAGCGCAGCAACGGAGTCTGCAAAAAGCAGCGCAACATCCAGGTTCTTGCCTGATCGCCCGACAGCGTAGCTCTTAAGCTCTTCCGGCAAGGCAGCGGGCGCGTTTCGCAAAAGCACACGATGGCCCTCCTGAATGCCAAGTTTCTTTAAAAGCGGCGTGCTGGAATATCCTGCCATGTTGCTCCTGCTGAAGTTCATGCCGGAGTTGTCTACGATGGTCTGCTCACTTCAGCTCCTCAATCGTCACGCGGTCATTGGTATAGATGCAGATGTCACCGGCAATCTTCATGGCTTTCTGCGCAACTTCGAGTGCGGACAGCTCCGTGTTTTCGAGGAGTGCGCGCGCTGCGGCCGTGGCGTAACTGCCGCCGGAGCCAATGGACGCAATAGGCTCATCGGGATCAATAACGTCTCCCGAACCGGAGATGATGAAGGTCTGGCCTTTATCAGCCACAAGTAGCAGCGCTTCGAGATTGCGCAGCATCTTGTCGGTGCGCCAATCCTTCGCCAGTTCGACAGCGGAGCGATGAAGCTGACCGGTGAACTGCTCCAGCTTGGACTCAAAACGCGTAAAGAGATTGAAGGCGTCGGCAGTGGATCCGGCAAACCCGGCCAGGATCTTGTCCTGATAAAGACGGCGAATCTTCCGCGCGGAGTGCTTCAGCACGTGATCGCCGAGCGTAACCTGCCCATCGGCGGCCATGACGACCTGCCCATTGCGGCGGACACAAATCACGGTTGTGGATCGGATACGGGGACGGTTTGGCGTAGCAGAATTCGTGCTCAATCTAAGAAAAACCTCGTGAGATGCAACAAAAAGTATAGCTCACCTGAACCTCAACGCATGCTCTAGCGCGGCGCACCGAAGTCCTGCGTCCTCTGCATCGCTCCTGCATCCAAACAGTTGACCATGACTACAGATCATCTTTTCTCTCCTCTTACCCTGCGCAGTCTGACTCTTTCTCACCGCATTGCGGTTTCGCCCATGTGCGAGTACTCGAGCACGGACGGCTTTTCCAATGATTGGCACTTGGTACACCTTGGCAGCCGCGCCATAGGCGGCGCGGGGCTGGTCATAACGGAAGCCTCAGCCGTCAGTCCGGAGGGGCGCATTACGCCTGCCGATCTGGGCATTTACAAGGATGAGCACATTGCGGGCCTGAAGCACATTACGGATTTTCTGCATGAGCATGGGGCAAAAGCCGGAATTCAGATTGCACATGCGGGGCGCAAAGCCAGCATGGCTGTGCCGTGGGATACGCCGGAACGGCTGATTCCCGCGTCGGATGGCGGCTGGCAACCCGTGGCGCCCTCCGCCATTCCATTTAGTGATCACTACTGCACGCCTACGGAGCTGGACCGCGCGGGTATGGAAAAGATCGTCGCGGACTTCGTTGCGGCCACTCATCGCGCCGCCGCGGCCGGGTTTGACGTAGTGGAGGTACATGCCGCGCACGGCTATCTGCTGCATGAGTTTCTCTCGCCGCTCAGCAATCACCGCACCGATGAGTACGGCGGCAGCTTGGAGAACTGTGTCCGGTTTCCGCTTGAGGTTGTGCGGGCCGTGCGCGCCAATTGGTCCGAAAAACTGCCTGTCTTCGTCCGTATCTCCGCCACAGATTGGGCTCCGGAGTCGCTCGGACCTTCGTGGAATCTCGAACAGTCGGTCGAATTTGCAAAGCTGCTGAAGCAGGAAGGCGTCGACCTGGTGGATGTTTCCACCGGCGGCAATCATCCGGCGCAGCAGATTCCCGTGGGTGCAGGCTACCAGGTGCATCACTCTGAAACCATTCGCCGGGAGGCCGGCATTCCGACTGCTGCTGTGGGCATGATTACCGAACCGGCGCAGGCCGACCAGATCGTCCGCACGGGCCAGGCCGACCTTGTACTGCTGGCGCGTGAGCTGCTCCGGAACCCCTACTGGCCGCTGCATGCGGCCGAGGTGCTGCGGAAGGAGATTGCCTGGCCGGTGCAGTATGTGCGGGCGCGCCGTTCGCACTGAACCATGCACGAGATATTGGGGCGAGGTATATTTCCGGGAATTTCAAATTCAGCGACTAAACCAGCATCATGCGGTCGGATTGCATCTGCGCTATGCTGGAATGGGGTTTAGCCTGAGGCGATTCTCCTACCGCCAATGAACCTAGAGGACCAGAGAATCTGGGAATTTGCCGCCGGAGCCGCTCTTGTGGCGGGCGTGGCAGCCTTTGGTGCGTGGCTTTTCTTCCGCAAGCAGCCCACCGCCGAAGAGATCGAGTTCGCCAGGCGGGCCTTTCTCACGCAATCCGGGCGCATTGTGGATGGCACCCTGCTGGACGTGCATCAGATGGAGGGCAAGGACGGTCGCACGATCACCTTGCTCATCTACGACTACCTCATCGGCGGGGTGGATTACGAGTGTTCCCAGGACATCAGCCAGATGCAGGGCACGGTGAACGCCGAGCTGGTGCGCGCCGGTTACCCCTGCAGCGTGCGCTACCAGCCCGGTAATCCGCAGAACAGCATTGTGGTGGCGGAAAACTGGTCCGGCCTGCGGTCGAATATTCCATTCATTGTTCCCAACGAGGAGCAGGAAGCCGAAGGCCCAGGTCAGGAAGGCATGCAGGTCAATCACGGCCAGTAGCTGCTGCCCCTGTTCCCCGGCAGCAGCTTTCATTACACTGTAGTTATGCACATGCACGCTGCGCCGCCGGGCCCCAACCAGGCCCCAGGCACACGCAAGATCCAATCCGTGCTCCGTATCTCGCTCATTGCCACGCTGGCCTATGTGATGGTGACATTTGTTGCCGGCCTGCGCGCGCATTCCCTGGCGCTGCTCTCTGAGGCCGGACACAACGTCTCGGATTTTCTCGCGCTGCTGCTCAGCTTTGCAGCTGTGTACTTCCAGTCACGCCCTGCGGACGATCAGCGCACCTTTGGCTACCAGCGCGCAGGTGTACTGGCGGCGTTTCTGAATGCAGGTACGCTGGTGGTCATTTCGCTCTGGATCGCCGTGGAGGCTATCCATCGGCTCTCTGCGCCTGTGGCCGTGCAGCCACGCCTCATGATGATAGTGGCGGCAGCGGGCGTACTCATGAACGGCATTATTGCCGCGTTGCTCTGGGGCGTAGCGCGTGATGTCAATCTTCGCTCAGCTTTTATACACATGGCCGGCGACACGCTTTCAACCGCCGCTGTGATTGCAGGCGGCGCGGGCATTCTATTGACTGGGCAAAACTGGATCGATCCGGTGCTTTCGCTGATTATTGCCGCGCTGATTCTCTGGTCGTCCGCGGGCATTGTGCGCGAGACACTGAACATACTGCTTGAAGGCACGCCGCGCGGCGTCAATTTACTGGAAATTCGCACCCAGATGGAAACCGTCTCCGGCGTGCTCAATGTGCACGACTTGCATGTCTGGAATATCGGTTCGCAGTCGCGCGCACTGGCCTGCCATGTGACGATTGAGGACATTCCACCTTCGGAGAGCGCGGTCATCCTGGGCAAGATCAATCACATTTTGAAGGATCACTTTGATATCTGCCACCCGACAATCCAGTTTGAGCATCATAACTGCGTCGTGGTGCATGGCTGCGTGGTGCCGCCGGAGGAGATGGTTGGAACTTCCAGCGGCGAACATGGGCATCATCACCATCACTAGCGATTATTAAGAACGCTGCCCGGAGGACGAGGTTGGCGGAGCAATCGAAAACTCTCGCTGATGATCTGTTTGGTGGCCGGCGGCCGACCAGCCATGAACAGATGACAGGCGTGTGCTGGGATGCCTCCTACGTTGGCGGATCGGCACCGTGGGAGATTGGCCGCCCGCAGCCTGCGATTGCGCGCCTTGTGTCTCAAAGCAAATTCACCGGAGCAGTGCTGGATGCGGGGTGCGGAACGGGCGAAAATTCTCTGCTTGTTGCCTCGCTGGGAGTGCCGGTTATCGGCATTGACGTGGCTGAGACCGCTCTGACAATGGCCCGCCAGAAGGCTCGCGAACGCGGGATTCAGGTTGAATTCGAAGTAGCTGACGCATTCCATCTGGACTGCCTGGGGTGTAAATTCCAGACGGTGCTGGATTGCGGATTGTTCCACACCTTCAACAGCGAGGAGCGGCCAGGATATGTGGCTAGCCTGGCATCGGTGACCGACCCCGGTGCGACGCTCTACATACTGTGCTTCAGCGACGAAGCTCCCAAGACCGGACCACATCCTGTTCGCCAGGAAGATCTGAGAGCTGCCTTTGACTCCGGCAGCGGATGGAATGTCATCAGTATCAAAGCGGACCGTGTTCTGACGCGATTCCATGATGACAATGGCGCACCGGCTTGGTTCGCGACAATCACGCGGATCTAAGCGAACAAACTGTAAACTGATCTTTATGGAAGAGTTCAGTCGTATTCAGCGTCTGCCGCCCTATGTCTTCAACATTACCGGCGAGATGAAGATCTCCGCGCGCCGACGCGGCGAGGACATCATCGACTTCGGCATGGGCAATCCCGACGGCGCTACTCCGAAGCACATCGTTGACAAGCTCGTCGAATCGGCGCAGAAGCCGGTCACGCATCGTTATTCGGTCTCAAAGGGACTGCCGCGCCTGCGCCGCGCCATCTGCAACTGGTATAAGACGCGCTACGACGTGGACCTGAATCCGGACACTGAGGCCATCGTCACAATCGGCTCAAAAGAAGGCATTTCGCATCTTTGCCTCGCCATTCTCGACTCGCGCGACACCGTACTGGTGCCGAACCCAAGCTATCCGATCCATATTTATGGGCCGGTGATTGCCGGTGCACACGTGGTCAGCGTGCCGATCGTGGACCGTGAACATTTTTTAGCTCAGTTGGAAGACATTATTCCGCGCATGACGCCGCGCCCCAAGGCGCTCATCGTCAACTTTCCCTCGAACCCGACGACAGAGACCGTTGAGCTGCCATTTCTGGCGCGGCTGGTCGAACTGGCCCGCCAGTACGGCTTCCATCTCATTCACGATCTCGCTTACGCCGATATCGCATTCGATGGCTACAAGCCGCCCAGCGTGCTCCAGGTTCCGGGGGCAAAGGATGTTGCGGTTGAGTTCTTCACGCTCTCCAAGAGCTACAACATGCCCGGCTGGCGCGTGGGTTTCATGGTGGGGAATCCCGTGCTGGTGAATGCGCTTGGCAGGCTCAAAAGCTATTTCGATTACGGCACCTTTACGCCGATCCAGGTGGCGTCGATCCTGGCGCTTGAAGGCCCGCAGGAGTGCGTTGCCGAAATCTGCGGAACCTACCGCAAACGCCGCGATGTGCTGGTGAAGGGTTTGAACAAACTCGGCTGGCCTGTGACAAGCCCCAAGGCAACAATGTTTGTGTGGGCAAAGATTCCTGAGCAATACAAGGCGCTGGGGTCGCTGGAGTTTTCGAAAAAGCTACTGATTGATGCGAAGGTCGCCGTCAGCCCCGGCATTGGCTTCGGCGAGTACGGCGATACGCATGTGCGGTTCTCGCTGATTGAGAATGAGGAACGGACGCGGCAGGCGCTGCGGGGAATTAAGAGCATGTTTGCCAGAAGTTAAATCAATTTGTCACAACCCTGTGCTTTCGGAGTACATCTAAGCGTCTAAGTATTGATGTCTTAAGGCGTATAGACCTATTTAGATTCCCGGGAGCAACCTGAATGCTTTTACTTCGCGCTGCGGCGCTTCCCTTTTTCGCTTTTTCTTTGTCGCTTGCCCCTTTCGCCGCAGGCCAACAGTCCACGATTGCGCCTGCATCGGCACCTGATTCGAGTCCCGCGCCAGCCCCTGCCGCAACTCCCGCGCTGCCCTCTTATACCGACCTGCTTAAGCCCTCGCTTGCCACTCTTTATGCAACACTGTCTGACCTGAAGCTTGATAAATGGAAGAACGGCAACATCCGCGGCGAGGCCGAGCATGACACCGCGTCCATTGTGGACAACCTGAACCAGAAGGTGCCTGATCTGCTCAAGGATGCCGATGCTGCGCCGACCCGCGTGGGCGCCGCGCTGCCTCTGATGCGCGACTTTGCGGCGCTCTATGATGTGTCGCTGCGTGTTCTGGATGCCGCGCGCATTGCCGCTCCTGCGGACCAGGCGGTAAAAATTCAGGAGGCGATGAACGGGCTGGCCGCGGCCAACCGCTCGCTGTATGACCGGCTGGAGCAGAGCTCAAAAGCGCAGGAAATGCATATCGGCGATCTCGAAACCAGAATCAAGACGCAGCAGGAAGCCGCATTGCACGCTGCGCCCGCGGTCGTCACTCAGCCGGCCTGCCCTGCTCCGGCAGCGAAAAAACCTGTTGTCAAGCGCAAGCCCGCCGCCAAGCCTGCGCAGACAACGCAGGGTAGCGGATCGTCTTCTTCCGGATCAGCAGGCTCTGGAAGCTCGACCCCGACGAAACCCCAAAATTAGCCAACTGCAAATATGGCAAATTAAAAAGGGCGGCTCCATGGAGCCGCCCTACCGAGTTGTGGAGAACTGATTCGGATGGATCAGTTACCCAATTCAATTATCGAGTCTTAGGATTAGCCTGGTTTCCCTGGCCCTCCGCTCTCAACAATTTCTTTGAGTGTTAAGCTTCCGCGGTCATCCGAACGAACCTCGCGGATTCCTTCGTCAAACATCAGCTGCTCCCTCCTTTGAAGGATTCTCCTCCGTTGGGACCTTATGATTCGGCTATTGGGAAAGCTGTTGCCTGATGCATGGACGCTCGGAACCAGATTGTGAGACGGAACATAGATAACTTTTTATAGAACGAAATGCCAATCCCATCCGTCTCATAAATGTAATCACCGCTTTGCTATGCACGGGGTAAGAGGCGTTGCGGCTGATTCTCGGCCCTTCTTTATTTTTCAAGTCGTACCAATAACCTCAGCCATTCATCCGCTCTACTGAGCTGCCGGTATTTTTATGCTTACTTTTTGCTTCTCTCTCTGCCGTAGTATTCGTCTGCTTGCCGTTGGAGTTCTTATTGCAGCGGCCTCATCTTTCACACACGCTCAGTCCGGTAACACGGCGGTTGGGTCGGGCAGTATAAGCGGCACCGTTGCCGACCCGACTGGAGCGGTGATTCCGCAAGCTGCTGTGACTGCCACGCGCGCGGGCCATACGCCTGTAACCACCAATTCGGACGGCGTGGGACATTATTCCTTTTCGCAGCTCGCGCCGGGCTTGTATGTCATTGAGGCGCAGTCGCCCAACTTTCATACGACGCGCAAAGAAGGCGTGCGCGTAGCTCCAGGCACATCGTTAACGCTCACGATGACGCTGGCCATTGAAACCAGTCAGCAATCCGTGACAGTTTCTGCCGATACGCTGGATGCAAGTCCGGAGAAAAACGGCGGCGCGATTGTGCTGAAGGGTGAGGATCTGCGTGCACTCTCTGACGATCCCGATGAGCTATCTACACAGCTGCAAGCCATGGCGGGCGCAGACGCGGAGACGGGCACTCAGTTTTATGTGGATGGATTTACAGCCAGCAGACTTCCGCCGAAATCTTCCATCCGCGAGATTCGTATCAATCAGAATCCATACTCCGCGCAGTATGATACGCTCGGCTTCGGCCGTATTGAGATTCTTACCAAGCCCGGTACGGACAAATTGCACGCCGATTATTGGATGCAGGGCAACGACTCGCCATGGAACGGGCAGAATCCGTTTGTGACCGAGCAGCCGCCGTATTACACGTATCAGCTCGATAGCGACGTGAACGGACCGGTTAGCAAAAACGCCTCGTACTTCCTCAGCATCTGGAATCGGCAAGCGATCAACGTTTCTGTTGTGAACGCGGAGATTCTGGATAGCTCGCTTAACCAGGTGCCCTTCACTCAGGCGATCAGCACACCCGGCTCCGGCCTTTTTGTAACGCCGCGCTTTGATTGGCAGTGGGGCAAGGTACACACGCTGAGCGTGCGTTACATACTGGATCGCAACACGGCTCAGAACTCCGGTGTTGGGCAGTTCCAGCTTGCGTCACAGGCCTATAACAGCACTCAGACGGAGCAGGTGTTGCAGGTAACCGACTCGCAGGCGTGGACCGACAAGGTTCTCAATGAGGTGCGCTTTCAGTACACCCGCGACCGCAACAACCAGTTCCCGCAGTCCACGGACACGACGCTGGCAGTGCAGGGAGCTTTTACCGGCGGCGGCAACAACACCGGCATCAGCCGCGACGCTCAGGATCACTATGAGTTTCAGGATGTGCTGCGCATCAACCATGGCTCACATGACATCACCGTTGGTGGACGGCTGCGCGTGATTCGCGATTCCAATTACTCGACCGCGAATTACAACGGGCAGTTTACGTTTGCTTCTCTGGCGGCATACCAGATTACCGAGCAGGCCATACAGGAGTGCACGGAGAACCCGCAGAACTGCCCCACACCGACGCAGACTCGCGCAGCGGGCGGCGGAGCCAGCCTGTTTTCGCAGACCACGGGTGATCCAAACATCGTGGTTAACATGGCGGATGCGGGCATCTTTGCCGAGGATAACTGGAAGATCATTCCCAGCGTGATCATCAGCCCCGGACTGCGCTTTGAAACACAGACGGGCATGCACGATCACGCCGACTTTGGCCCACGGCTGGGGATTGCATGGTCGGTGCCGGGCGGCGCCAATAAGCCTCCCCGCGCTGTCATTCGCAGCGGCTCGGGATTCTTCTATCAGCGCTTCACTTCAGCGGGCCTGCTGCAGGCGGAGCGGCAGAACGGAGTGACGCAGACCGCCTTGGCAATCAACGATCCGGATTTTTATCCCGGTACCTGCACCGCGAATCCACCTCCATCGCAGTGCGGCAGCGCAGCCCAAAGCGCGCCCACCATCTTCTCGATCAATCCAGGCTTGCGTGCGCCATACCTGTTTATCGCGGGCCTTGGCGTAGATAAGTCCATCGGCAAGCATGTTTCACTTTCGGCAAATTATCTTTACTCGCGCGGCGATCATCTGTTTGTCACGCGCAACATCAACGCGCCTCTGCCGGGAACCTACAACCCGGAAGATCCTACGAGTGGCGAGCGTCCGATGGACACCAATGAAAATATCTACCAATACAACTCACAGGGAGATTCCGCGCGCGACCGCTTGAGCATTAACGGCAGCTTCAATACCAAGAAGACAGGTCTCTGGGGTTACTACACCATTAGCAAAGCCCAGGCGGACACATCAGGCCTCACCAGCTTTCCATCCAACCAGTACGACATTCATACGGACTGGGGTCGCGCCTCTTACGATATTCGCAACCGCGCGTTTGTTGGCGGATACACTCGGCTGCCAGGCCACTTCTCCATCAATCCATTTGTGATGTATCAATCCAGCTCGCCGTTCAATATCGTGGTGGGCGAGGATCTGAACGGTGATACACAGTTCAACGACCGGCCCGCCTTTGCCACGGATCTCACGCGACCCAGTGTTTACGTTACCAAGTGGGGCACGTTTGACGCCGATCCCATCGCAGGGCAAAAGATCATTCCCATTAATTACGGCAAGGGACCGGGACTGGTCGTTGCGAATCTGCGCCTGAGCCGCAGATTCAGTTTTGGCCCAGTGCTACCGGATGACTCGGAGACGCCCGCCCCGGCAGCAAACGCGACGAATACAACCTCCGCCGCCAAGCCACCAGCTAAGCCGGAAAAAAAAGAGATCGAGCGCAAGTACACGCTGGGGTTCGGCGTCTCCGCGCAGAATATTTTCAACCATCCGAATTTTGCGCCGCCCGTGGGCGTGCTGGGATCAACGCTCTTTGGTGAGTCCACGGCACTGGCCAGCACCAACGGCAACAGTTCTGCGAATCGGGTCGTTGATGTGGAGACTTTCTTTAGGTTCTGATGAGGGAATCGTAGGCCGAAACCGCGCGATTCACTGGCCCGCCGTCGTGGCCTCATCGCCGAAGTGAAGCCTGCGATGGAAGAAGTCGAGCGCAAGACCGAAGCAGCTACGCGCCAGCTCCGGATCATAACGCGGGCCTTCGTCACGCAAAAAGGCATGTGCGCCGTTGACTTCGTGCCAGCTTAAGCGCGTGCCCAGCTCGTTGAGGCGGTTGAGAATCTTCATCCGCCCTTCGAGCGGTATATGCGGGTCTTGACGGCCCCAGATCATCAGTAGCTCACCCTGAATCTCGTTGGCGCGTTCCAGCGAATCATCGTTCGAGCCTTTGCCCAGGCCCTGTTTGTGAATGTCTGTGGCGTAGAAACAGACCGTGCCGCGCACATCCGGCTGAAATGCCGCACGAAAAGCCAGGTGGCCGCCAATGCAGATGCCCATCGCGCCGAGCTGCCCGGTGCAATCGGGGCGTGACTTCAAATAATCGAGGACAGCGCGAGCATCGGCATCGTAGCTGTCCAGTTCCTTCGTTGTCTTTAATTCATTGCCGCGGTCTGATCCGGCCTGGTCATATTGAAGGACAGTCCCCGGCGCTTCAAACTCGTGATAAATCTCTGGCGCGGCAACAATGTAGCCGTAGCCCGCGAGCTGTGCCGCGATGCGATGAACCGGACCGGTGATCTGGAATATCTCTGAATATAAAATGACTCCCGGATAACGCCCCGGCGCAACAGGCCGCACGATATGCGTACGCATCTGACCGTAAGAGGTCGACAGATCAGCAATTTCATCGACGACAATCATTTGCTTGCTCCTTATGCATGTTGCGATAAACCTATCATGCTTCGCGCAGTCACGATCTGGCTGAATCGACCGGCAAAGGTTGAACTGCATGAGTTCCTGATTGCAAAAGATTTGGAAACCCGGCGACGATTGTTTGATCCATCCATCCATCCGCGTCTATCCTGTCACCGCAGGATTGCCAGCCCAGAAATGGAGTCGAACATGGAAAAGGCCAGTAAGAGTGAAATCAAAATCGCCAAGAATGGTCCGTACATCGTTACGAATGCGGTTCCACTCTCGCTGTACATCATCGGAGTCAATGAGCAGGCAGAGTCCGTACGATGGGAAGAAGGAAAACACTTCGAAGTGACGTCGCAGTATGCTCTTTGTCGTTGCGGCCAATCAAACCGCAAGCCGTTTTGCGATGGATCCCATGCAAAAACGGAGTTTGACGGAACGGAGACTGCCAGCCGCGCACCATACGCGCGGCAAGCAAAGCACCTGGAGGGTGAGACGGTCGTTCTTCACGATGCAGAGCACTTATGCGCCTTTGCCCGCTTTTGTGATCGTGACGGCTCCATCTGGAGGCAGATCTCGGAGACGAGTTCTCCCCAGGTGAAGGAAGCTGTGGAACGCGAAGCGAGCGACTGTCCTTCCGGCCGGCTGGTGATCGAGGACAAACATTCGCACATCATGATCGAACCACATCTTCCCGAGTCCATCGGACTTGTGGAGGACCCTGCACAGGGCTGCAGCGGTCCCCTTTGGGTGCGCGGAGGAATCTCCATCACTTCAGCCGACGGAGAAGTATATGAGGTTCGCAACCGGGTGACCTTATGCCGGTGCGGCCAATCGTCCAACAAGCCTTTCTGTGACGGGAGTCATGCGAGCGTGAAGTTTCAGGATGGGCTCGCTTAGAAAAATGTGAAGTTATCCGGCTGACAGTACAAAATGGGTGATAATGCAACGCTATCCACTTCTGGTTTTCGCTCTTTCGCTGTTCGGGTTTTGGCTTTCGGTATTGATCGGCGCATTTCTTCTGGGATGGGTCAGGCCTGTCAAAGAAAGCGAACGGCAGGACCTTGATTTCGTAGTGAGCGCAAGCCTGACCCTGCTGGCCCTGATTATTGGGTTCGCCTTTTCAATGGCAGTGAGCCGATACGACACGCGCAAGAATTTTGAAGAAGAAGAGGCAAACGCGATCGGAACAGAGTACGCCCGGGCGGATCTGCTTCCTGCGGAAGCTGCGGTGAAAGTGCGTCAGTTGCTGGTCCAATATCTGGACAAGCGCATGTTGTTCTATACGGTGCAAGATGAGCAGCAGCTTAACTCAATTGCCGCAGAGACAACGAAGCTGCAGAATGAAATGTGGTCAACGGTGCAGAGCGCAGCCAAGGAGCAGCCCACTCCTGTTACAGCTCTCGCGGTTGCCGGAATGAATGATGTATTGAATCGCCAAGGCTATACGCAAGCGGCATGGTGGAACGGGATTCCCGCGGGAGCATGGCTTCTGATGATTGTTCTCGCGGTCTGCTGCAGTATTCTGACCGGCTATCGCGCTGTTGATCGTCGATCTCTATTGTTCCCGGTTTTGCCTTTTATGATCGCAATTGCGTTCTTCCTGATTGCAGATATCGATAGCCCACGCAGAGGCATTATTCACGTCCAACCCCAAAACCTGGAAAGCCTGCAGGAATCACTCCGTTGAAACAGGAGATGGCTAAAGCAAAGCAATGGATGTTGACGGACGTCAGTTTCACCAATTGATTAAGTTGCGAATTTGATCTGGCGTCCCCGACGGGATTCGAACCCGTGTTATCGCCGTGAAAGGGCGGTGTCCTAGGCCGGGCTAGACGACGGGGACGCTTTAGGGAAGTGGCGGAAGGAACTACCGAAGGGCTGTTCCAGAGCCAGCGGGTGCTGCCGTTTGGCCACAAGTACCCTTCTATTAAGCTATCAATTCAGGCGTGGCGTGTCAAAGACGGCGGATGCGCTGCTATCGTTCTCTTGATGGCTCTTGTCACCAGCATCCAGTCAGCGACCGGCCCCTCAGCCACGCTGATCTACGACGATTGGTATCCCGCGCTCCGCACCGACCAGCTCCGCAGAGGCAAGCTTGTCACGGCCATGCTCCTTGATATTCCACTGGTCCTGGGAAAGTTAAAGAGTGGGAAGCTTTTTGCCATGCGCGATAGCTGTCCGCACCGCGGCATCCCCTTAAGCGTGGGTTGGTTTGATGGCAATCGTCTCACCTGCCGCTACCACGGCTGGGAGTTCGAGCCGTGCAGCGGCCAATGCGGGCACATTCCCTCGCTTTCCAGCCAGGACAAGCTAGATCCCACCCGTATCTATGCCTCTGCTTATCCCTGCGAGGAGCGCGACGGCCACGCCTGGGTTTATATTCCTGCGCTCGGTTCAGGCAAACTCTCTGCGCCGACTAAACCAGTCCCCGAACTCGCAAAGTTCGGCCCGCGCTACCGCACCGCGCATCTCTCCGCAGATCTGCCCTGCAACGTAGATCACGGCATCATTGGCCTCATGGACCCTGCGCACGGGCCGTTTGTGCATCAGGCGTGGTGGTGGCGCACCCGCCACTCCATCCGCGAGAAGGCCAAGCGCTTTGAGCCAATTCCGGAAGGCTTCCGCATGGCCGCACACGCCCCCAGCGCCAATTCCGCTCCATACAAACTTCTCGGTGTCTATGGGCAGCCCGTGGAAACCACCATCGACTTTGTGCTCCCCAACCGTCGAACCGAAACCATTCGTTGCGGCGATAAGTGGTTCTCGTCGCTCACCACCGTTACGCCTGTTACCAGCTCTACCTGCCGCATTGACGTTATTGCGGCATGGAACGTCTTCTACCGCGTTCCCTTTGTCACGCCTATCGCCAAGTTCTTCGGAGCTAAGTTCGTTCGTCAGGACCAGGAAACGATGATTCAGCAGGCCGAAGGGCTACGCCACAATCCCAGTCTTATGTTGATTGATGACGCCGACAAGCCCGCCAAGTGGTACTTCGCCCTCAAGCAGGCTCGGCTCGAAACGCCTCCCGGAGGAGAGCCCAAACATCCTATGGACGGGCCGATCGACCTGCACTGGCGCAGCTAGATATTTTTCCCGCTCTGCAAGCTGGTACAGCGTATACGCTAAGTTGCTGTAAATAAATAGCTTGGTTGTTGATTGCAAAATGAGAAACTGAGGGAGTTTTCTGCATTGCGCTGAGGCTGCCCGCATCTCCAATCTGACTGTCATGTTGAACGATAAAAAAGCATTTGCGCTCTCTGCTGCGGCTCTGTTGGCTACCAGCCTCTGCGCGCAATCCCCGCAGACTCTCCGACACACTCCCAACGGCATCGAGCATTCGGTCTCCGGCGTTACGCTTAGCGTTCAGGCTCTGCGCGCAGACGTGCTACGGGTTCGCATCTTTCCAGCAGGCCATCAGCCTGAAGACGCCTCATGGGCTGTTCTGCCGGAAGCTCGCACCGCGCACATCGAAGTCACGCCGGAAAACTCTGGCTTTCGCACTTCAGCCCTTCGCGTGACCGTCACCGCGGATGAGCGTCTCACTGTAGCCGATCTCGACGGCAACATCCTGCAGCAGGATGCCGCACCCGCAGCCTGGGACGGAACCGCTTTTCGCGTGGCCAAGATCAAAACCGGCGAGGACCATTTCTTCGGACTCGGCGATAAGCCCGGGCCGCTCGACCGCGCCGGCGAAGCCTTTGCCATGTGGAACACCGATTCATTCGGCTGGCAGGAATCGACGGACCCCATCTACAAATCGATTCCGTTCTTCATTCAAATGCGCGCTGGCCGAGCACTCGGCGTCTTCCTCGATAACACGTATCGCACCTTCTTCGATTTTGGCCGCGAGCGCGCCGACCGCTACACCTTCTCAGCGCCCGGCGGGCCGCTTGATTATTACCTTCTCTATGGCCCGGACCCAAAACGCGTTCTCAACACCTGGGCCTGGCTCACCGGACCCTCACCCCTGCCGCCGTTATGGGCGCTCGGCTATCAGCAGTCGCGCTACAGCTACATGACACGCAAGGAAACCGAAGAAGTGGCCGCTCGCTTCCGTACGGACCACATTCCCGCAGATGCACTCTGGCTCGACATCGACTTTCAGCAGAAGAACCGTCCTTTCACCATCAATGAGGATCGTTTCCCAGGTTTCGCAGACATGGTCCACACGCTGTCCGCCGAGCAATTTCACCTCATCACTATCACAGACCCGCACATTGCCTACCTGCCCAACCAGAACTACGCACCTTATGACACCGGCAAGGCCGGCGACCACTTCGTCAAGCGCAACGGGCAGGATTATGTTGGCCCCGTCTGGCCCGGACCATCCGTCTTCCCTGACTTCACCCAGCAGCAGACTCGCGTCTGGTGGGGAACGCTCTACAAGCAACTCGTCGCCGATGGAGTCTCCGGATTCTGGAATGACATGGACGAGCCTGCCGTCTTCGTCTATCCCTCAAAGACCATGCCGGATGACGCACAGCACCGCATTGATGAGCCGGGCTTTGCTCCGCGCACGGCGTGGCATCCCGAGATTCACAACATTTACGGCCTGGAGACTTCGCGCGCTTCTCATGACGGCATCCTGGCACTGCGTCCCAATGAGCGGCCTTTTGTGATGACGCGCGCCAGCTTTGCCGGCGGTCAGCGCTATGCCGTTACCTGGACCGGCGACAACTCATCCACTTGGAATCATCTTCGCCAGACCACGCCGCAGCTTCTCAACCTTGGCCTGAGCGGCTTCTCGCTCTCAGGCGCGGATGTGGGAGGCTTTGCCGGCTCGCCGCCGCCCGATCTGCTCACTCGCTGGCTCATGCTTGCAGCCTTCCAACCCATTGATCGCGATCACGCTGTCAAAGGCTCGCGTCCACATGAGCCTTGGGCCGACGGTCCAGAGCAGGAAGCCATTCGCCGCCGCTATATTGAGGAGCGCTATAAGCTGATGCCGTATCTCTACACCACGGCGGAAGAGACCTCACGCGACGGCCTGCCGATCATCCGGCCTCTATTTGTGGAGTTTCCCCACGCCACGGCGGACAATCATCCACTCGATCTCGACGCGCCCGGCGAATTCTTCTTCGGACCAGACCTGCTCGTCGCCGACTCGCCTTCACCCGAAGAGGTCGCGCCCTACGAAGTTCATCTTCCGCCCGGCGTCTGGTACAACTATTGGACCGGCGAGCGCCTGGATCGCAGCGCGCCCATTGCAGCGCGTGATAACGAGATCCGTGAGACGAAAACAGCACTGCCGCCCATCATGGTTCAGCCCAAACTCGATGAACTGCCCATCTATGTTCGCGCCGGTGCCATTGTGCCCATGCAGCCTGTCACGCAATCGACAAGTGAAACGCCCAAGGGCTCACTGACTCTTCGCGTATATCCTCCAGTGTCCGGCGCTCCATGCAGCGGCGAAATCTATCAGGATGACGGTTCGACTTACAACTTCAACCACGGCGCTTACTTCCGACAGAGCTTCACGTGCTCCGTCACAGCCAACGGCGCGCTCAGCGTGGATCTCGCCAAACCTGAAGGAAGCTTCACGCCTTGGTGGAAAGAAGTTCGCGTTGAAGTGATCGGATTCGCGGCAAAGGACGCTTCGTCGGAGAGCCGCAGCATCACGCCAGAAAAAACCTCGCTGGGCTCAGCCATCACCGTTCCCGGCTCCGCCAGCGCACTGCATCTCACATTTCAGTAATGTAGATGGTGTGTAATGGCCTGATCTCGTAAAGGAGACATCGGATGACCACCGATCCTGAAAAAGAAATCGATGCCAATGAAGTCCAGGAAGCTGGGCAGAAATCGCTTTCAAGGCGTTTGTTTGTTGGCGCCGCGGCACTGGCCGGTGCAGGACTCATCGGGTCGCAGGCGCTTGCACAGAAACGCGGAGAGGAGCAGGCTGGCCGCAAGGGAGATAGCCTGAGCGATCCAGGCCCGGAAAACAAGGCCCTGCTAGAGCTGAATCCAAACTCCAATCTTCCACCGTTCACCGATCACGGCAACCCGGGTCCCCTTTGGTACTCCTTCGATCTTGTGCCCAAGCGGCTGCAGGCCGGCGGCTGGACCCACCAGGTCACGCAGCGCGAGCTTCCGCCATCGCACGACCTGGCGGGCGTAAACATGCGCCTTACCTCCGGCTCCTTCCGCGAGCTGCACTGGCATACCGCCAATGAGTGGGCTATCATGCTGACGGGCAAAGCGCGGGTCAGTGTAATGCAGCCTGATGGCAAAATGGCGCTCGACGATGTTGAGGCTGGCGATCTCTGGTATTTTCCGGCTGGTTTTCCGCATTCCATCCAGGGGCTCGGCGAAGACGGATGCGAATTCCTGCTCGTATTCGACGAAGGCGCTTTCTCTGAGGACGACACCTTCCTGCTCTCCGAGTTTGCCGTACACACGCCGCCGGAGATCATAAAGAAAAATATGGGATGGAGCCGCGAGCAGTTCGACAAACTGCCGCAAACACAGCTTTATATCTTTGAGGCTCCGCTGCCGGACTCGCTTGAAGTTGAAAGGCGTTTTCTCGGCAAGTATCTTGAGACCGAAAACAAGTACACCTTCAAGATGGCCGCAATGGCTCCCACCCAAAAAAACGACGGTGGCGAGGCACGCATCGTCGATTCCACTGTCTTTCCGGTTTCAAAAGGCATTGCCGCGGCCATGGTCACCCTCAAGCCCGGAGCGATCCGCGAGATGCATTGGCATCCCAACGTAAGCGAGTGGCAATACTGGATTCGCGGCAAAGGCCGTATGACTGTTGTGACCACGGACGCCAGGGCGCGCACTGTGGACTTTAACGCGAATGATGTGGGCTTTGTGCCCAGCATGGCCGGACATTACATCGAAAACACCGGCACGGAAGACCTGGTTTTTCTGGAGATGTTCAAGAGCGCCCGCTACCACGATGTATCGCTCAACCAGTGGATCGCCCGTATGCCGGACAAAATGGCCCAGGCCCACCTGAAGCTGACGACGTCGGTGATCCGCTCAGCGCCGCAGGATAAGTCTGTGATTCTGCCAAAATAAGACACCAAAATGGGCGCTACTTTTGCGCCCCTGCTCTCAAAAATCGGATCAGGTCCTGTCGTTCCTGCGGCTTGGCTATGCGGAATCCCATGTTGTTTCCAGGAACGAACTCGTCCGGATTGGAAAGCCATTTCTCCAGCGTCTGCTCATCCCAGACCAACTGCGATTTCTTAAGTGCCTCCGAGTACTCAAAGTCCATCACGCTGCCAGCAGTTCTGCCAAACACATTTCGCAGCATCGGCCCTTCGCGGTTTTGGTCCAGTGTGTGGCATCCCGTGCATCGGCGCTCAAATATCTCTTTTCCACGCGCCGCATCGCCGGACGGTTGTGTTTGCGCCGACAGGAGCTGTCCGGCCACTCCCGCACACATAACAAGCAGTATGTTCATGGCACGCTTCATGGCTCATCCGCCAGAGATGAATCCACGATAGCGAGAGGACTCTGCCGCGCGACAAAATTTATTTTCGAGATCCCCAGCACGCTCCGCAGTTTTCCTGCTGGCACCGTCATCGGACCTGGATTTGGCGCGGTTCCCGGGGACGGCTGAGGAAAGGCCGTGGACATCGCTGTGTGGAACGCTACATTGCCCTCTACCTTTTGCGTCACCTGGTGAATGTGCCCATTCAGCACTGTCGCAGAACCGAACCGTTTGAGATACGAGAGCGCCTCGGCGCCATCTGTCGTTCCCCAGCCCCAACCAGATGACCTTTTTCCATGGGATCTCTGAAAGACTGCGCGGCCATAATGGCCCCATGAACGACGCTGGACCACACAGTAAACCAAATGAGGCTTCTGTTGGCTTGTGGATTGCGCGAAGCCAGCAGCAGAAACACGCCGAGTGTCGCATAAACGCCAATGATCATCGGTAGGTAGTGAGAATGGCCATGTCCCCACGTCCAGCCGGAGGGCCAAACGATACCCAGCACATAAATGCCGAAAACGAAAATTAGCCCGACGGCAATTAACGCAATGCGAAGTAAGCGATCAGCATTCATCCTGTTTTCCTCCTGGCTCGCTATCTTACCCCCGTTTCGCTTGACCGCGCCTATGAAAAACACCCCCGAATTTCTGTTACGCCGGGCCGGTTGCCACGTTCGTGGAAATGGCGGTTTTCCCAAAGCCGCCTTTTTGATTCAGGAATGCTATGAACTTGAGCCGTGCGGACTGTCGCCGCAAACACGCAGGCCGCGAATCCCGCCGGATTCGCGGCCTCTCAGTTTCTAGTCCCTGGTCTCTGTCTTAATCAGTTCCCCTTATCCATCCCCGCCGGTAAATCCAACGCCACCATCGCAAACACCGTCTTTCCATCTTCCTTCTGGTCCGGCACGCTCACAATATGCTGGTGCCGCTTCGATCCCGCCTTCAGCTCAATCCCATCGTGAATGTCAAAGTTGATGCCCTTGTTCTTAGCGTTATCGTCATACACCTGCACAGTCGCGCCCTTGTTGCTGTCGTCCGCGCAGGTCAGTCCTTCCGCGGTCGTTGTCGGAGTTCCCACCGGCTGCTTGTTCTTGCACGTCAGCACATCGCCGTAACGCCCCAGCGCCTTCTTGTAGAACGCCGCCACCTTGTCCTGATCATCCGCCGTGCCGTAGCTCACCGCCCTCACCCGCAGCTGCCACTCTCCAAAGCCCATATGTACATCCGCTGACTTGTGCTTCTCGTCGTTCGTCACCAGCGTCGCGCCCGGATACAGCGGCAGTCCCACATCTGAAGCCGTCGTCTGGTCCGTATTCACGTGGATCCCGCCAAACGGCGTATCCACCTGGACCTTCTTCTCTTCGCCGTTCGCTCCCTTGTCCACATTGATCCGGCATCCCGCCAGTGCCACAGCCCCCAAAGCCACCGCCATCCAGAATCCACGTTTCCCCATCGCACGCTCTCCTTTTCCATCGCAGAATACGCGCCGCATCTCGCCCCGGTTCCCTTAAGAAGCCCAAAAGGGCAAAGGCTGCCGAGATTCACTCGCAGCAGCCTTCTGACCCTGATCTCTGAAATCTACCCTTGTCTAGTGCCCGTGCTCCTGGTACCCATCTTCCTTTGAACTCGTCGCAAACAGGATGCAGGTGATAAACACCACCGCAATCACCGGAACCACAAAAAATGGCGAAGTAATAAAGCTCATCTTGCTCCTCCAATCACAGCCTATCAGAACTCAACAATCTGCCCTTGTTTTCTTTCACTCAACTACAGCATTCGCGTACCCCAGGTCCCGATTTTTAGGACCTGGAATAGCACTCCCGCCCGTTCTTCCACCACCAGCGGGCTAAAGCTAATAATCCACCCGCACCGTCAAAATCTCATACGGCTTAATCGGCGCCTTCACCACATCACCCGCAACCGCCAGCGGCTGACCCTCCGGAGCTTCCATCAGGTTCGTCACTGTAGCAGACTTCGCCCCCTTAGGCACATGGAACTCCACCGTCGAAGCCTTCCCCGCCCATTCATAGGCACGGAATATCAGCCCATTCGAATCCTCAGCCTTCTTCACCGCCGTCAGCACCACATTCTCCGGCGTTACAGAAGCAAACGAGTGCTCCGCCGGCAGCGAGCCCGCATGAGCCGTCGTCACCACAGCCTGCAGCGGATAGTCATACTCCCACCCATGCCGCACCGTCAGCGCATCCTTCCACGTCCCCGCATGAGGATAGATCGCATAGTGAAAGTGCTGATGCCCCATATCCGCATCCGGATCAGGCCACTTGGGCGAGCGCAGCAGCGTAATCCGCAACTGGTTCCCCACTGCGTCATACGCATACTTGTCCTGGTTCAGAATCGAAAGCCCATGCTTGCCGTCGCCCAAATCAGCCCACCGCATCGCCGGAACCTCAAACTGAGCCTTCTCCCAGCTATTAGTCCGCAACGTCGTGCGATCAATCGACCCATAAGGGATCTCGTACGTAGCAAACTCACTCGTAGCCGCCACAGGGAACGAAGCCTTCAACAAAACATGCGCCTCATGCCAGTCAATGTCATTGTCGATGTCGATGTAATCGGCCTCATCAGGAATAGAGATTGTCTGCACAAACTTCGAATTCTGCCAGTGATAAACGATTCGAATAGCTTCAGCTTCGAGAAAAGGCTTGATCACTTCTACCAAGTCAGCTTTAGCAATAGTCTGCGGAGCCGCATCAAGTGTGCCGGGATCAACATTCCATGCGTCATAGTCTTTCGGTGTGTCCTTAAAGAACTGCAACTGGTTACCACACGCACCGGGAGCAATCAGCTCGAACTTAGTAGACGCTTCTGACAGGCTCACGATGCATCCCGTCGTCTTGTCAACGGCGAGATGCACTCGGCGCGTATCGAGCGTGATTAAATTGCCGCTTCCACCCGGCATAGCTCCGCCAAAATAATCATGGTGTGTTTTACCACCGAGATATTCAATTTTGTATCCCAATGCCGGAACATGTGATACAAAGAGCGGCTCAACAATGGATTTGCCTGATGGAGTCAATACGTTTACTTTGACTGTGCCAGAACGCTCCCAGCCCAGCGGATTGTAGACAACGACAGGAATTCCATCGCCCTCCGTATTGATCTTCTCGTCCACGCGCGCCATCGACTTATCCGCAATCGCATCCGTCGACAGCTTCACATAGTCATAATCCTTCTGCGCATCCTTATAGATCACACCAATACCCGAACCCGCAGCCAGATCGTGGAACTGGTTGAACAGCACCTTCTTCCAGTCCTCCGTCAGCTCATTCCCCGGATATTCCTTACCATCCAGCCAAGCCAGCGAAGCCCACTTCTCAGCATTCAGAACTTGCTCTTCTGAAGTCCGCATATTGTGCTTATGCATCGCCTGGCTGGTCATCACCCCGCGGTGATACTCAAAGTAAAGCTCGCTCTTCCACGTCGGAATCGACACCTTGCCCGGCACCTCCTTCGGGTACACATACCCATGCGCAATGTTCTGGTAGTTCCACACCGGGCTGATCGGCGCAATCTTGTGCTCCACATCGGAGAAGAAGCTCTGCGCCAGCCCAAACGGCATCTGCGGCACCACATGCGGCGGCATCGCCGGGCTCGACCAATGCACACCCTGGTCGAGAATCGCCCGCGTAGGCCCGCCGCCATGATCGCCAATGCCATACAGGTCCATCATGTTAGTCAGCCCCGGCGCACGCTCCCGCGCCTGCTTCAAATCCGCAGCCAGCCGTACCGGGCTCAGGTTACCATTCGCATAATCATGCGGAAAATAGCTCAGCACCTTCGACCCATCCGGCGACTCCCACCAGAACAGCTTGAACGGCAGTTGATTCGTGTCATTCCACGTCATCTTCTGCGTCACAAAGTAATCAATGCCGCTCTTCTTATAGATCTGTGGCAACTGCCACGTATACCCAAACGAATCCGGATTCCACCCGATCCGCACATCCACGCCATAGGCCTGCTTGTACCACCGCTTGCCCACCAGAAGCTGCCGCACCAGGCTCTCGCCATCCGGCATATTCAGATCCGGCTCCACCCACATGCCGCCCACAATCTCCCAGCGGCCTTCCTGGATGCGCTGCTTAATCTCCGCATTCATATCCGGATACTTCTGCGCCATCCAGTCGTTATAAGCAGCCGCAGACTGCGTATACGTGTACTGCGGATACTCATACATCAGTTGCAGCGCAGTCCCAAAGGTCCGCTTCACCACATCCACCGTCTCGGTCCACGGCCAAAGCCATGCCGCATCAATATGAGAGTTGCCCGTGAGATGAAACTTGGCCGTCTCCATCAACGGCAGCAAAGCTTCAAGCTTCGCATGAGAAGCCTTCAAACTCGCATCAAACTTCGCCTGATCCTTCGAATCCAGCGCCGCAAGATCCACCGTCTGCACCGCATCATTCAGAATCTGCATCTTCGCCGCATCCTGCGGAGCAAGCGAAGGCACCAGCAGCGCCCCAACTAAAAACTCCTCGCGCAGATCTTCCGGGTTGGGCCGCCCATCAGCGTAGTTGATCTCAAGCGTCGCATTCTGAAAGTTCTTTTCGTCCACGGTGTGCAACAGCTTCACAGCCACCGTCACCTTGTCGCCTGGCTTGGCCTTATCAAACAGCACAATCGGCTCCAGATCGTCCCCAAGCGCCACGCGCCGCCCATTGAAATAGACAATCTCCGGCATAGGCCCATTGGCATACGCATTGAACTGGAACCAGATGCGCGAGCCGGTCAGGTCATAGCCATTCAGAGTGGTGGGAACTGTATACGTCTGCCGAAACCACACAGCCTCATTCGGTGCCTTGGAGTTATGCGCAATCGGCTTCCAGTCGGATTCATCCAGATCGACCGCCTCGCCGTGCGCAACATCGCCGGAATGCGTCTTCCACTGCCCATCCGGCAACTCCCGCAGCAGAGTAAGCCGCGTAATCACCTTCTTCGACGGCTCCGGCAGATTCCCCGCAACACGATTCACCTCCGCCGCAACACGAGCAGCCTCAACAACAGTCTGTGCAGACGCAAAAGTAGACCCTGAAACCGCAGCTCCCATAGATGCAACCAAAATGCTCAACATCAACCCACGAATAGGCTTAACCAACTGACGCATGACACATCCTTCCCACGACATATTAAGGCATCGGGCATGGTTAGGCTTAGACCGTCCGTGCGTTCCTGTATGTTACATTTGTGTCAATTCGCTACAGGCACAACGCTTTTATG
>Ga0206824_10015_pt1 | contig 60268 bp, 48 predicted proteins | sample Alteio_BWOrgCont_82_FD_152874 | JGI IMG/M metagenome (GOLD analysis project Ga0206824, IMG submission 152874) | Enriched cells from forest soil in Barre Woods Harvard Forest LTER site, Petersham, Massachusetts, United States -... | ecosystem: Environmental > Terrestrial > Soil > Temperate forest >...
AAAAGGGAGACGAGCAGATCATTGCTCTTGCTGAGCTCGTTCATAGCCTAACGTTTGAATTGGCAGGAGTGAGTAGTCAAGGGTAACAGGCGTCGGGCCGAAGCCGGGTCCAGGGATAATCAGTGCGAAGCTCCCCGCTGAGCTCGTATCAATGCCCGCCAACAAACGACTGAGTTCTTCAATCGAACTGGCTAGTGACGGCATCTGAAACGCAAGCGCACCCTCATCCGAGGCTTGACTCTCCATCTCTCGTGGAACCGGATTCTCTTCGGCTCTGCCAATGCCAGAGCCAATCTCATGCATCGTCCATGGCATTCATCCCGCAGAATGATTTGAGACACAAAGAAAGGGTAATTCAAAGCATTGGGTAGACCAAGATTTCAGATGGGCTGCGTCCGTTTGCGTACGGATCGCGGTCCAGCATATTGGCAGGCACGCTATTGGGACGATGTCGTTACTGAACCGGGAAAGATAGAACGAAAACGGCGATCTGTGAACCTCGGCTATTTGGAAGATGTTCCTACTAAAAGGGAGGCCCAGCAAAAACTAGCCGTAATTCTCAAGCCAATCAATGATCGAGATCAAACTCCGAAAATGCGGATCACTTTTCGCGAGTTCATCGAAAAATATCGTTCTTTGAAACTAGCAAACAGGAAGCAAACGACGATGCGTGGCTATGAGAATAATATTCGCGCACATTATCTTCCTGCGTTTAGCGATCTCCGTTTGTCTCAGATCTCGACCGAAACAGTACAAACTTTTCTCAACGGCAAAACCCTTGAAGGTAAGGCCGTTCAAACAATCAAGAACTTGAAATGGGGATTGAGCTCGATCTTCGTTGCTGCGATCAAGTACGGGTACATGTTGTCCAATCCCGCGCAAGGAACCGAGCTTCCTCCAGAGCCGATCCGCGAGCGCAAGAAGTTTCCATCCTTTGCAGAGTTCAGTTTATTGATCGAACGACTACAGGAACCGATCAGTACGGCAGTATGGTTGGTTGCAGTGAGCTCTGTTCGTCCGAACGAACTGGCATTCAAGTGGAAGGACCTTGATGTCGAGCAGCGAATGTTGTGGGTAGTTCGAGCTGTAAACCGGGGTAAGCTGCATACACCGAAATACCATCGTACGAATCGCCCACTTCTTCTAACAGAAGCGGATGTTCAGCGCTTGCTTGATCTCAAATCCAGGATGCAGGCCAAAGACGACGATTGGATATTTCCAAACGCCCACAACACGGGGCCTATTTGGCATGAAGATGTTCTAGGAAGGTATATTCAACCGGTTGCAAAAGAACTTGGGATACCGCACATTACTTGGCGATTGATACGGCATTGGGGAGCGACTCACATGATTGCTCTGGGCGTACCCATCAAAGCTGTTCAGGAGCGTTTAGGGCATTCTCGTCCCGATGTTCTCCTCAACCACTACGTCCATGTTTTAGAGGATTCAGCGGAGATGGCTGCGGCTGCGCTCAGTACACGTCTAATCGGAGGACTTTCGTCGATGAATCCGTCATAACCCCAGAAATTGCAGAACCTCTACCCTTCGACAGAACTATTTTCAGTATCTCATTGAAAATAAACATGTTATCATGTTTTACGGAGTGCGAGCGGTAGAGGTCTAAATAAACCGACGCATAAAGGTTTTGCAGACCTCTCCCTCTCATATTGGGTACCGCACATCAATTTGAGGTCTTTGCGTTGGCCTTTATCTACTGCTTGGCAGGTCTGCCGATATGTCCACGCCACCATCCTGTATCCGACTCCTTTCCCTGTCAAGTTTTATTTAGACAACTCGTCCTGTGGGCATCAGCGTGGCCAGTCGCTCAGCATCGCCGAGCAATACCCGATAGGAGAGGTTGGGCAGATTTTTGATATTCGACAACTCATACAAGCTCAAGCTGAGAGACCTTGCTTTGAGCTGTCTGTAAACTTCTTCTCGGGGGTAATAAAGCCAAGCAACATACGAAGAGAACGATCTTCCATCCTTTTCAGCAGCATGTCTGCGTGCCATCTGCCATTCCTCAAATGCGGCTTCCTCACGGACCTTCGGTTCCAAGTTGACCGCTACATCCACATCACCCAGGCGTTCAACATCGGACAACATACTTCCGAACAAAATGGCGGCGTTTACCCGATAAAGATATTCGGTGGTGGCATTAACTCGTTCCATTCGTTGCATGAACTCTGCCAGAACGCGTTCCGCAGTCTTTCTATGAATTGGTTTTGAAGCAGGAGCATTCGCAAAGCTCTGTCCATGGCAAGTCAATTCAAAAAACAATTGTCCATCATGTCTGCCGTATTCCTTAATGAGTCCTGTAACCACGAGTTGTTTCCGAAGGTCGCGGGCAGCCCTTGGCTTTAGAGCCAGTTCAGCTAGAGCTATTTCGTTGAAAATTGCTCCTGACTGTCTTGTGCGTAAAAAGTCGCGCACCCTCTTTGCTGGATATCCGGCAATGCTTTGGTCTGCGGTGATGTGCATCTGTTACGCCTCCTTCATGGAAGTGAAAACAACGCGGCAAGCATGCTGCACATTCAAAACTCGGTCAAATTCGCGATAGAGGGTTGTATGCCCGTCTATTGTTTTCTGGCGGATAGGTGCGATTCCGTGGTGAAACCGCAGGAATTGGATTCGTGCTGGACTGACTTCTTAGCCATGCCGCAATATCGTGTGGGTCAAATCGGATCGAACTGGAAATCTTAAGAGAGGGGATTTGACCTTTTGCGGCCATCCTGTAGATCTTCTTGATTGATACGTCCAGGATTTGAGCTACCTCCGCCACGCGGAGAGCTTCTTTCTTGCCTTCTACGATTTCGGCTAAGAGCATAGGTTCCTCCATAGCCCCAAGCGAAATGGGGTTTGGTGAAAGTCTCATCGAATGGAATTTCAGTCAAATTTGGGTATGCAGGGTGGCAGATAAGACGAGAAAACGCCGAAGGATATCCTTCGGCGTTTTGATTAACCGCCAGCACTTTCGAGGGCCAGCGGTGGTTCAGCTATATCTCAGAGTTCATGCAACTCAGGAGACAAGCTGGAGTCGGGTCCGGTTGTGGCTGGCAAAGCTTGGATTAACCTTTTCGATCATGGTCGAGTTTCTCGTCGGCTTGAGATAGCGAATGATGCTCTCTAGGTTGGTTTGCCCCATCCAAGTCATCACCGTTCTGAGGTCGACACCTGCTTGCAGGTGAGTTGTTGCAAAGGTCGCTCGAAACTTGTGAAGCCAGAACTCATCGGGATTCAACTTGGCCTTCTTAGCGTTTCGCTTGAGAGCACGCAACATGTGTTTGTCACGTGTGTTGTTCACTGTGCTGAAGACCAGCGCTTGGGCCGATGAGCGTGATGCTGGCAGGGACTTACGATGGGCTTCCAGTATCGTGAGCAGCTCATCCGGCACAGGAACTTCCCGTTCTTTATAGGCCTTCGGTGTCCAGTTGAATTGCGGCTTCCACCGCATCTCGATGATGTTGGCATTGAAGCGGACGTTGTTCCAGGTGACGTGCATTGCTTCCTGCTCTCGAAAGCCGCTCATCAGAAGAAAGTCGTAGAGCGTGCTGTGGTACGGCGAGCAGACGGCATGAAGCGCCGACAGTTCCTCTGCTTCGTAGATCGATACCTCCTGCTCGATAAAGCGAGGATGGTCGTTCTTGCCAATTAGTTTTGGGACTCCCTGGGCTTGAAGGAAGGTGAGTACATCGGCGAACTTGTTGTGGACCGTGCGCGGAGAGAGCTTCTTCGTATCACGGAGGAAGGCTGCCAGACGCAAGAGATCCTTCCGCTCCACCTCATCCAGAAATCGCTTGCCACAGGATTCCTGAAAGTATCGTAGGGAGACGATATATCCCATCCAGGTTTTTCTTTGCCGGCTGAGTTGCATCTCTTCAAGGAAGTCTTCTACTGCGGCGCTGATTCTTAGGCGAGAGTCATCTTCGAGAGGATTGGAAACGATGAGGCCGGATGCGAGCGCATCCAGTTCTCGCTGTTTTCGAGTGCGGCAATTATAGGCAACAGTTGCGTGGGTGCCGACGGACACGCGGTTACGTTTTCCGTCTTCGGTCCAGTCGAGGTAGTAGGCACCTTCCGGATGCTTGTCCTGGCGGCCATCGACCATCACCGAATCCGGCTTGATGCGGCCGTTGGGGCCGACGACAACCGGGCAGTAGCGCTTGCCCTCCGGGGTGTCGATACGTTTGGTGATATTCACCTGCATGGGACCTTCCCACGGCCAAGTTCGTATCACTTTTCGTATCACCCCTCCCATGCTCGGTCAAACTTGTTGATGGGAAAGAGGTTAGATGGTCGGGGCGGAGGGATTCGAACCCCCGGCCCTCTGCTCCCAAAGCAGATGCGCTACCAGACTGCGCTACGCCCCGACACCCCTATTGATTGTAACGTGAAATGCAGCGGCCGAGCGCTATGAATGCTCGAAGATAAGGGCGAGCAGCCACGCAACCAGGATGATCGGAATGGCGAAGACCATACCCACCGCGGCGAGGAGTAAAAACAGGAAGCACCAATCGCGCCAGGTGTGCTGGCGGGGCTCGTGCAGGTGACGCTGGAGCAATCGGTAGTTGCGGCGATTCGCCTTCCAGGCAACGTCAAAGATATCTCCAAGAATAGGTATAGCGCCAACGAGAACACCCATGGCAATGTTGACTAACATGCGGATGAGTGCGATGTAGGGTACACCCCGAATCCATGCGGCAATCGGAATGACGAGAGAGAGCAGACCGGCGAGGACATCGCCGAGACCTGGAATGAGGCCAATGATGCCGTCGATCCCGAAGCGGAAATCGGTGCCCGGAACGCGGAAAGCCTCGTCAAGCAGCACTTCAAGCTGACGCAGTGTTTCATCGCGGAAGAGCCAGACACCTCTACCCCAGCGGCCTGTTGCAGGAGGCAAAACTACTGGTATTTGTGATGGTTTGGACAGTTTGGAGAACGATTGCGACATAGGGTTTCGGGGCCAGTGCGATTGGATTTAATGGTACAATCAAAGGGTTGCATGGCGGCTATAGTTCAGCGGCAGAACGCCTGACTGTGGCTCAGGATGTCGTGGGTTCGATCCCCACTAGCCGCCCCAATATATTAAACATTTTGTGTTCTGGTGCCTTTGCGTCGTGTGCGATAGAAGAGTGGCGTACGAATTGGCAACGTTATCCAGGCCAATTTACGTTGAACCCTTTGACCGGAGACTTAAGTGTCCCCAAATATGTGTCTTCTGTGAGCGGATGTAACTATCCTGCACCAGGATGCCGTTCCATGCTGAAGACATCCTAGAACCGCATAGAAATAGAACTCACCCTCATACCTAGTGAGGCTTTTTGGGGTGCTTCTCGAGCTGGTCCGCCACGTGCGACTCCGTGCCCGCAATAATGGTGGAATGGCCACCTTTGTGATCGGGAGCATGGTCTGGCGAGCATTTGTCACTCTCAGTGAGAGCAGAACCGGCGTCGCGCGGCACGGCTGCGGCTACGCTTCCCATGGGTTCATCGTGCGCGGCTGTCTGCTCGGCATCTTCTTCAAGCTTTTTCTTTGCGTCTGTCATGATTTGCTCCCTTTTATGTTTTATGTCTTTTCCCTCTTCGTTTGATTAGATGCAGGATTGTTCGTAGCTGTCTTCTTCGTCGCTTTACCGCTTTTTTTGCCAGGAATGCCGGCATTATGAATGCGTGCGGTTATTCAATCCTGGGGTCTGACTTTGAAACGAAGACGTCGTCGTTCCCGCAGATACTTGTGCAACGGTGAGCTTGAAAATCTGCGAATATTCCAGGAAATTAACTATATTCGAATAGAATTTTGAACAACGCAATTCAATTGGTTCAACCACGGCGCAACGGATTATGATGGCTGAGCAACTGAATATGGGACCTACATAGATTCCTGTGATGCCGCCATTCTTTCGCACCTGTTCCCGCGCAATCATCTTGCTCATCTGCATGGCTTTTGGCTGTGCCGCCATTGCTCAGCAGATTCCCTTGTCACAGCGCATGGCCAATACAGCGATCGCTCGCTGGCCACAGGGTCATTTTGCGGGTCCCGAAGAAACGCTGCAATGGAACTTTGAGCTGGCCACACTGCTCAACGGCATGAATGCTACTTGGTACTCGACTGCTGACGGTGCTTACTTCCGCTACATCAAAGAATCCGTTGACGCGCTTGTTTCGTCAGATGGCTCGATTCCGACTTACGATGCAGCAGCGAACACTCTGGACGATATTGCTCTCGGTCGTCAGCTGCTGCTTCTGTATCGCGTAACAAGAGACGTGCGTTACCTTAAGGCCGCGACATTGCTGCGCAAGCAGCTGTCTACACAGCCACGGACTGCATCCGGCGGCTTCTGGCACACGCAGATGTATCCCGATCAGATGTGGCTCGATGACCTCTACATGGCCGAGCCTTTCTATGCGGAATATGCAGATGTGTTTCAAGAGCCGCAGGACTTTGCCAATATTACGCAGCAGTTCACACTGATTGAAGCACACACATGGGATCCAAAATCCGGCTTGCTTGCTCACGCATGGGACGAATCACGGAAGCAGCCGTGGAGCGACAATACCACTGGCGCCTCACGTATCTTTTGGGCTGACGGGATGGGCTGGTACATGATGGCACTAGTGGATGCTCTGCGGTCTTATCCGCAGAATGATCCGGGTAGGGCTAAGCTGATTGCTATTCTCAACCGCACAGCTCAGGCGGTGGCGAATGTGCAGGATCCGCAGACGGGGCTCTGGTATCAGGTGATGGATAAGCCGAACGAAAAAGGAAATTACCCGGAATCCTCTGCCGCGTGCATGTTTGTTTATGCGCTTGAAAAAGGCGTACGCATGGGCTACCTGCCGCCACAGTACTCCGCAAATGCAAGCCGCGCATGGAATGGGATCAAAGGCCGCTTTGTGAAGACGGAAGTGGACGGCTCAATTACATTGACAAGCACGGTGAAGGCAATCGGACTGGGCGATGCGCCTTACCGTGATGGCAGCTATGACTCTTACGTGCATGCATCCGTGGGAGACAATGACCCGAATGCCATTGGCGCATTCCTGCTGGCCGCGACAGAGATGGAAAACGCGCCGGAAGCCGGATTCGACGCGCACGGGCAAACGGTACTTGTGGATGCATGGTTCAACAGCCAAAAAAGAAAAAATGCTGCTGGACAGGAAGAGTCCTTCCATTACAAGTGGAACGACATGAGCGACAGCGGCAACTCACTGCTTGGCAGCATTTTTGCAAGCTACGGCGTTGCGCTGGAAACACTGTATGACGCACCCACAACAAAGAATCTTGAGCAGGCACAGTACTACGTCATTGCTTCACCTGACAATCCTTCCAAGAATCCCAATCCACATTACGCGCGGCCCGAAGACGGTGAGCAGATTGCGGCATGGGTCAAGAGCGGTGGCATTCTTGTGATGCTTGAAAACGATCCCCCCAATGCTGACATTGAACACTTCAACAATATCTCGGATCGTTTCGGCATCCACTTCAATACTGTCCTGAGCCATCATGTGGTGGGAGACGACTTTGCTGCCGGTCAGATTCCGGTGCAGCCCGATGGCGCGTTGTTTCATCATGCGCACACACTCTATATGAAGGACACGTGCACGATTTCGGTCTTCGGTCACGCTCGAGCGCTTCTGACGGATCGCGGAACAATCGTCATGGCCACAGCGAAGTACGGTAAGGGTACAGTGCTGGCAGTTGTTGATCCGTGGCTCTACAACGAGTACACCGACGGGCGCAAACACCCACCGGTTCACGACAACTTTGCTGCAGGGCAGGAAGTAGTGCGCTGGCTGATCGAGCAAGAGAAGCAGCAATAACGGAAACAAGAATATGAAAACTCATCTCATTGCCGATTCGGTTCGCTACCCAAAGATGACCACTGCCGAGATTCGCGCAGCATTTCTGCTGGAAGGTCTGCATGTTCCGGGAGAGCTGCATCTGGCGTACGTGGATCTTGACCGCACGATCGCAGGCATGGCCGCGCCGCTTGACGCGCCGCTCACGCTCCCTGCTGAGGAACAACTGCACGCTGACTTCTTTACCGAACGCCGCGAGCTAGGCGCGCTTAACATCGGCGGCAGCGGCATCATTCGCGTCGACGGAACGGCATATGTGCTTGAAAACGTCGATTGCCTTTACATTGGCCGTGGCGCGCGCAATATTTCCTTTGAATCCGTCGATCCGGCCGCGCCTGCGATTTTCTATCTTCTCAGCTATCCAGCACATGCAACTTATCCAATCACACTGATCCGCAAGACTGAGGCAGTTCCCACGCAACTTGGCAGCGCGGAGACATGCAACTGCCGCACTGTGTACAAGTACATTCATGCTGGCGGCACAAGGAGCTGCCAGCTCGTAATGGGCGTCACACACCTGGAGTCCGGCAGTGCCTGGAACACCATGCCCGCGCACACGCATATGCGCCGGTCAGAGGTTTATCTTTACTTCAATCTTGCTGACAGCGCACGCGTCTTTCATCTCATGGGACCGCCAGAGGAGACGCGCCACATCGTCATGAAGAACCGCGAGGTCGTTGTCTCACCGGGCTGGTCGATTCACGCAGGCGTGGGCACACAGGCATACAGTTTCTGCTGGGGCATGGGCGGCGAAAATCAGGACTATGCCGACATGGATCCGGCTCCGTTGGAATCTCTTCGCTGAAACATTGAGGCCATTTATATGAAACGTATTCCGATTTTTGTTCTATCGTTGGCGCTCGCTTTTCCAGTGCTGGCGCAATCACCATTCGGCGCACAAGTCTACGCGGGCAAAGATGTCGCGGCGCAGCTTGAGACACTTCTGGCGCAGGCCAAGTCATCCGGCAGCGGCGGCTCAACACTTGGTGATTTCCAATCGCATGTCATCAAGCTATCTGTTCGCACCAGTAGCGGAGGAGCGGAGATTCACGCGCATTTCGACGACATTTTCCTGGTTACCGATGGCACCGCTACGCTCATCACAGGCGGGCAGGTGCAGCACGCGCAAACAGGGGCTGACGGTGAAACAAAGGGCAGTGGAATTGAAGGTGGTACCCGCCAGGTCATCCACAAAGGCGATGTGGTGCATGTGCCTGCCGGAACACCGCATCAATTAATTCTTGCGCCAGGAGAAACATACAGCAGCATCGTGATCAAAGTGAAGGAATAGCGCTTCTTATCGCGCCATCCATCCGCCATCGACCACCAGGACCTCGCCGGTGACGTAGTTACTTGCTGCGGAAGCGAGAAAGACAGCTGCACCGGCCTGGTCCTCGGGCTCGCCCCATCGCGCCGCTGGAATTCGCTCCAGAATTTGCCGATTTCGCGTCTCGTCCTGCTGCAGCTGAGCAGTGTTCTCCGTGCGAAAGTACCCCGGAGCAATCGCATTCACCTGCACATTGCGCGCCGCCCACTCATTTGCTAGCGCCTTGGTCAATTGCGCTACGCCACCTTTGGCCGCTGCATACGCCGGTACGCGAATGCCTCCTTGGAATGCCAGCAGGGACGCGATGTTGATGATCTTGCCGCGCCCTCCGCTTAGCATTGCGCGCCCAGCAAGCTGGCTCAGGCGGAAGACGCTGTTCAGATTTACCTGGATCACGTTCATCCACGCCTCGGTGTCGAAATTCTTCGCGGCGTCGCGATGGATCATTCCGGCATTATTCACCAGAATCTCCGGAGCGCCCATGCTTGCGGTCACGGCTGCATACAGCGTGTCCGCTCCGTCCTTGGCGCTGAGGTCGGCGGTAAAACTCTCCGCTGTGCGGCCGACTGAGCGCACACGCTCCGCTGTATCGTGCGCAGCGCGCCGGTTTCCGTGGCATGCCACATTGGCTCCCGCTTCTGCCAGCGCCACTGCAATGGCCGCGCCCAGCCCGCTGGCTGCTCCAGTCACGAGCGCCAGTCTTCCATCCAGTCGGAACTTATCGAGAATTCCCATGCTCACCCCTGCAACTTCTCAAGCTGCGCTAATACCAACTAGACCAGTGTATTGGGAGATCCAAAGAATCTGGCTGCATGAAATAAAAAGGAGCGGCTTGGTTCAGCCGCTCCCTTCGTATGAATGAATTATGTCGACCGCACCTTAGAACGTAAAGCGCGAACCGAACTGGAACTGGCGTGGTGAATTGACTGTAGAAGTGATCTGGCCGAAGAGATTCGCTACAGACGGCTGTGCAATGACGTCAAAAATGTCGGGAACATTCGGCATGCCGAACTGAGCTCGGTTGGCGATGTTATAAGACGATACCTCGATGCGAATGGCCCGCGATTCTCCAAGCTTGAATGCTTTGTAAATGGAAAGGTCGACATTCTTGGCGCCCATCGTACGCACTCCATCAAGATATGCAGGAGCATTACCGGCTACGAAAGGTGACGAGGGAAGTGCAAAGCAGTTGGGACTAAACCAGGTTGCGAGACTGTGCGGCGCACCCGCTGCAGGATTGCAGCTGAGATTGGGACGCTGGTTAAAGTATGCATTGGGATAGCCGGCGATTGGCGAAGCAATGGGAATGCCCGTGCTCCAGTAGAAGATTCCGTTGAGAGTCCAACCACCGAACACAGCATTGCCTGCGCGGTTAAGAGCGACGGCACGATCTCTGCCAAACGGCAAATCGTAGGAAGCCTCACCGGTGAATTGGCGCTTCACATCCTGCGGGCTGACGGAGTGTTCGAGCGAAAGGTTCCGAGTGTCCTGTGCAGCGCCGAGGTGCGCACCGACAAAACCGAGCGGCGGATTGCCGTCGTCCGTCATGAGCTTGGCCCAGGTGAAGCTGCTGAGCATGGTGAAGTGCTTGGTCAGCCGCTTCTGCAGCTTGGCCTGGAGCGAACTGTATTCGGAGTCGCCGGCGGGATATCCGTGGATGTTTACGCCGTTACCCGCGCCATAGCTGCCATTTCCGAACTGCGGGAAGGGCTGCAATGAAACAAAGAGCGGAACTGTAGACGAGCCGTAGTTGGCATTGGTGGGATCTTGAATAGAAGCCCATTGGTTGGGAACGGTGCTGTTTTGCAGAGCGGACTGATATTTGCCAATAGTGGCAAGGTCGAGCTGATTGATGTCCACCACGCCAAACGGCAGAAAGAGTCCACGGCTGCCTACGTAAGCTGCACTCAGCACGAAGTCGCGCGGAAGCTCCACTTGATAGCCAAAGTTGAAGTTGTATGTAGTGGTCGTACGTTGCGAGTGCAGCATGGCGTTGAGCGTAGTTCCAAGATTATTGGCGTAACCAGTGGGATGCGCGATTGGCTGCACTACACCGTTGGGAAATGGATTGTTGAGCGGATTCAGGATGACGGTGTTACCGAGACTACCGCAAGGCGGTGGAGTGCCGTCGAGAGTCTCGCAATCGTAGTTGATCGTGTTGGGGTCGTTGTTCCATTGTGTGGCGTTCCAGGTGGTGCTGGTGGAGAAGCCATCACTGTCCAGGCCGGTGTTGCCGACCATTTGCACGCTGGGGCCGTAGTAAATGCCGGCGCCGCCATGGAAGACGACATGCTTTGTCGGCTGCCAGGAAAAGCCGAGGCGCGGACCGAAATCCTTGAGGTTGGTGGTGAAAGGCGAGCGGCTGCCATTTGAAGCGTAGACTTCCGCGCCCGTGTAATTCACGCCACCCGCGGTTGCGCTGATGCCGGAGTCAAAATATTCGAGCCGGTTATGGCGCTCGGTCTTGCCAACGAAAATATCCCAGCGAAGGCCGGCGGTGATGGTAAGAGATTGCGTGAGATGCCAGGTGTCTTCTGCGAAAGCGGCATAGTAGGGGCTGGCTTCAGCGGCAAAGAGATCTTTGGTGAAGCTTGGGTAACCGCCGGACTCGGTTCCGGGAGTTGTCCCCTGGCCATAGAGGAACGATGCGAAGTCACTGCCGCCGACTGCAGTGTTGGTAGTCTGGTCAGTGGCCGAGATGTCGAAGGCGTAAGCACCTGAGGCAGCCGGTGGCTGGCCGACGTTCATGAAGCGCTTCATATATTCAAAGCCGGCGGAAAGCACGTGCTTGCCGAAGGTTTTGGTAAGCGCCGCGCTGGCATCGGAATTTTCGCTGGCGAACTGAAAGGTGTTGTAATCCGCAGTGCCGCCTACGCCGCTGCCGTTGTCGTTGAAGAGAACGAAAGGCAGACCCTTGAAATTCTGCTCCGCGGCCAGCGAGGCCGGGAAACCAAGCGTCGTGATGTCAAAGCCGTCCTGGCGTGGATCGCCGCCCTGATTTTCAAAGTGACGGGTGAAAGAGTAACGCAGGTTGAGCGCCATGGTTGAGCCCAGTGTCAGATCATCGGCAATGAGGATGTTGCGCGCGTTCGTGACATTCTGCGCATAATTCAGATCCCACATATTGCCAAAAGCATTAAAGGTGGACTGCGTGTGCCTGTCAAAGGAGAAACGGCCGAAGATACGCTGATTCTCGCTTTGAGCCCAGTCGATGCGAACGTCGAACTTTTTGAAGTCGGTGGGGTCGAGGCCAGGCAGGAAGAAGTTCGGAGTAAGGTCATCCGACTGCGAATCGCAGGCAACACCATTAATGTTGCTCATATTGCACTTGGGCATCTCGGAAAGAAACTTGGTCGCGGTCGCATTCGGAGTGGCGATGACATTGCTGCCATTTCCTACAGGCTGGCGCGTACCAGCGAGCGGACCCGTGGCGACGTCCGGCATCGTTGGATCGTAAATGGTCACAGCGTTTCCATTCGAGTCGGTCAAACCAGAGAAGTCGCCACCCCGCTCGGCCGTGGTGGGAACGACGAAGCGGTTGGAGACGTCGAGCTGTTCTTGCTGCGTTGCTTCAAAGTCGCCAAAGAAGAAGAGGCGTTTGCTGGGCCATAAGGGGCCACCGATGGACCCACCCTCCTGATAGCGATGGAAGGATGGCGGTGTGTTGGACGCCCCGGATTCGATCTCGCTCTGCTTGGTGAAGTATTCATTGGAGGCAAGAACGTTGGGACGGAAGACACCAAAGGCCGACCCGTGGAACTTTGCGGTACCAGATTTGCTGGCTACGCTGATGACGCCTGCTGCGCCGCTCTGATAGGAGGCTGGTGTGTTCTGCGTTTCTACGCGAACCTCCTCCACTGCATCTTCGGGGATATCCGTAGAGGGCAGAATCGTGCCGGCATTGTTCTCTGACACGCCGATAGGGCTGCCATCGACCATGTAATAGACCGAGCCGACGATAGCGCCGTTGACGGTATAGGAGGAGACGTCAATGTTAGGCCGTCCGGAAGAGATGTTATTGATGGCGTAGGAACTGGAAGAGTTCGGCGTGCCGTTGGCGGGAGTGACACCAGCGCTGAGCTGAATAAGGTCGTAAACATTGCGCGTCAGCAATGGCACACGATCGATAGTCTCGGCGTTGATGAGCTGGCCGACCGTGGAGTTACTCGTGTCGACAAGCTCCGGAGCCTCCGTCACCGTGACCACCTGCGCGACAGAGCCTACCTTCAGCGAAAGATTGATGGTAGTTGTCTGATCGAGAGTTACAACGACATTCTTTTGAAGCAGGGTGTCAAATCCCTGGGCGCTGACGGAGATTTCATATCGGCTGGGAGAGAGCGAGATAAAGGAATACAGCCCTGAGGCGGTGGACTTGGTAACAAGCTGCGAACCGGTAGCGGTGTCTTTCGCGGTCACCGAAGCGCCGGGGATGATGGCGCCGGTGGAATCCGTGACAAGACCGCTGATGGCTCCACGGCCAGCCTGGGCCAAAAGGAGGCGCGAAGAGACGAGTAACAGGATCAGGCAACATAATTTGCTCAGGAAAAACATCCTTCCAAATTTTTCAATTCTCATCTCGGGCCTCCGGGATTATATTGATTGAAACGTTTGAATCAGCGTTTAGCGAACTATATGTCCGATTCGCTAAGGTGTCAATAAAGAAAATTGTCGGCCGGAAAGATCGGACGGCAGGAGGGGTCCAGGTGGGCCAGCGAAAGTCAGGACACGTGACACTGCTCGACATCGCGCGGGCGAGCGACTTCTCCGTATCTACTGTGTCGATTGTTCTGAGTGAGGCTCCGCTCTCGCAGAACGTAGCGGAAAAAACGCGCGAGCATATCCGCACAATTGCGCGGCAGCTCGGCTATCACCCGGATGCGTACGCGCGAAGCCTGCGGCGGCGCAGCACCATGACAATCGGCGTACTGGCCTTCGATCTTTCAGACCCCTTTTGCGTGCCATTAATGCGCGGCATCCAGGAAGGCGCGCACAAGGCAGGCTACATGCCGCTGGTGATGGATGCGCAGACGCAGCGCAAGCTCTTCGACAACTATCTGCACACGCTGCTGGAGCGGCGCGCCGAAGGCGTGATTGTGTTAGCGAGCTGGGTATTTGAGGAAACGAACCTGTTAGGAGACATTCGCAAGAATAATGTACCGATTGCGATTGTGGGCCGCGACCTGACTTCACGTGAGATCAATTCCATCCTTGTGGATAATGAGGTGGGCGGCGCGCTGGCAGCAAGGCATCTATATGACCTCGGGCATCGACAAATCGCGGTCATTCGCGGACCGGAAGAGATGTGTGACAGTGAGCCACGCTGGGCGGGAATTCAGCGTGTTGTGTCAGAAACCGGCATGAAATTGGATGGCAAACTGGTATTTCAGCTTCCCGGCGTGGTTGGGCCTACTTCCGGCTTTGAAGGTGGCCTTTCTTTTGCGCGGCAGATGCTGCAGTCTGGCAAATCATTTACGGCGGTGCTTGCATTCGATGACCTCACGGCGCTGGGCGTGGTACGCGGGCTTACCGAGGGTGGAGTGCGAGTGCCGCAGGATTGTTCCGTCACAGGATTTGACGATGTACTGCCGGCAGAGGTGGCAACGCCGGCAATCACTACGATTCGGCAGCCCCTGCGCGAAATGGGCGTGGAAGCCGCCGAGCGCGTGCTACAGGCAATTAAGTCCGGCGCAAGCTCGCCGGCCAAAGCAAGACTACATAAAACACAACCAGAGCTGATTGTGCGGATGTCTACCGCGCCGCCGGCAAAGCAAGGACGGAAGGAGACTTCGCGGTGATGAAGACGGGATGGGGTTTTGCATTTCTGGCGATAGTGACATTGCCGGCAGCTGTGGCACAGAAAAACTCAACGCCGCTACACGATGGATGGCGGCTGCAATCGGCATGCAATTTGCACGCGGGCGGAGAGGCCATCTCCGCGCCAGGATTCGCGGTGGAGGATTGGCAGACGGTGCACGTGCCAAGCACGGTGCTGGCGGCACAGGTGGCAAATAAGCTGGTGCCCGATCCATTCTTCGGAATGAATCTGAGATCGATCCCGGGCACGACCTATCCTATGGGTCAAAATTTCTCCAATCTCCCGATGCCGAAAGACAGCCCTTACAACTGTGGATGGTGGTATCGCACAGAGTTTGCGGTGACATCAAGCCGGGAGCGCGATAAACGCACGTGGATATACTTCGGCGGAATCAATTATCGCGGCGAAGTCTGGGTGAATGGCCGCAAGGTTGCCGATGGAACGACGATTGCGGGCGCGTATCGCACCTATGACCTGGATGTGACGGAGTATGTGAAGCCAGGTGCGCAAAACGTGCTGGCAGTGGAGACATTTGCTCCGACGGAAAAGGATCTCGGCATCAACTGGGTGGACTGGAGCCCGTGTCCGCCGGATAAAGATATGGGTCTTCAGGGAGAAGTGATCCTCGGCTCATCCGGCCCGGTTACGCTGCGCTCGCCGATGGCCGTAACGCATTTTCAAGACGAAAGCCTGAAGGTTGCAGATCTCACAGTTTACGCCGAGCTGCACAATGCGGCTGACCATGCAGTAAAGGTCGTAGTGACGGGCTCGGCAGCGGGCGTGCATTTTGAACAGCCGGCAGAATTGGCGGCACATGAAGACAAAACGGTTGTATTTACGCCAGAGAAATATACGCAATTGAAGGTTCACGATCCCACGCCGTGGTGGCCGGCACAGATGGGAACGCCGCACCTGGAGCAGCTTTCCATGAGTGTCGCCGTCGGCGGCACAAAGTCCGATGAGCGCAGCGTGGACTTCGGATTCCGCGAGATGACTTCTGAGCTAACCTCCAATGGCTCGCGGCTGTTTCGCGTCAACGGTAAGCCCATTCTGATTCGCGGCGCGGGCTGGAGCCAGGACATGTTGCTGCGCACGGACGAGCGCAGACTCAAGGAGCAGTTCCAGCTCGTGCGCGAGATGCACCTGAATACGATTCGTCTGGAAGGCAAACTGGAGACGGAAGACTTCTTTCACCTGGCCGATGAGCAGGGAATTCTCGTGATGCTGGGCTGGTGCTGCTGCGATCACTGGGAGCGCTGGAATACGTGGACGCCGGAAGATCTGACCATCGCCACGGCTTCCCTCCGCTCGCAAATGCTGCGGTTGCGCCATCACGCAAGCCTGCTGGTATGGCTCAACGGAAGCGACAACCCTCCGCCTGCAAATGTGGAGAAAGCATACCTGGATGTTGAAGCGGAGACCCATTGGCCGAATCCCACGCTGTCTTCTGCCACAGGCGCGAGCACAGTGAACGCGGGCCAGACCGGCGTGAAGATGAGCGGCCCATATGACTACGTCGCTCCAAGCTACTGGTATGTAGACAAGCAGAATGGCGGCGGATTCGGATTCAACACGGAGACAAGCCCCGGTCCTGCAATTCCCTCTCTTGCCGGCAGAGCGAAGTTCCTCGCGGATCCGGAGGCCTGGCCGCCAAGCGATGCATGGAGCTTTCACAACGGCGGCGGCGAATTCAAAACTCTTACCGTCTTTAACGAAGCAATGGCCGCAGTGTATGCGCCCCCGCACAGTGCCGCAGAATATGAGCGCATGGGGCAGACGATGGCATACGACTCCGAGCGCGCCATGTATGAGGCATACACTAGAAACAAGTACAATTCGACGGGCGTGATTCAGTGGATGCTGAATAATGCATGGCCGTCGATGATCTGGCATCTGTATGACTACTATCTCAATGCAGACGCAGGATACTTTGCGGTGCGAAAGGCCTGTGAGCCGCTGCATATTCAGTATTCGTATGATGACGCATCGATTGCCGTGGTAAACAGCACGTACCAGCCTGTAGACGGTCTGCAGGCAAGCTTGACTGTGCATGGAATGCACTGGAATGAGTTGTACAAGGAAGATGTCACGCTAAACTCCGCAGCGGATAGCGTACAGCGTGTTTTCTCGATTCCCGATTCGCTGTTTGTGGGACCGGAGCGGCTGCTTTTCGTTGACCTCACACTGAAAGATGCAGCAGGACACACAGTCAGTCGTAACTTCTACTGGGTTCCCAGAACGCTGACGAGCTTCGACTTTCCTCACACGGACTACACTCACACTCCTGCACAACGCCATGAGGATCTGAGCGCGCTGGCAAGCTTGCCGCAGGCAAAGGTGGATGCCTCTGTCACGATTGACAAGTCAGAGCATGGACGCGTGCTGCATGTGCGATTGAACAACTCTCCACAGGCACTCGCCTTTCAAGTGCGTGCCGCAGTCACAACGGAAAACGGCGGCCTGATTGCTCCGGTGTACTGGTCCGACAACTGGATTGAGCTTGCGCCCGGCGAAACCTCTGAGCTTACCGCGCAGTTGCCGGAGGAGGCGCCCGATACACTTTCGGTACAGGTAGAGGGATGGAACATTGCGCCGGTTAAGCTGACGCCGGAGAAGACTTCCACCACCAGCAAAGGTGGGCGATGACTGCGACGGCGCAGGAAACCGGACTGAAGCGCAGCCTAGGCTTCTGGGATCTTGTGCTTTACGGGATCATCCTTATCCAGCCCACGGCGCCTATGCCGAGCTTCGGCGTGATTTACCAGGAAGCACGCGGGCATGTGGTCACAGCAATTCTGCTGGCGCTGGTGGCGATGTTGTTCACCTCCATCAGCTACGGGCGCATGGCACGCGCGTATCCGCAAGGCGGCTCGGCGTTTTTGTACGTGGGCAAGGAGATTCATCCGAGCCTTGGATACATTACCGGCTGGTGCCTGGTGATGGACTACGGTCTGAATCCTCTGATCTGCACCATCTGGTGCAGCCAGGCAGTGAGAAATTTCCTTCCCGGTGTGCCGTACTGGACCCTGGCTATCTTCTTTGCTATTTTCTTTACGCTGTTAAACCTCAATGGAGTGGAGACCTCCGCGCGCATCAACGCAGGCATGGCCGCTGCGCTGGGACTGGTGATTGTGCTGGTGCTGGTTGCGGCAGTGCGATGGCTTATGCAGCTCTCACATCCCGGCGCAGCATTTTTTCTGACACCGTTTTATGATCCGTCCACGTTCAATACCGGCGGACTACTGCGCGGAACTTCCATCGCGGTGCTGACATATATTGGCTTTGACGGCATCTCCACGCTGACAGATGAAGCGAAAGATCCGGCGCGCAGCGTGCCAAGAGCGATTGTGCTGACGTGCCTTATCACAGGCATCCTCGCAAGCGTTGAAGTGTATGTAGCGCAGCTTGTTTGGCCGCGCGGACTAGCTTTCCCAGACATAGATACGGCTTACGTGCACGTTTCCGGGCGTATGGGCGGCCCGATTCTCTTCCTCATTGTGAACAGTTCCCTGCTGCTGGCAAATATCGGCTCCGGCATGGCTTCGCAGCTTGGCGCAGCGCGACTGCTGTATGCCATGGGAAAAGATGGCGCGCTGCCAAGGCGTTTCTTTGGCTCCGTAGATTCGAAGAGCCGTATTCCGCGAAACAATGTATTGCTGATCGGCGCCATCTGTTTGGTTGGCGCGCTGGTCTTCAGCTATCAGCTTGGCACTGAGCTGCTGAACTACGGTGCGCTGCTGGCATTCATGGGCGTCAATGTGGCCTCAATGTTCCGTTTGTGGCGGCACGGAGGCAGTCGGCAGTGGTTTCCCATGCTCATTTCACTCGCCGGATTTGCCACGTGTCTCTGCTTATGGGTAAACCTTGGGACGCTTGCGCGCATTGTGGGCACATGCTGGGCCGCAGCGGGAGTTTTGCTCTGGTTAGTAAGACGGCGGCACACTACGCTTCCGGAAGAAGCATAGTTAAATTTATGATAATCTGAGTCAGGTAAGTCAAGGGAATTAAGGTGCGGAAAAATTCTACGCGCCCGCGTTGTATCTCTTCCTTCTTACTTTTACCGGATGGACACACCAGCACACTCTCTTCGACGCGCGGCCTCTGCAATCTCTGACATAGGCACGCCTTTCGGCACATCCGCTCTGCCGATTGCTGCAAATCCACAGAATCTTTCTGACTGGCTTAGCGCATTCACGCCTCGACGCGGGCTTACGAATGGGCACGTGCAGACGATTGTCGGCGATGTCTATCCACGGTCAGCCTTTCGGCTCGCTTTCAGTACAGATGAAGTCGTAGTGGACCCGCGGGATAACAGCCGCGTCCTCTGTCATTGCCATTGGCATCCCGGCAGCGACACGGGCAGCCGGCTCACGGTTGTCCTTGTACACGGGCTTGAGGGATCGTCTGACTCTCGCTACATTCAGGGCATAGCCATGCGGGTATGGAACGCCGGATGGAACGTGGTGCGGATGAATATGCGCAACTGCGGCGGCACAGATGCGCTGACGCCCACGCTGTACCACTCCGGTCTTTCCGGTGATGTGGGTGCAGTAGTGGAGCATTACACACGGCTCAAAGGCCTTGAACGTGTGGCGCTTATCGGCTACTCGATGGGCGGCAATCTTGTGCTCAAGCTGGCCGGTGAGTGGGGCGCGCGAACGCCTCTCTGCGCAGTAGCCACCGTTTGCCCCGCCATCGATCTGGCAGTAAGCTCTGACGCTCTGCACACGCCTCGCAATCGCTTTTACGAATGGCACTTTTTGCGGCGGCTTTTGCGGCGTTATAGAACAAAAGCCGCGCTCTTCCCTGATATTTACTCCACAGCCGATCTGACGTCCATTCGTTCGCTGCGGGACTTCGATGACAAGATCGTGGCGCGCTATTGCGACTTTCACGACTCCAGCGATTACTACTATCGCGCCGCTGCAGCCCGCGTCCTTGACCGCATTGCCGTGCCCACACTGGTGTTGCGCGCGCTGGACGATCCATTCATCCGCCTCACGCAGGAGACGCGCGAAACCCTCCTGGCCAACCGGCAAATCACGCTGGCAGAAACGCAGCATGGCGGCCACTGCGCTTTTCTTTCAACTGGAAAAGGCATGGAAGTGCATTGGGCTGAGGCGGCGGTAATGCGCTATCTCCAGGAAGCTATTGCCTGAGCCATGGAAGCCGATTGGGAATTTGAGATCGGCCCCGATGCGCCGATAATCGACGCGCACTGGGAAGGGCTTCTCGACCTCGCTGCACATCCGGAACGAGTGACTGATTTATCAGAGACTGCAGGATTTTTGCAGCTTGCTGAAGCGCTTATGCGGCTGAACAGCTCGCAGGTATGGTTGCGGACATCGAAGTGCGATTTATGGCCAGTGGATCTTGACGAAGAATCGCTTGATGCGGACGAACTGGATGCGCCGCCTGGTATGGCAGAAGCCGCATGGGCCTGCTATATCGATCTGACAGCTCGCGATCTGCAGCGATGGAAGAATCCGGAGAGGATCGAGCAGGACTGCGTTGCTCTATGTACTCAGCTTCGGCTGATTTCGCTGCGCTGTTGCAGAGCTGATCTGGTGATTCGGCAGGCTATTTTCACCGGTGGAGAAGAAGCGCTGGACGTTACTGCGTACGTTACAGGCTGCGGCCCGTCTGAAGAAGCTGCCAAAGAGGTTCTCGGGCGGGCACTTTATGCCTTTGCGGATTCCGTTTTGGCTGCCTGGGCCAACTGAGTCCTCTGGCGTAAGCATTTCGCCGGTACAATAGAGGAATTGCGGGCGAGTAGCTCAACTGGATAGAGCACCGGCCTTCTAAGCCGGGGGTTGCAGGTTCGAGACCTGCCTCGCCTACCAATTAGAATCAATTATTTACCGAAAGCAAGGTTATAGCCTAATCGGCCATCTTTGCGGCGCTGAAATTGAACACAAACACATATGCGGAAGATCGTAACCTGAGTTCCGACGCAAATGTTGACCGTGCTTTGGGCCTACAATATTCGGATGATGCCAGGCTACCCGCTTCCTGCTCGCAGTATTCTGTGTGCACTGTTTACAATTTCTCTTTGGAACAGCGCATTTGCGCAAGAGAGCCAGCCCCCTGCCGTTGCGGGAAGTGGCACTCATCCTGTCTCGACTTCCGCGCCTTCTGCGGCGGAGACAATGCAACGATGTTGGCAGTTGCTTGAAGACAGCGTGAAGGACGCAAAGCACACCGAATCCCGCACGCAAGCGCTCAATGCTTTAAGTAGCCTGGGATGGAATGCACGTGCGGACAGGTTGATTGCGGACGCGATGAAAGACCCGAACTTGGATGTAAGGTCAGCGGCTGTTCTGGCGGCAGGCAAAACCAAGTCGCGCTCGCTGATTGAGCCGGTGAAGAAGCTACTCAATGACTCAGAGCCACAGGTAATCTTTGCGGCCGCTACGACGCTTTGGAAACAATTTGCAGATAGGAGCGGCGAAGCCGTTCTGGCGGACATTGCTGCTGGAGACCGTAAAGCGAATCCATCCCTGATTCATGGAGCGAAGAATGATATCTCGCGAACTGTACACAGCACATCAGCGTTAGAGAAGATTGGCATTGTGACCGCCGCCGGGATGGTGCTTGGGCCTTTTGGATTTTCCGTGAGTGCCATCGAGTATGCGCGCAAAAACGGCGCTAATACTACACGTATTCAAGCTATTGACCTTCTGGCTGAGGATAAGAGCGAAGGTGTTCGCGATCAGATGAAGTCTGTCCTCGATGACAAAGACGCTGGTGTTCGCGCCGCAGCTGTAAAGGTTCTGGGAAGCTTCCGCCGCTCACAGGATGCCGAGGCCATCACGCCACTGTTAGATGATTCCAAACTGCCAGTTAGGCTAGCTGCAGCTGCCGCATATATTGACTGCCTGGGCAGCGCGACAAGAAACAGAACCCCGCAGGCAAAATCTGCCAAACAGAAAAGTGAATGAGACAAGTTTTATGAATATAACTAGCATGTTTTAAGAAATTTAAGAAAAACAATCTTCGTTGCATTGAGCAAGTTGATTTCGGTTTTCCGGCAAGAGATCCTGAGAAAGCAAAGGCACGAGCCTGAATTGGACTGGCGCTAGCCAATGCAGAAAATGGATTTGGTTCAGGATGCATTGGCGTGGCTTGATTTGAATCAAAGGTTGCTCTTAGTAACCTCTAATTTTGCACCTCCGTGCCGTGTAGGCAGGGGCGGATACGCCGATAGGATCATTGAGGAGAAAGACCGTGGAAATTCGTAATTCTTTAAGTGGATTGAATGCGATCGGCAATCCCGCCCCAGTAAGCAACCAACCGGAAACAGTGCCGCAGAGCACAGATAAAAACGATCAGTCTATGCAGAACACCGACCTAGCAACGGTGAGTGCGGCCGGAGCGAGAATTTCCCAATCCGCTGCGGATGGCGATGTGCGGTGGGAAAAGGTTGCCGCCGTACAGCAGGCCGTGGCCGACGGAACTTACAATGTTCCGGCCTCCGAGGTGGCATCGAAGATGGTGGATTCGATGCTGGGAAAACACTCCTGAATTGCAGTTTTGCTTTCACCGGCCCGTCCGATGGGGACGGGCCTGATTTTTGCATCGAATTCGCGTACCAATCAGCCCGGCGTATACTTTCTGGATGATCGCCGTGGAAACCGAAGTAAAATTCCGCATTACCGATGCGGAGGAGCTCAGCCGTCGGCTTGAAGAAGCTGGATTCCACTGCGAGACCCCACGCGCGTTTGAAAGCAATACTCTCTATGACACTCCTGACCGGCAGATGCGTGCGAGAACCGAGATTCTTCGCATCCGCACCTATGCAGGACGGACCGTGCTGACGCATAAGCGGCTGCCAGAGTCCGGCCCGGGAGAAGACCGGCATAAGCATCGCATCGAAACGGAAACCGAAGTTACGGATGGAGCAGCGTTGGCGGAGGTGTTTCACTCTCTGGGGCTGGTTCCTGGCTTTCGTTATGAAAAATGGCGCAGCGAATGGAGCGATGGTAACGGTCACTGCGTAGTGGATGAGACTCCGATTGGCAGTTTTGCCGAGCTGGAGGGAGTGCCAGAGTGGATCGACAGCGTGGCGGCGACACTGGGAGTTTCTCCAACTGATTACATTACTGCGAGTTACGGCAGGCTTTTTGAACAGTGGCGTACGGAACACGGTTCCACAGCCTCAAACCTTACCTTTGAAGCAGTTCATGATTCCGCCGCAGCGCGCTGATTTATGCGGCTTCTCTAATCTATTCGTCTCAAATTCTTCTCATGTGCAGCAGCGGTCCGCCGATAAAGCAGACAGATGCGCCACCGCGCTCGAGGACCCCAATGAGAAAATCATTCGCCTCTTTTTTGCTGAATTTCCGCCAGCATTTGCGTAACCGGCTTGCCTGTGCCGTCCTCCTGGCTCTTCTAGCCATAACAACGGATACCGCTCGCGCCGATGAACGCGCTGTCAAGTCGCGCGTGCAGCCTGTTTACCCGGAGCTGGCCAAACGCATGAAAATCACCGGATTAGTCAGCGTTCAGGCGACGGTTGACGCCGGAGGCAAGGTTACCGATGCCAAAGCCACGAATGGAAACCGGCTGCTGGGCGGTGCCGCAGAAGATGCGGTGCGCAAGTGGAAATTTGTTCCCGGTGAAGGTGTTTCGGTTGTGACCGTGGAAATCAACTTTACCATGCAATAAAGCAGTAGCAATCAAACTGAATATATTGCGGCAATACAAAAGGCGCGCCTGAGTGGCGCGCCTTTTGCCTGAACAGCATGGATTACGCTTCCACCCCGTGGCATTTCTTGTATTTCTTGCCTGAGCCGCAAGGACAGGGATCATTGCGGCCTACCTTGTCGCCCGTGCGGCGCTGGCTGGGCGCGCTGGCAGCGGAACCGCCAGCCATCTGCGCGGCCTTGAGTTCCCGTTCCTTTTTGCGTGCGAACTCTTTTTCCAGCGCGTCGATGGTTGTTTGCGGTGCGCGCGTTGGGACGTGGAGCGGAGCCGCGATTTCGCGAGGCGCAGATGCGGCGGGCGCATCGATTACCGCGCTAGCCACCGGAGGCGCAGACGGTACCTGCCTGCTCGGCTGCGGAGCAGCCTGCACGGGCTTGCCGCTCTCATCAATGATCTGCATGCGGAAGAGGAACCGCACGGTGTCTTCCTGGAAGCGCTGCATCATGGCTTCGAACATGTCGAAGGATTCACGCTTGTAGGCTACGAGCGGATCCTGCTGCGCGTAACCGCGCAGGCCAATGCCTTCCTTCAGGTGATCCATCGAGAGCAGGTGATCTTTCCACAACCCATCGATGACGCTGAGCATGACCATCCGCTCGTGATACCGCATGGTCTCAGGACCGAGGATCTTTTCCTTTGCCTCGTACTCCTGCTTGAGGCGCTCGTAGGCGGCATCGCCCAGCTCGTGACGATTGAGTTCGCCTGCATGGATACCCGTAGCGCCCAAGCTGAGCCCGAACTGGCCCATGAACTTTTCTTCGAGACCTTTCACATCCCACTTGTCTGGATGCTCATTTTCAGGCGTAAACTCATCGAGCGAGTTGCTGAGAATGGTGCTGACGTAGTCATCGAGTACGAGTTCGCGCTGGTCGACACCTTCCAGAAGCTGGCGGCGCAGGGCGTAGACGGCTTCGCGCTGCTTGTTCATCACGTCGTCATACTCGAGGAGATGCTTGCGCGATTCAAAATTCTGCGCTTCAACGGCCTTCTGCGCGCCTTCAATACGCTTGGAAATCATGCGCGACTCGATCGGCACCCCTTCTTCCATGCCAAGGCGCTCAAGCAGTGTGGAAATCCACTGCTTGGCGAAGATGCGCATGAGATCGTCTTCAAGCGATAGAAAGAAGCGCGAGGCGCCGGGATCACCCTGGCGTCCTGCGCGGCCACGGAGCTGGTTATCGATACGGCGAGACTCATGACGCTCGGTGCCGAGGATGAAGAGACCGCCGACCTGGCGAACTTGTTCCCGCTCGGCATCCGCAGCGGCGGCGTGAACGCTGTTGACCTCAGCCCAGTCCGGCTCAGAGACTTCAAACTCTTGCCCCTGATAGTAGAAGCGCTGGAAGCCAGCAGGCGCCATGGGATTGATGGCGCCCTCTGCCACGCTGATGGCGCGGGCATGGCCCTGCTTGACAAGCTGCTGGCGGGTCATAAACTCCGCATTGCCACCGAGCAAAATATCTGTGCCGCGGCCCGCCATGTTGGTGGCAATGGTGACCATGCCGATACGGCCAGCCTGTGCGACGATCTCCGCTTCGCGCTCATGGAACTTGGCGTTCAGCACAACATGGCGAACGCCCTTGCGCTGCAGGATGGTTGAAAGCCGCTCAGATTTCTCAATGGAAGTGGTGCCGACGAGTACAGGCTGGCCGCTCTCATGCAACTCGGCGATACTATCCGCAACAGCTATGTACTTTTCCTTCTCCGTACGGTAAACGATATCAGAGTTTTCGATGCGGAGCATTGGCTTGTTTGTGGGAATAACCACAATCTCAAGTTTGTAGATTTTTTCGAATTCGGCGGCTTCTGTTTCTGCCGTACCGGTCATGCCGCTGAGCTTTTGATAGAGGCGGAAATAGTTCTGGAAGGTAATGGTGGCAAGGGTCTGATCTTCCTTGCGGATATTGACGCCTTCCTTGGCCTCAATGGATTGGTGCAGACCATCGCTCCAGCGACGGCCCGGCATGAGACGACCGGTAAAGGTATCGACGATGATAACTTCGCCGTCCTTGACGACATATTCCACGTCGCGACGATAAAGCGCCTCGGCCTTGATGGCGTTTTCAATGTAATGTTTGAGGTCCCAGTTTTCGGCGTCAGCAATGTTGTCGATGCCGAGAAGCTTCTCGATGGTGATCCACCCATCGTCTGTTACGCCGATGGTGCGGTGCTTTTCATCGACGACATAATCGCCGCTGAAATACTTTTCGCCTTCGGAGAGCGAGATTCCGAGGTCCGCCTGACGCTTGTGGTCACTCCACTCAACTTCTTCGCCGAGCTTGAGCATGGGCATGATCTTGTGGACGCGGACGTATTGATCGGAAGTAATGTCAGTGGGACCGGAGATGATGAGCGGCGTACGGGCCTCATCGATCAGGATGGAGTCAACTTCATCGACGATCGCATAGTAGTGCCCGCGCTGCACGCAGTCTTTGATGTCGAACTTCATGTTGTCGCGCAGGTAGTCGAAGCCGAATTCATTATTCGTGCCGTAGGTAATGTCGGCGGCATAGGCCTCGCGGCGTTCCTGGTCGCTGAGATCATGCACGATGACGCCGACGGTGAGGCCGAGGAACTCGTAGATTTTTCCCATCCATTCGGCATCGCGCTTGGCAAGGTAATCATTGACAGTGACGACATGAACGCCACGACCGGCAAGCGCGTTGAGATAACAGGAGAGCGTGGCGACGAGGGTTTTGCCTTCGCCGGTTTTCATTTCTGAAATCTTGCCCGAGTGCAGCACCATTCCGCCGATCAACTGCACATCGAAGTGGCGCATCTTGACCGAACGCCAGCCGGCTTCACGCACAACGGCGAAGGCTTCGGGAAGAACTTCATCGAGCGCGGCGCGCTCTGCGGCTTTGATGGCATCGGCGTCCGTAAGTCCGGCAATGCGGGCGGCGATACGCGATTTGAATTCGAAAGTTTTGTCGCGAAGCTGGTCGTCGGAGAGCTTCTGAACGCTTTCTTCCAATGCGTTAATCTGCGCCACGATGGGCATGAGGCGCTTGACGACACGCTCGTTGGCAGTGCCGAAGATTTTTGTGAGTACCTTATCGAAAACCACGTGGTGCTCCGTATTTCAGTGTAGATTCCGCGCTGTGAGGAGATCAGGCCGAGGAGCTTTCGCCGACTGGCGAAAGACGCTGCGAGCCTGACAAAGATCGGGCGATCAGATCAGGCAGCGAGAACAGGCGGAGGACGCTGGAAGAGAAAAGCAAGAAGCGGAGATGACTGCAAACGGTCAGTCGAAAAATTGCTTCGGAGCGCAGGCGAGCGCACGGATGTGATGAGGCCGACAAACAGTACAGGTAACATGGCCTGCATCAGGCTTGCACCGGCGTCATTGGACCGGCGCGCGGACCATGCCTTCAGTAGACGCGGAACCCGGTGCGTTGCGAGTGCACTGGAATTGGAATGCCCGGAGAGGAACTCGAAGACGGGATGCGCGTAGGATGCGGAGTTTGCGGCGCCGGCTTCAGCACGTGCAACGGTGGCAACGGCCACAACCGCGACCGCAAGCCAGATCCACGCGCTTCTGTATCGAGTAACTTTCATACCAGAGATGAGATGAGCCACAGGCCCATCTGTTTATTGTGCCACATGCGGGCCTGGCGCATCAGTGCCCGCCTGCCGGGCCTCCGCCGATGTGGAAGCGCCGGGTTAGCAGCACCAGAGGAGCGGCGATCAGCGTAAGGATGCCGATGATGTAGAAGCAGTCCATAAAGGCAAGCATTTGTGTCTGATCGTGGAGTTGGGCGTAAGCGCGGCCGTAGGCTGCATTGAGCGCGTCAGCTTGGGAAAAGCCGTGCGTCTCAAGAAAGGCTGAGGTACGCCGCACTTGCTCCTGCAGCCAGGGGGAGGATGCAGCCAGATTGCCTCCTGCCCTGGCTTGATGGAAGTCCTGCCGGCGCTCCGTGATGGTGCTCATGAAGGCGATGCCGAAGCTGCCACCCCAGTTACGGAAGAAGTTGGTGAGCGAAGAAGCTTTGTTGTTTTCGCTGGGCTTGAGCTCAGAGTATGCAATCACTGAAAGCGGGACGAAGAAGAATGCGTAGCCGAGACCCTGGAGCGCGCGCGCCCAGGCGTAGTGCGCGTAATCGGTCTCGAGGGTGAAACGGCTGTAATGCAGGAAGGAGATTCCCACGACCACTACCGCACCGAAGAGCAGGATACGCGGCTGGACGATTTTGCGCTGGACGAGTTGCGCACCTACAGGAGCGAGCAGCGTGATGACGAATGCTCCGGGGCCGAGGACAAGACCGGCGTCGATGGCGCGATAGCCATAGAGCGATTGCAAGAGCTGCGGAATCATGGTGGTGGATGCGAAGAGGCCTACTCCGAAGACGAAGTAAAAGAGATTGGCAAGAGCGAAGTTGCGCGATCGCAGCAGGCGGAATTCGATCACCGGATCTTTGTGATTGAGTTCCCAGAAGACCGCTGTGCCGAGGCAGGCTATGGCGATGACGAACATCCAAACGATGAAGCGCGAACCAAACCAATCGTCGATCTGCCCGCGGTCGAGCAGGACTTCCAGAGCGGCAGACCCGATGCCGATCAGTGCAATGCCTATTGCGTCTACCCGGAGCTTGCCGTCCGGACCACGAACGGTTTTGCGTTCCTCCGCAAACTGCGGCGAATCATGCACGAAACGGCTGGTGAGCACCATGGAGAGAATGCCGATGGGGATATTGATCAGAAAGACCCAGCGCCAGTTGTAGTTATCTGTAATCCAGCCGCCGAGCACCGGGCCAATAGCCGGCGCGGTAACGATAGCGATGGTGTAAAGCGCAAAGGCCGAGGCGCGCTGTGCCGGCGGGAAGGTATCCACAAGGATGGCCTGTTCTACTGGAGCAAGGCCTCCACCGCCAATTCCCTGCAATACACGCGCGAGGAGCATGATTTCAAGGCTTGGCGCAATGCCGCAGAGAAACGATGTGACGGTGAAGAGCGCCACGCATATCATGTAGTAATTTTTGCGCCCGAGAACACGTGAAAGCCATGCGGACATGGGCAGAACCACGGCATTGGCGACGAGATATGTGGTCAGAATCCAGGTAACTTCGTCATAGGAGCGCCCCAGACCGCCCGCAATATAAGGAAGCGAAACGTTGGCGATGGAGGTATCAAGCAGTTCCATGAAAGTGGCCAACGTGACGGTGAGCGCAATGACCCACGGATTAATGGCAGGGCGCGCAACAGTCAAGCGCAGCGGAGCAGTTGGGGCAACGGTAGCAGTGGCGGCCATGCAGAATCCGAAATTGCTTGAAATTTGAGACCGATCGGTCTCATAATGAATCAGATTCAGTGAGGCGGCTTCGGATGCGATTTTTTGCACTCGATGGTTCCCGAGGGATAGGAATGGCAACCAAAGGCGAGACGACCCGGCAGATGATTGTTGCCGCGGCTGCGCCTATCTTTAATCAGCGCGGCTTTGAGGGGACCTCCATGCAGGATGTGATGGAGGCCACCGGGCTGGAAAAAGGTGGACTCTACAGGCATTTCTCCGGCAAGGAGGAGCTTGCCGCTGAGGTGTTTCGGTACTCGCTCGAACAATCCGTAAAGCTGCGCACCGAGCATGTGGATCGTGCGCACGGCACGATCCCGTTGTTGAAATCTCTTGTGAAGCGCTTTGTCGAAGTACCGTCCAGCATGCCCGGCGGCTGTCCGCTGATGAACACCGCAATCGATTCAGACGACGGCAACCCCACTTTGCGCGGGCTGGCCCACGAAGCCCTGAGTGACTGGAGAACCCGGCTGATCAAGATCATCCGCGACGGAATCCGAGACGGTGAAATAAAAACGGGAACCGTTCCACGACAGATTGCAAATACGATCATCGCCTCGCTCGAAGGAGCGCTCATGATCAGCCGGCTTGATGGGAACCGGATTGCGCTGGCGGACGCGCGAAAATGTCTGGAAGTTCTGCTGGACCAGATGGCTGCGGAGTAAAATCCTTTTAACGCAGATTCAAGATATCCTGCTGTCGCGAAGGTCTCGCTCTCTGCAACGAAGCTGAGGCATTCTGCACTCTCAATTCAGAAACTTCCGGAGGCTTGATGCCCTTCCAGCTCTCGTTTGCCCGAGCCGCAGCTCTTGCTGCTCTTTGCCTTGTTTCCACGGCCCCAATCTTTGCAGTAGCCGCTCCTGACATAGGCGCAGAGCGTACACATAGAGGCTATTATCGTTTCCCCGCAGTGCATGGCGAAACGATCGTCTTCACCTCTGAAGGCGACCTGTGGACCGTAGGCGTTCATGGCGGCACGGCCCAGCGGTTGACTACAGCGCCGGGCACGGAACAGATGGCTACCATCTCGCCTGACGGCAGGACGGTGGCGTTCCTGGCCAACTATGAGGGGCCGAACGAGATTTACACCATGCCTATTACGGGTGGCCTGCCTGAGCGGCGCACCTTTGAAGGGTCAGTTCAGCCGGCTGGATGGTCACCGGATGGCAAGCTCCTGATCTCTACCGAGCGGTATTCAACGCTGCCGGGCAATAAGCTCGCCCTGATTGACGCACAGGGCAAGCGTGAGATTCTTCCGCTGGCAGAGGCGGCTGAAGGAGCCTATTCCGCCGATGGCAAGACGCTTTTCTTTACCCGCTGGACGCGGCAGCCGAGCGAGACGAAGCGCTATAAGGGTGGATTTGCAGAAAGCATCTGGAAGTTCGATGGCGAGCATGAGGCCTTTCCCCTCACTGCGGATTTCGAAGGCACCTCAGCGCACCCGATGTTCTGGAAAGACCGGGTATATTTTCTCTCGGACCGCGACGGCATTATGAATGTCTGGTCAATGGATACAGAAGGGAAGCATTTGAAACAGGAAAGCCACCAGAAGGTCTTCGATGTGCAGGCGGCATCGCTTTCAGATGGCCACGTGGTTTATGCATCGGGCGCCGATCTCTGGCTGCTGGATCCTGCTACGGGCAGCGAGCAGGCGATTCCTGTCACGCTTCAGTCCGATTTTGATCAGATGCGTGAGCACTGGGTAAAGAAGCCAACTGATTACCTGTCGGAAGTACATCTTTCGCCGGATGGATCGAGTGCCGTTTTCACGGCGCGCGGCGAGGTGTTTGTGATTCCCGCTAAACCGGGGCGCATTGTGAAGGTGGCCTCAAACTCGGCTGTGCGCTATCGCGAGGCGCACTTTCTGCCGGATGGAAAGTCGATTGTGACGCTTTCCACAGAGAGCGGCGAGACAGAGTTCTGGAAGTATCCGGCGAATGGCGTGGGCGCGCCGGAGCAGTGGACGCACGATGCGAAGGTTCTGCGTTGGGATGGCCTTCCCTCACCCGATGGACGCTGGCTGGCGCACTGGAATAAGGATCAGGAACTGTGGATCTACGACATCAAGGAGAAGCAGGAGAAACGCATCGCGCAGTCAATGAATGGAGACTTTGGCGACGTAAGCTGGTCTCCCGATTCAAAATGGCTGGCCTACTCGGAGACAGCTAACAATTCTTTCCAGCAGATCAAGATTCTGAACGTCGATTCCGGCAAGATCGAAACCATAACCTCCGACCGCTACAACAGCGGCACGCCGGCATGGAGCAGCGACGGCAAATGGCTTTATTTCCTGTCTGACCGATCACTTGAAACTACGGTGCCGGCTCCATGGGGACCGCGTGCGCCGGAGCCGCATTTTGACCGCACGGTGAAGATCTACCAACTGGCGCTGACGACGGGACTGCGCTCTCCCTTCCTGCCAGACGATGAACTGCATAAGGACGGCAAGGATATCGACAGCAAAGACGATAAGAAGGAAGACGAAAAGAAGCAGGACGACAAAGCTTCCGCGGATAAGAAAGACGACAAGAAGTCAGACGACGATAAGAAAGATGACAAGAAGGACGACAAGAAAGACGAGAAAAAGGTTGAAGTCAAGATCGACTTTACCGATATTGCGGCGCGCGTCACAGAGGTTCCCGTTCATGCGGGCAATTACGGCAATCTGCAGCTGACCGAGAAGCGGCTTTGCTGGATCAGTGCGGCCGAGGAGCATGTTTCAGTGCAATGCCTGGATATCGCCAACAAAGGCGACGAGCCGGATACGATTCTGCGCGATGTAAACGACTTGGAAATTTCGCAGGACCGCAAGAAGATGCTAGTCGTGCAGGGTACCAACTTCTATGTCTTCGACGCCGATATCAAGGACGGAAACGGCGCGAAGGCGAAGTCGGGCATTGATCTTTCACGCTGGAGCATTCTCACAAATCCGCGCGAAGAGTTTCACGGTCTTTTTCTGGATGCGTGGCGCCTGGAGCGCGACTACTTCTACGACCCGCATATGCAGGGCGTGAACTGGCCTGCGATGCGTGACCGCTATCTTCCATTGGTGGATCGCGTGTCGGATCGCGATGAGCTGAACGCAGTGATTGCGCAGATGGTGGCGGAGCTTTCAGCTCTGCACACTTTTGTAGGCGGCGGCGATGCGCGAAAGCCGAGCGACCATGTTGACGTGGCCACGCTTGGGGCGCGTCTCCAGCGTGACGAGAAGGCCGGTGGTTACGTGGTGGAGCATGTGTACGAGCATGATCCCGACCTGCCGAACCAGGCTCCTCCGCTGGCCAAGCCCGAATCGGCCGTGAAGGACGGCGAAGTGATTACCAGCATTGACGGCACGGATGCATTGAGCGTGCCGGATGAGCGTGTGCTGCTGCGCGGCAAGGCCGGAACACAGGTTCTGTTGCATGTGAAGAACGACAAGGGTGAAGCGCGCGATGTGATTGCTGTTCCGATTTCTGCGAATGAAGACGCGAATATGCGCTACTCCGAGTGGGAGTACACGCGCCGCACTGCGGTGGATAAGCAGTCAAACGGAACGATTGGATATGTGCATCTGCAGGCGATGGGCTCCGGGGATATCAACCAGTGGGCGCGCGAGTTTTATCCGGTCTTCAATCGCCAGGGGTTGATTATCGATATGCGCCACAATCATGGAGGCAATATCGATTCATGGCTGCTGGAAAAGCTGCTTCGGCAGGCATGGTTTTACTTCCAGGGCCGCGTGGGCAATCCGACATGGAACATGCAATATGCGTTTCGCGGACATGTCGTCGTGCTTTGCGATCACGAGACTGCTTCCGATGGCGAAGCTTTCAGCGAAGGCTTCCGCAGGCTGAAGCTCGGCAAGGTGATCGGCATGCGCACTTGGGGCGGAGAAATCTGGCTGAGCGGAAGCAACGTGCAGGCCGATAACGGTGTGGCCACGGCTGCGGAGACCGGCGTGTATGCCGATGGCAAGTGGTTGATCGAGGGTCGCGGTGTAGAGCCGGACATTACGGTCGATAACCTGCCGCATGTGACGGATACCGGAGAAGACGCGCAGTTGAACGCGGCGCTAAAGGAGTTGGAGCAGGAGATCAAGGCCGATCCGCGGCCTGTTCCGCCGCCGCCGCCGCATCCGGATAAATCGTTCCATAATAAGTAGCGGAAGAAAGCATCCTGATTCTTTCGGAAGGAATCTCTTGAACTGTGTAAGCGCCGGACTGCTTGTACCGGCGCCAAATTTCGGAGAGGACTATTCGATGAATCATGATGCGGCGTTGCGGCAACATTTAGTGAAAGTGCTTGAGAGTGGTGAGGCACATGCTGAGTTTGAAGACGCAGTGAACGGATTTCCGGAAGAGTTGCGCGGGAAGCGCCCAAGCGGCTGTCCGCATTCGCCGTGGCAGCTTCTTGAACACATGCGCATTACACAGTGGGACATTCTGGAGTTTACACGCGATCCGGAACACAAATCGCCTGAATTTCCGGAGGGTTACTGGCCAACGGATTCCGAGCCGCCCAATGCGACGGCCTGGGATGAAACAGTGAAATCCTTCCTGGCGGATCGGCGTGCTTTTTGTGAGCTAGTCGCGGATGAGTCCGTTGATTTGTTTGCAAAGATTCCGCATGGAGATGGGCAAACGGTTCTGCGCGAGGCATTGCTAATCGTGGACCACAATGCTTATCACCTAGGCCAACTGCTGCTGTTGCGACGTACATTTGGCGCATAGATTTTGGTGGCGGATTACGTGTCTGGCTATTTTTTGCGAGACCGAGTGAGCCGCATGGTCACGACCTCGACGATCTGCTCCTGAACTTCGTCGATAGAGAGGTCGCCTTCGATTGTCACTACGCGCTCGGACTCGCGTGCGGCAATGGCGCGGTATTTTTCCCAGACGCGGCGAAAGAATGCTTCGTGCTCCGCTTCAAAGCGGCCCTCGTCTTTACCATCGCTCGCGGTTGTGCGCTCATTGCGGCGGCGTGCGCGATCCAGACTGCGTTCCAGTGAAGGCAGCAGGAGCAGCGTCAGGTCGGGTCGCAAGCCTCCGCAGATAAGTTCGTGCATTGCAAGCACTACGTCTGAACCAAGCTCGCGGCCTCCGCCCTGGTAGGCCTCAGTCGAATCGGTAAAGCGATCACACAGGATAGTCTTGCCTGCGGCCAGCGCCGGTTCAATTACTTCAGCGATGGCTTGCGCGCGATCGGCAAACATGAGGGCCATCTCGGCGAGAGGAGCAAGGCCGGCAGAACGCGAGGTCAACAGCAGTTCGCGGATGCGGTCACCTGTCTCGGTTCCACCAGGCTGACGCGTAACCACAGGCTCGGCGCCGCGCTTTCGCATCCACGCGGCCAGGCGCCTGATCTGCGTGGTCTTTCCGGAGCCGTCGAGTCCCTCAAACGTGATGAATAAGCCCTGTGGCATGGCGTGAGTCTACCATTCAAAGTTGAAGGGCGACGACTGCGCTGCAATTGTGATAGAAGTGTGAAGATTTGTTGACAGGACGCTTCAGTCCTGTATGGAGTCTGCAGTGAAAAGCATCCGCATCCTCCCCTTTTCGGCTGTCCTCGCAGCCGCGCTTCTCTGTTTTGCATGCCCTCACATCCAAGCCCAAAGCCTTACCCTGGAAGGACAAACCGGCGGCTTTGTCACGCCTACGGCCTACGTTGTTCCCGTTGATAAGGGCCATATCTTCTCGCACCCCACCGTGGGCTACTACTTCGTCAACGCGAACAAAGTCATTGGCGACATTCACACCTTCAGTCTTGTGGAGGGTTTTGGCAATCGCGCAGAAGTGGGGTATACGCGTAGCGTGCATCAGACGGGCGATAACCCGGAACTCAGCAAACTCTGGCATTTTGCCGGCATGAACGTCTTTAACGGTAAGGTAGTGGTCATCAAGGACGGTCAGGGAACGCCGTTGACTCCGGGGATCGCGGCGGGATTTGTTGTGCGCACCGGAGACAAATTTGTCTCGGGCGCCATAGATGGGCTTTTGGGCCAGCCGGTCAAGTCGTACACCAATGGCGATGTTTACGCTGTAGCCACCAAGACCTGGGCACATGCTCCACTGCCCTTCATCGCCAATTTTGGCTTTAAGGGAACGAATGCTTCGATTCTGGGGATTGGCGGCCAGGCGACACGCTTCCAGGGGAGATTGTTTGGCGGCCTTGGAATTCCGATTCCCTTCCTGTTCCATACTGCCATTATTCCGGCAGCAGGATTTCTGCAGGAGCCTGCTCACTCAGTGAATCTGAATCAGGTTCTTGTTGTACATGAAGGACGGCTACCCACTACGCTCGATTACGCAGTCCGTTTCACGCAGCGCAAGGATTCACATTTCAGCTTGGGCATAGGTATTGGCCAGGTGGCAGGTATGATTGGTGAGACATATATTGCCCCGCCAGAGGGTCCTGGTCCTGTGCCTGTCAATCTGCAGGCGCGATCGGTACTCGGCATCAACCTGGGTTTCCGCTATTGAGGCTCTTATCTCATTTAAGATGTGTGTTTTTCACAAAACTTGCAACTTCCAGCGATTGCTTGTGTTCTAAGTTTGTAGTCTGCTAACGCACGCAGGCTCCAGATATTCAGGAGGACTATACCCATGAAATTATTCCGCTCTTCCGCACGCTGGCTTTTGCTCGCGCTGCTACTGCCGTTGATTCCCACTTCGAAGGCTCATGCGGGCGTTTTTATCAGCGTCGGTTTTGCGCCTCCTGTGTTGCCCGTTTATGTGCAGCCGATTTGCCCGACACCCGGATTGATGTGGACCCCCGGCTACTGGGCATACGGCCCTGACGGCTATTACTGGGTACCGGGCGGCTGGGTGCCGGCACCTTATACGGGCGCACTTTGGACCCCGCCCTATTGGGGCTGGGAAGGCGGCGCTTACATCTTCCATGTCGGCTACTGGGGTCCCCACGTGGGCTATTATGGCGGTATTAATTACGGCTTCGGCTATGGCGGCATCGGTTTTGCCGGCGGCATGTGGCGCGGTGGAGTCTTCGCATATAACACAGCCGTGATGCGCGTTGGCGTCGGCGGGGCATGGGGCGGCAATCGCGTTTATGTGGACCGTGAAGTTGTGAACCGGGGCATGGTCCCAGGAGGCGGTCGCGTGGCTTTCAACGGCGGACCCAACGGCGTCCGTTACCAGGCCAGCGCGCAGGAGCGCTCGTATATGAGTGAGCGGCACACCGCGCCAACGAGTTTCCAGTCGCAGCATGAGCAGGCTGCTCGCGCCGACCGCACTGCCTACGCCAAGGCCAACGGCGGTCGTCCGCAGAATCTGGCCGCTTCCCGCCCGTTGAACGAAAATCGCGGTCCAGTTGGCGGAGCACGGCCTGGTAATGAAGGACGCCCTGGCAATGAAGGACGTCCCGGAGGTCCGAACGGTGGCGCACGACCAGAAGGTGGTCCGGCCGCACGGCCCACACCCGAGGGCCGTCCCAGCCAGCCAGCCCGTCCAAGTCAACCTGCGGCGCGGCCTGCTCCTGAGTCTCGTCCAAACCAACCCGCAGCACGGCCCGCACCGCAACAGTCGCGCCCCGCGCAAACCGCGCGTCCGGCTCCGCAGCAACACAGCGCTCCCAGGCCTCAGGCAGAGCACTCGCGTCCGGCCCCGAAAGGGAGATAACTCTCCACAAGCACGAAAACAAACAGACAGCCCACAGATTCCGTGGGCTGTCTGTTTATGCAGCAAAAAGCCTCCGCCAAATGCGGAGGCTTTTGCTGCTGACCACCCTTGTTTAAGACATGTGGGTAAATGGCGTTTTGGCCAGCCGTCCCGGCAAACGAGGCGGTTCGAGACCCGCAGAAGTCGGCGGAGCTGCCATCACCTCCGTAAACGCCTTGCGGAATGCCATCATCTCGTCGTGCGTTCCGACCGTAATGCGCACCTGCGTGGGCCACGCCGGCCAGATGCGGCCAATGTAGATGTCCTTTGCCGCCATTCCGGCCATCACCTGCCGTCCCGGCCGGCGAACATCGAGCATGAAGCAGTTGCTCTCTGACGGTGTCACCGCATAGCCCTCGCTCTTGAGCCATGTGAGCGTATCCATGCGTGTGTCGCCAATAATCTTGCGTCGCGTGAGCACCAGATCCTTGTCGGTAAGGCTCGCCTTGGCTGCTGCCAGGGCAGTAACAGGCATCGGATTCTGACCGAAGTATTCAAACTTGGCAATCAGATCTTTGCGTCCGATGGCAAAGCCCATACGAATACCGGCCATGCCATAGAGCTTGGAGAAGGTCCGAAGAACGATGACATTCTTCCCTTCTTTTACGAAGTCCAGCGACTGCGGCTCCGTACAGAGGTGAATGTATGCCTCGTCAATGAGAATGACAGTATCCTTGGGCGCATTCGCCACCAGTTGCTCGATGTCGGCGCGCGGCGTACAAGTGCCGGTAGGATTGTTCGGATTGCAGATGTAAATAACGCCGGGAGTGGCCGAGGCAGCAAGCATCGCCTTCACATCGTGTTTGGCCGCGCCCTTGGGATCGGCCAGGGGAACCTTGATGACCTGTGCTCCAGAAGCCTTTGCCGCCCAAATTGGAGCTTCGTAACCGGGGTCCGCAATGACCAACGGACGATCTTTGCTGGTGTACGCCAGCACTGTGTAATGCAGCGCGTCGCTGGAACCCGCAAACACCTTGACGGTCTCGGGATCAAGTCCTTCAATGCCGGCGAATGTCTCTGCGAGGTCCATCTCAAGATTGAAAAGATAGCGCCCGCCGCGCGGAACAATATCCACAATCGCTTGCCGCGCGCCCTCAGAAGGGCCGAGTGGATTCTCATTGGCATCAATGTGGATGCCCTTGTTGGGATCGGCAAACTGAGGACGCTGGGCCAGCGCGAGGTGGGATTCAGTGAGAATGGGCATGGTGGCCAGAGCAGATGCGCCGGCAGCAAAGCGAAAGAAGGAACGGCGCGAAAAGACGCTAGCGACAATAGAGTCGACAGAAGGATTCATGAGCGATTCTCCTTGATACGGCATTGCCCGGACAGGAATATGTTGCACGCGCCGCTGGCTCGCCAGGCGGGAGGTCTCCGGAGTGACTATGAAAGTGTGTGGAATTTCCCATAAGCCACGTTAGCGCCGAAATCGTCCAAATTCAATAGCCGGTACATAAGGATTCTTCATGGATGGACAGGTCTTCCAGCCCAACGGATGACAAAACTGGCGTGTTCCGGGTCTGAGGCGATACACTTCCGGCCGCGTCTCGTGACGCCCAGAAGTCCAGCTTGCCAAGCTCTCCGAGTTGACTCGAAAATTGCTTGACAAACGTTGTAGTAAACCCATTTACTTGAGGGCGAACGTCCAACAAGATTTATGGACCGGAAGCCCCATTGCCAGGTGACGAATGTTCCCATTTGCCCCAACTTCCCTTGCTGCCGGTCTGCCCACCGCTGCCGCACAATCCCTCGCATTCAGCACGACCTCGCTCGCCCACCTTGGCTGGTTGGATATAGCTGTAATCGCAATCTACTTCGTCATCGTCATCTGGATCGGCTTTTACCTGAAAGGGCAGGCTAACACCAGCGAAGAGTTCTTCATGGCCGGGCGGGAGATGACGGCCTGGATCGCCGGCCTCAGCTTTGTTTCGGCCAACCTTGGATCGCTCGAACTGATGGGCTGGGCGGGTTCGGCATATCAGTACGGCATTCTGGCCGCACACTGGTACTGGGTCGGCGCCATTCCAGCCATGCTGTTCCTGGGCATGGTGATGATGCCCTTTTACTACGTTTGCAAAACGCACTCGGTACCCGGTTATCTCAAATTGCGCTACGGCCAGGGTGCTAGTGTTGTAGCGGCGCTCTCTTTTGCTTTCATGACCGTTCTGATGAGCGGCGTGAACATGTTTGCCATGGCCGTGGTGATGAAGGTCGTCCTTGGCTGGAATCTGAGTTTTTCCATCATCGTTTCTTCACTGGCAGTAGCTGCCTACGTGGCGCTCGGCGGCCTTCGCTCGGCAATCTTCAACGAGGTTTTGCAGTTCGTTTTGATCTGGGGCGGCGCATTGCTGGTGCCAATTCTCGGCCTTGTTGAAGCGGGCGGATGGAGCGGCTTTCAGGCCAAACTGGCGGCAAATATCCAGTCCGGGCTGGTCCCTGCGGGAGATTACACGCACATGTGGCGTTCCATGGGCCACTTCTCCGACAATCCCATGGGCATTCACTGGACCGGCATCGTCTTTGGCCTGGGTTTTGCCATCAGCTTCGGTTACTGGACGACGGACTTTCTCGTGGTCCAGCGAGTGCTAGCCGCTAACAATCTGCGTTCGGCCCGCATGGCTCCAGTGATCGGCTCATTCTTTAAGATGGCTGTTCCTTTCATCGTGATTCTGCCGGGCTTGCTTGCCCTGGTAGTACTCAAAAATCCTGAGGGCAACCTGATCCATCTTGTCGGCGAGGATATGGTCAAGGGCAACCCTGGCCTACACAGCTACAATGAAGTGTTGCCCCTGATGATGGTGCGTTACATGGGACCGGGCCTGCTGGGTCTGGGCATCACCGCGCTCATCGCGGGCTTTATGAGCGGCATGGCCGGCAATGTCAGCGCCTTCTCCGCCATCTGGACATACGACATTTACCAACCGCTCATCAACAAGAATGCGCGCGATGAACATTATGTCGCCGTGGGCCGCTGGGCTACCATCCTCGGCGTAGTCGTCTCCATCGGCACCGCCTACATGGTGATGAACGCGGCTGGCATCATGGCCTACGTGCAGGCGCTGTTCAGCTTTTTCATCTCGCCGCTGCTCGGCGTGGTTCTCGTCGGCATGTTTTGGAAGCGCGCCACCAAGGAAGGTGGCTTCTGGGGCCTCTTGCTGGGTACGCTCACCTCGATTGGCCTGTGGGCATGGGTGTATATCAATCCCTCGGCGTTGCGCTTCGTGGCGCTCTCGCCCGATGCGAAAGATATGGCCGAGAACATGTACCGCGCGCTGTGGTCCGTGATCGTATCGATGGGCGTGAACGTGATCGTAAGCCTGCTCACCAGGCCGAAGCCGGAGGCGGAGCTGGATGGCCTGACTTATGGAGCCACCAAACTGCCCACGGAAGAACCTGTTCCAATCTTCAAGAATGAATGGTTCTGGACCGCCATCGCAGTCGTTGTCTTCATCGGGCTCAACATCTACTTCTGGTAAACGATTCTGAAAACGGAGGCCGTACATGCATTCGGGAAACATCTCTATCTGGTTCTTCATCGGCGTGCTGCTCACCATCTACGGCGCTCTCATCTTTGGCTACGGGATATATGAGTACGCAACTGGCACTCTCGCCAACGTGGTTTTGAAAGAACTGCACGCGCCGCTCTGGTGGGGCGCGGGCATGTTAGCTGTGGGTCTGTTCTACAGCATCAAGTTCAAGCCTGGCCACACGGCTTAGCTCTCAACCGCAGTATTTCTACAAGGAGTTTTCATAGTTATGGCAGCGCAACGGACAATGACCTTTGGAGTCGTAGTAGGCAACCGCGGCTTCTTCCCCGATCACCTGGCCAAGACCGGCCGCGAAGAGATTCTAGCTGTGCTTGAAGCCGCTGGCGCCAGGGCCATTGCGCTCACGCCCGAGGAGTCCAAATACGGCGCAGTGGAAACCTACGACGAAAGCCTGCGCTGCGCCGAGCTCTTTAAAAAGCATGCCGACGAAATCGACGGCATCATCGTAACGCTTCCAAACTTCGGTGAAGAGCGCGGCATTGTAGACGCAATTCGTCTCTCGGGCCTGAAGGTTCCGGTGCTGGTGCAGGCCACGCCTGACCGCGCCGAGAACATGACCATCTCCGTGCGCCGCGACAGCTTCTGCGGCAAAATGAGCGCGTGCAACAACATGATGCAGTATGGCATTGCGTATTCGCTGACCACGCTGCACACGGAGGCCGTCACATCGCCGGAGTTCAAGGCGGACCTTGAGTGGTTCTCCGCTGTCTGCCGCGTGGTGAAGGGACTCAAGAATCTCAAGATTGGCGCTCTCGGCGCGCGTCCTACGGCCTTCAACACCGTGCGCTACTCTGAGCGCATTCTTGAAACCAGCGGCATCTCGGTTGAAACGCTTGATCTCTCTGAGGTCTTTGGCCGCATTGCAAAGCTCAAGGATAATGACGATCTTACGCAGGCCAAGCTCACTGCGATCAAGAAATATGTTTCCACCCATGGCATTCCAGAAGAAGCGCTGTTGAAGATGGCCAAGCTCGGCGCGGTCATTGACGGCTGGATGAAGCAGACCCATTGCACCATCTCCGCCGTGCAGTGTTGGACCTCGATGGAAGAGTTCTTCGGCGTAGTTCCCTGCACCGTGATGAGCATGATGAGTGAGAATCTGATTCCTTCAGCTTGCGAAGTGGACGTACCCGGCACGTTGAGCATGTATATGCTGGCGCTTGCCAGCGGCACGCCATCTGCGCTGCTGGACTGGAACAACAACTACGGAAGCGATCCAAACAAGTGCGTCTGCTTCCACTGCTCGAACCTGCCGAAGCACTTCTTTGCCGATGTTCGCATGGACTACCAGGAGATCATCGCCGGCACTGTGGGCAAGCTCAACACCTTCGGCACATGCGTGGGACGCGTGAAGGCCGGCGTGATGAGTTACGCGCGCTTCTCCACGGATGACCGCCGCGGTGTTGTGCGCGGGTACACTGGCCCAGGCAAGTTTACCGACGATCCGCTGGAGACCTTCGGCGGAGCTGGCGTGGCGGAGATTCCGCAACTGCAGAAACTGCTCAAGTACATCTGCCGTGAAGGTTTTGAGCATCATGTTGCAGCCAACTTCAGCGATGTATCAAAGGCTGTGCATGAAGCCGCTGTCCGCTATATGGGTTGGGAGAGCCATTATCATCCCGAGCTTGAGGATTAAGGGATAGCCGGAAGAAATTACGGGCGTTGGCGCGTGCGTCAGCGCCCTTTCCACGTTGCAGCATGTGGCAAAAGAGGATCACCATGACCAAGCGAATTGGAAAAGCATTAGTGATAAGCGGCGCAACGCTAGCGACAGAGACCGCATGGAATGCGGAGCTCGAAACAAAGCATGAAAAACTTGTCGAATGGCTGCGCGCACAAAAGCTCAGCGGCGTGCTGCTACGGCGCAATGAGAACGTGGCATGGTTCACCGGTGGCGCGGTGGAGTTGCGCGTGTTGACGCCGAGTGAGACAGGCGTCGCTTCCCTGCTGGTAACGGCTGAGGGCAAGCGATACTACTTCACCGCGGAAAATGAAGCGCCTCGCCTGCATGATGAGGAATTCAGCGCGCTGGATTTTGAGCCAGTTCTGTTTCCGTGGTACGGAGACGATACAGTTGCCACTGCGCAAAAGCTATCCGGAGCCGGTCAGCTTGCCTCAGACACGTCAGTCGCAGGTCTGTCGCAGGTGAATCTGTATCCATTACGCCAGTCGCTCAGCGAAACGGAGACTGCACGCTACCGCTGGCTTGGCATGCAAACGGCAGATGCAGTTGTCGAAGGGCTACATGAGGTTGAGCCGGGAATGAGCGAGTTCGACCTGGAGGCGCTTACGGCGGAGAATCTTCTACGCCGCGGAATTCTGCCTTCGGTTGCGCTGTATGCTGTTGACGAGCGTATTTACAATTACAAACACGCTGTGCCGCGCGGAAAGCGTCTACAGAAGTATGGGATGTTGAATCTGTGCTCGCGCAAATGGGGGCTGGCGATTTCGATCACACGGTTCATTCACTTCGGCAATCTTCCGGGAGAGTTGGGTGCGCGCTTTGAGGCCAGTGCGCAGGTGAATGCAGCGCTGCTTGACGCAACGCGAGAGGGCGTTACGTCAGCACAGTTGTTTGGAATTGCCAAGGACGCGTATGCGGCGCAAGGCTTCGCTGGGGATGAGTTGCTGCATCACCAGGGTGGCTCTACGGGCTACGGTGAACGCGAGTGGGTGGCGACGCCAAACGGGACACAAACCGTTGTAAACCATCAGGCGTTTGCGTGGAACCCGAGCATTCGCGGCGCAAAGGCGGAAGACACCGTCATTCTGAGCAATGGAAGGATTGAGTGGCTGACTGCTACACCAGAGCTGCCTGTTATCGAGGCAGTAGTGAATGGAACAAAGTATCCCGCAGCCGGCGTGCTCATAAAGTAAATCCGGTGAAGTAAATCAGGCGATAGGCTCAAGCGTCACGCGCGCCACCAGCACCACGAGTGCCGCCCAAAGCATATCCGCGCCCAGCAGATGCACTATCTGGAGCCATGTCGGCGCAAGCAGGACTACATCGAGTACTCCGAGCAGATACTGCGCTGCCAGAAGTACAAGCACCAGCGCGGAAAGTCTGCGATTGTCCCAGTGCGCTGTCTTCTTCGAGGCGCGTACCAGCAGCCAAATCAGAAAAAAGCATGAGAGAACAGCAATAGTGGGATGGGTCCACCGCCAACGCACCAGCCAGCTGCTCGTCGCAGAAAAATCCTGGGCCAAGGCGGCGCTGAGCGACGTTGCCGGAAACAACGTATCACCCAATGCTGCAAGCGAGCCGCTCACACCCACGATGAGCACAATCAGAACAGCAATCGCAGCACCAATGGGAGCCGTAAGCCGCACCGTTGCTCGTGTGTAACCATGAACACGACTCAGCAAATGCGCCACCAGCGTCAGTGAGGCGAGCAGCAGCAGCGTGTTCGAGAAGTGCAGTGCTTCAACCGGCGCACGCATGGGTGAGCGACTGTCCGCCGTAAGGCCAAACTTGACTAGAACCGCGCCGAGTGCCCCTTCTGTAACAGTCAAAAAGATAGTCGCGGCGGCTGCCCAGCGCGCCAGGTGACCCGAAACCGTGCTGCGCCATGTCCAGACAATCAAAACAAGCACCAGAATCGAGTCAATGGCACCGGCAGATACGCGATGCGAGAACTCGATCATAGTGTGCAGCGTCGGAGACTGCTGAAACACAGTCCCATTGCAAAGCGGCCAATGCTCTCCGCAGCCAGCGCCAGATCCTGTAGCGCGCACCACCGCTCCCCAAAGAATGCTGGCAATGAAAAATACCAGCACCCCCCACGCAAAGCGGCGCAGCGCCGGCGATGGCAGTTTCTGTGCGTGAATCGGAATGATGGTTGCGGCGGGCATGGGTAACATTCAGTATAAAACCGCTCAGCTCCCCAGCAGTCGCACAGCATGGTTCACAATCATCAGATCCTCCTCCGGTGGAATTACACGGACCTCCACTCGAGAGTCAGACGTGCTGATGGTCGTCGCTTCGTGCTCGCTATTGCGCTTGGCATCGAGTGCGATGCCTAGCGGTTCAAGCCCGCTGCAAATCTCGGCGCGTGTCGCTGCGTCATGTACGCCGATACCTCCGGTAAGTACCAGCATGTCAATACCGCCAAGCTGCGCGATGTAGGCCCCTATGAATTTTCGAATCGAGTGAACGAAGAGATCCACTGCGAGGCGCGCCTGGGCATTTCCTCTTTTAATTGCGCTGCGCAGCTCACGCATGTCGCTGTAGACACCGCTGACTCCAAGTAATCCGGATTGCTCATTCGCGACTGCTTCGAGCTTGTCGGCGGCTTCTTTTGTGCTCGGAGTGGTTGCGGCGATTTTGCGAAGGATGAAGAGCAGCACACCGGGATCGATGTCGCCGGTACGCGTGGCACTGATGAGACCGCCCGTTGGGGTTAATCCCATTGAGGTGTCGAGGGATGCGCCGTTGCGGATTGCGGCGATGGATGACCCATTTCCGAGGTGCGCGACGATCAGCTTCTCCGGCACGTGAGGCTGCAGTTGGTAAACAATGGACTCATACGATATGCCGTGCGCGCCATAACGCCGCACGCCCATCGCCGCATACTGCTGCGGAATCGGCAGCTCGCGCGCAACCTCCGGCATGGTGCGATGAAACCACGTGTCAAGGCACGCAAAATTCGGAACACCGGGAAAGAGACGGAGTGACTCGCGCATGATGAAAACAGCGATGGGCGTGTGAAGCGGGGCAAAGTCCACATACCGTTCTATCTCGTCGATCAGCTCTGGAGTGGTGCGCTGATTTTCAAGCACGTTGGGACCGCCTGATACCACGCGATGCCCAATCGCTTCCGGCTTAGGGAATTTGCCTGAGCGCAGAGCTTCAGCGACGAGCGAGAATGCCTCAGAGAGCGTTGGAACAGCGCGCTTCTGGTTCACAAGCTCATCACCGCTAGAGCTTTTAATCCAAAACTGACCTTCGTCGGTTCCAATTCCTTCGACTGCGCCTTCCAGCAGGTGCTTTCTGAAAGCGCCATCAGCTTCATAGATAGAAAACTTGATAGAAGAAGAGCCGCTGTTTAAGACAAGAACAGGCAAAGACGCCATGAATGAGCCTCATACAAAACAATCCTCTGGAGGTCGCCGCCTTCAGCGCTCCCCAGGCCAACGCCAGTCTTTGATCTCGGGCATATCATCGCCATGTTCTGCGACATAGAGCTTGTGGCGCTGGATCTGCTCGGAATACCACTGCCGCGCAGCATCGGCCTGCCCAGAGAACTTGGGCGTACGCACGATCGCATCCATCGTCAACTGGAAACGATCGATATTATTCAGCACGCACATATCAAACGGCGTAGTCGTCGTCCCTTCTTCCTTGTAACCGCGCACATGAAAGTTATCGTGGTTTGTACGGCGATAGGTAAGCCGATGAATCACGTATGGATACCCATGAAACGCAAAGAGTACAGGCTTGTCCTTGGTGAAGATCGCGTCGAAGTCTTCATCAGTAAGCCCGTGCGGATGCTCCGACTGTGGCTGAAGCGCCATCAGGTCGACAACATTCACCACACGAATCTTAATGTCAGGAATGCGCTCACGAAGAATCGTCGCAGCAGCCAGCGTCTCCATCGTAGGAATATCGCCGCAGCAAGCCAGCACCACATCCGGTTCGCCCTCATCGGATGCCCATTGCCACGTGCCCATACCAATCGTGCAGTGCTCAATGGCCTCGTTCATCCGCAGCCACTGCGGCGCGGGTTGCTTACCGGCAACGATCAGATTGATGTAATTCTTGCTGCGCAGGCAATGATCGGCCACAGAGAGTAGCGTATTCGCATCCGACGGAAGATAGATGCGGACGACATCAGCTTTCTTGTTCAGCAGGTGGTCAATGAAGCCGGGATCCTGATGTGAGAAACCGTTATGATCCTGCCGCCAGACGAGCGAACTGAGTAGATAATTGAGCGAGGCAATAGGTTTGCGCCACGGAATGGTGCGAGTTGTTTTGAGCCACTTGGCGTGCTGGTTCACCATCGAATCGATAATGTGGATGAAGGCTTCGTAGCAGGAGAAGAAGCCGTGACGGCCGGTGAGCAGATAGCCTTCTAGCCAGCCCTGGCATAGATGTTCGCTGAGCACTTCCATCACGCGGCCCGTCGGCGAAAGCTCTTCATCGACTGGAAGCGTTTCGGCGAGCCACCTTTTGCCGGTGCCGGTGATCACGTCCTGGAGACGATTGGATGCCGTCTCATCTGGCCCAACAACGCGAAAGTTCCGTTGATCGAGATTTGCCTGCATCACACCATGCAAAAACTTGCCCAGGACACGCGTGGACTCCACATCCGTGTCGCCGCGCTTGTTGATCTTCACTTCGAATTCACGGAAGTTGGGAACCTCAAGCGGTTTAAGTAGCAGGCCGCCGTTTGAGTGCGGATTCATGCCCATGCGGCGACGGCCCATCGGAGCAAGCTCGGCGAGCTCGTCATGGAATGTACCCTTACCGTCAAAGAGTTCTTCCGGCTTGTAGCTCTTCATCCAATCTTCCAGCAGCTTCAGATGATCGGGCTTTTCACGCAGTTCACTGAATGGCACCTGGTGCGCGCGCCATGTATTTTCCACGGGCTTGCCGTCCACAAATTTGGGACCGGTCCAGCCTTTGGGCGTGCGCATGATGAGCATGGGCCAGTGCGGACGCTCCGTTACGCCTTCTTCTCGTGCGGCTTTCTGAATTGCTGCTATGCGATCGAAGATCGTGTCAAAGACAGCCGCAGCCTTCTGGTGCATCATCTCCGGCTCATCGCCTTCGAGCGTGTACGGCTCGTAACCATAGCCGCGCATCAGGCTTTCCAGCTCCTCATGCGGAATACGCGCAAGGAAGGTCGGATTGGCGATTTTGTAACCGTTGAGGTGCAAGATCGGAAGGACCACACCGTCCGTTACAGGGTTGAGGAATTTGTTCGAGTGCCAGCTTGTGGCCAGCGGGCCGGTTTCGGCTTCACCATCGCCTACTACGCAAGCGACAACCAGATCGGGATTGTCGAAGGCAGCGCCGTATGCGTGGACGAGTGAGTAACCGAGCTCACCGCCCTCGTGAATGGAGCCGGGGGTCTCCGGCGCAACGTGGCTGGGAATGCCATAGGGCCAGCTGAACTGGCGAAAGAGGCGCTTGATGCCATCCGTGTTGCGCTCAATGTGCGGATAAATTTCCGTGTAGGAGCCTTCAAGATAAGTATTGGCCACCAAGCCGGGACCGCCGTGTCCAGGGCCGATGATGTACAGCATGTTCAGGTCGCGCTGCTTAATCAGACGGTTCCAGTGCACGTACAGAAAATTAAGTCCGGGAGTTGTGCCCCAGTGGCCAAGCAGGCGTGGCTTCACGTCGTCCAGCGTCAGCGGCCGCTCCAGAAGGGGATTGTCCTTGAGATAGATCTGGCCAACGGAGAGATAGTTTGCCGCGCGCCAGTAGGCGTTCATGCGGGTTAGCTCGTCCGGACTCAATGGGCCTGTGGGGATGGATCCGGTCGCAGGAGTTGCGGCTGTTGCGCTCATAGACACCTCGCGGTTTGGGGTGAAACTGCGTGCAGGAGCAGCTTAAATTTAAGAGAGCACGTGCTGAAGTGATGGATGTCACGAACCGGGTAAAGGTAGCTTTAGCCGTATTCTGTCCTGACCGGACCAGTGTACGCCCAGAGACAGGATCACCCTACGGCGTGACAATGAATGTGAATGTGAAGCTAAAAGTAGCGCTTAAGGCGCAAAATTCGGGACTCGAAGCCGTACCAGAGGGCGGTTGCGAGCGCAGTGCATGCAACAAGACGCAACGCAACAACAGCCAGGTTGCCTGCAATGCCATGCACATCCATCTTCACGTCGAACCATCCGAAGTAAATAAAGACAAAGATGTGCGTCATGTAGAGGCCATAACTGATCTTGCCGTAAAACGGCAACGGACCGCGGCGAAGCAGCCAATTCAGCGGACTGCGCGAGCCGGTGGAGGCAATTGCCAGCAGCACTGTTCCGGCGTAACCAGTTGAGAGCGCGCAGTCGAGAAATGCAGTGCCGGCAGTAAACGAAGATGCCGCTGAGAAGCCAATGCCGATGCTGAAGCACCCGATGATCAGCCACATGCGACGGTCGAGGGCTAATGTGTGAAGGCCGAGCGCGATGAGGCTTCCCATGGCGATGCCGTCCAGATGCGTGAGTGTATGCGTCGGCGTGATCCAGCCGTGATGGTGAAGGCGGAGAAGCGGACTGGCAATCAACGCGGCAATTAGAACAACAGCCAGCAGCCAGGGACGCTTGAGAAAACGTACGATTGGCGCCCAGAGAAAGTAATACTGCTCCTCAATCGCGAGCGACCATGTGGGACCGATAGCAGATGGCAACAGAAAGTGAAATAGATTTTGCACGAAGAACACATATACCCACCACGGCGCGTTGGCGTGGGGATCTACAAACCAATCCGCTTTGCCATAGCACACCACCAGCACCAGCACGTACACCGGCCAGATGCGCAGCGCGCGGCGAGCATAGAAATTGCGAAAGTAATTCGGCTCGTTTTGGGATTCGAGCAGAATGGCTGTAATGAGGAAGCCGGAGAGAACGAAAAAGAGCGTTACACCGCTCCATCCCCAGAGCGAAGTGCCATACATCGGCGTCCCTACGAGCCGCGTTCTGCAGTGGTAGAAAAACACACCGAGAACGGCGAGACCGCGCAAGCCGTCGAGTTCGGGAATACGCGCGGAAAGCCACGGCGGCCTCTGCACTGCCTCTAGCTTCCCTGCTGCCGCTTCCGTGTGCCTTCCCTGCATGAATCCCGTATTATCCCGCTGCCAGTTGCTTGGCGCGCTCCGTGGCGCGCATGACGGCCTTGATGAGCGTTACCCGTAGGCCGCCTTCTTCGAGCTCCAGGATACCGTCTATTGTGCAGCCTGCTGGTGTTGTTACTGCGTCCTTGAGGAGCGCCGGATGATAGCCGGTTTCGAGCACCATCTTGCCCGCGCCAAAGACGGTCTGTGCGGCAAGCTGCGTGGCTATGTCGCGCGGCAAGCCGACTTTGACTCCGGCTTCAGCAAGCGCCTCAATGATGATGTAAATGTAAGCTGGCCCGGATGCGGAGAGACCCGTCACCGCGTCCATGTGCTTTTCATCCACAATGACGGCACGGCCAACGGTCTCAAAGATGCGCTGGGCAAGCTCCATCTGTTCGGGTTTGACAAAGCGGCCCGCGCAAAGGCCCGCTGCCCCTGCGCCAAGGGCTGAGGGCGTGTTGGGCATGGCGCGAAGAACAGCGAGTTCAATGTCCGCGGCTTCCTCAATGGCGCGCGTTTTCACACTGGCGGCAATGGAAACAATAGTCTTATCCCGCGTGAGAGTGGGCTTGATCTTCTCTATCAGCTCTGGTACCTGGAAGGGCTTTACGCCGATCAGGATCAGATCGGCCTGGCGTGCGGCTTCCAGGTTGTCCGTGCTCACATCCACACCCCACTGGGCGCTGAGCACGACGGCGCGCTCGGGGTGGGCAACGGTAGCGTGAATCTGATCGGCGGCGAAGAGGTTCTGTTTCAGGAATGCCTGCAGCAGAATGCCACCCATCTTGCCTGCGCCAAGCACGGCAACTCGTACATTTGGAAACTGGGCCGGGACTGCTGCGGCCTCAACTGCGATCTCCGCCATTGTTTTCCTTGCTTCCAATCAGGATTGTGATGCTCTTACCAGAATACGCCGAAGCACGTGCCCCCAATGCGGATTCACTCAAGCACGACTTCCGGGGCATGGCCACGGACCGTCATCGTGACCGCAGCACCAAGGATTAGCGCTCCACCGAGCCACGCATAAGGCCCAAGCTGCTCCCCGAGCAGCTCAACACCAAGGATGGAACCGAGTGCCGGTTCAATATTGAGAAATACCCCAGCACGTGAGGCCGGCACGTGATGGATTCCCCAATTCCAGAGCAGCGTTGTGGTGGCCGTACAGGCCAGACCACCGACGGCGAGCGCGGTCCATGCCGTTGCGCTCAGGTGGGCGAATGGCATGGGCACGCTGGCATTCGGAATCCACGGCCTGACGAGTACGGGCGTAAGAATCCAAATAGCCAGCATCATGGTGCCGGCCAGGATGGTGTAAGCCGTGACAACCGGCGGGCTGTGGCGAGTCATGAGCTTTTTGCTCAGCAGAATCCATCCAAGCGCAGTAATGAGCGAAACTACCACCAGCAAGTCTCCGGCCAGTGTTGGAGTTTCGTGGCTCACTCCAGCGCCACTGCTGCCGGCGTGTGCTCCACCCAGCACGACAAGGCCAGCTCCAAGTGTGGATCCGGCCAGTGCGAGCCAGCCTGCCCAGTCCAGCCGCTCGCCCGCAAAAATGGACGCGCCCAGTGCCAGCAGCACCGGCATGCAACCCACCATGAGTGAAGCATGGCTGACGGTGGTGCGTGCCAGGCCGTGAAACTGCAGCAGAAACTGTACGGGGATGCCCAGCGCGGCGGAAATCAGAAGGATTCGCAGATCTTCGGCCGAAAACCGCACTCGCTTTCGGAGCAGCACCGGCAACATTCCCAGCATGGCAAAGAGAAAGCGATAGAGCACCATATATTCCACGCTCATCTCATTGAGCGCCAGCCTGCCGCAGTAAAAGCCCATACCCCAAAGGCATCCCGCCAGAGCACACGCTCCGTAACCAAGCCAGTGCGCCGGCGCACTCTTTGTCATTTCTGTCCCGCTCATCTCTTTTTCTACTTTCGCATAGATGTCCTGCAGAATGAGGGTGCCCGCGTGAGCGACAATAGATGCGATGAGTCGTCGGGTCCGCTCCGTGATGTTACTTCGCTGCGCAGCTATTCTGCCGGCGGCGATGATGCTTACAGGCACTGCCACGGCAGCTGAGCATAAGCCTTCGGAAGCATCCCAGCCGCCGCGGTCGTCCCAACCGCCTGCATACACCATTCCGGCTGGTCCGCTGGGTTTTTCCGCGCCGGGAGAGATTTACCTCGGTTCGCGCTACTCGCTTGTATCGCTCGACTTCCTGGATGAGGATCGCCTGCTTTTCACCTTTCGCGTGCCCGGACTTTTTCGCCGTGATCCGTCGGGCACAGCAGAGGAGAGGGAGCGGCATATCCGCGCGGTAATCATTCATATTCCGGATGGAGCAGTGCAGGCCGAAGCGCTATGGACGCTCCATGATTATGGGCGCTACCTTTTTATGCTCGATGGGGGAAAGTTTGCCCTGCGCGATCGCGATACGCTCAGCATTGGCGACGGCTCGCTGGCGCTGACGCCGTGGCTGCACTTTCCCGGCCCGCTGCAGTTTGTAGAACTCGACCCCTCGCGCCAGTATGTCGTTGCAGAATCAACCGAGCCGGCTGCGAGCCATGCCAATTCCGGCGACGTTCCGAGCCCAGCCACAGCACAGACATCTATGAGCACGGATGCCGTGCCCACAACCCAGAAGCAGGACACCATACTGCGAATCCTGCGCAGCTCCTCTGGCCAGGTGATGCTGGTGACCCACATTCGTACCGCGATTCACATGCCATTCAATGCGACTGGCTACCTGGAGTCGATACGCTCCCAGGGCTCGTCGTGGCTGATCCAATTTAACCCTTTTACGGGAGGCAACAGCCACGCCGGAGGCGTGAATTCCACCTGCCTCCCCCGACTGGACTTTGTAACGCCGGACGAATATGTTGCTTCAGCCTGTGGCTCAACCGGCTTGCCGTGGCTTGTGGCCATGACGCTGGATGGGAAATATCTATGGCAACGATCAGAGAGCCTTACAACGATCTGGCCGCTGGTGACAACAGGCAGGAGTGGCACAAGGCTGGTTCGTGAAACCGTGCAGGCAACGCACCAGGTGAACGCGATTGCGCCGCTCAGCCCGGATGACATTACACGCCAGGACGTTCTGGTTCTGGATGCTGCCACGGGCAAAGAGGCTCTGCGGGCGCAGGCCAGCCCGATCTACGATGCGGGAGGCAACGTGGCACTCTCGCCATCCGGCCGTCGCGCAGCAATTTTGAGCGAAGGCGGGATCCAGATCTTTGAGCTGCCAGAAGCTCCTGCGCTTCCGGCCGCAAAGCCGTAACGATGCGATGTTGCGCTAACGCAGTGTCTTAAGGGCCGAATAGAGCTTGCGCCAATGCGTATAGCCGTCCGCATAAGCAGAGAGATCTGCGAGGGTTGGCTCGATGTGTTCAGCGACCTCGATGGCCTGCGCACAGGCTTCATCGAGATTGGCCCAGTGACCCGCGCCAACGCCGGCCATGAGCGCGCAGCCGAATGCGCCACCTTCTTCGGCGGTGAGGATCTCGACTGCGTGACCGTAAACACCCGCTTGAATGCGCCGCCAGAGCGGGCCGCGCGCACCTCCGCCGCCAAGACGGATCCCACTGACCGGAATGCCGAGTTCGGCAAAGAGCGTGAAGGTGTCTTGCAGCGAATAAGCCACACCCTCAAGCACGGCGCGCGTGAAATGCGCTGCGGTGTGAGTCGTTGAGATGCCAGTGAATGCGGCACGCACTTCAGGATCGAGGTGCGGGGTGCGCTCGCCAAGAAGATACGGCGCCCACTCGAGGCCCTGGCTACCTGCTGGAACCTTTTCGGCTGCGGCGGTGAGGGCATCGTAGCTCTGGCCTGCGAAGAATGTATTGCGGAGCCAGTTGAGGCTGAGGCCCGCCGACTGCGTGACGCCCATGACGTGCCAGAGGCCGGGAACAGCGTGGCAAAAGGTGTGCAGGCGGCCTTTGGGATCCTTGGTTGGGTTGGCCGTGGCGGCAAAAACCACGCCCGATGTACCGATGGTGGCAGAGACTGATCCGGGCTGCAGGATGCCCATGCCGACCGCGCCCGCGCCCTGGTCGCCCGCGCCAGCGACAACTGGGGTTCCCGTAGTAAGCCCAGTCAGTCCGGCGGCTTCTTGACTGATGCGCGCGCAAACCTCCGGGGATTCGTAGACTTTGGGAAGCCATTCGAGAGGAATGCCCGCGGCTTCAGCAACTTCCACGGACCAGCGGCGGTGCGTTACGTCGAGCAGCAGCGTGCCGGAGGCTTCCTGCACGTCGATAGCGAACTCGCCTGTGAGGCGATAGCGTACATAGTCCTTGGGACAGATGACGTGACGGATTTTGGCGAAGATTTCAGGCTGGTGCGTTTTGACCCAGAGCAGCTTGGTGAGGGTGAAGTTAGGCAGCGCGGGATTGCAGGTCAGCTCAATGAGCTTTTCATAGCCAATTTTCTCGTGCAGCCAGTCGCACTCGGGTTGCGTTCGCGTATCGCACCAGATAAGGGATGGGCGAAGGACTGCACCGTTTTCGTCGAGCATGACAGCACCATGCATCTGGCCGGTGAGGCCAAGGGCAGCGATGGGCTGCTTCGACTCCGGAGCGGCTGCGAGCGCACCAACAATAGCTTCTTTTGCTGCGCGCCACCAGTCTTCCGGATCCTGCTCAGCCCAGCCGGGACGATCCACTCGGAATGGCGCGTGCTCGGCGGCAGCGCCGCTGATGAGCCTGCCGTTTTCATCCACCACAACGGCGCGCGTGCCGCCCGTGCCTACGTCCATTCCAAGGAACCACATTGATGGCAATTCTCCCTTGCTAAATCGGTTTTCTGCAGCGGAAAAGAGGATAGCAGCTTTGGCATAATTCGGGAAATGGAAGACATTTCCTCAAAAGGGCGCAACTCCGCATCGAGGTTTACATCTCAAGAGTTGTACGGAACAATTTTGTTTCACCTTCCGTCGAAAAGGAGCTAATATGCCTACTCAGGAAGCTAAGATAGCGTTCTCGCCTGCCGGATTTTCGCCTGAATACATCAAGGATGGTTCCAAGGCGCTGAACGCGTTGCTGGCTGATGTTTTTGCGCTCTACATCAAGACCAAGAACTTCCACTGGCACATGGAAGGACCGCATTTCCGCGACTACCATCTGTTGCTCGACGAACAGGGCGAACAGATTTTCGCCATGAGCGACGATATTGCTGAACGAGTCCGAAAGATTGGCGGTGCCACGATTCGCTCCATCGGCCACATCGCCAAACTGCAGACTATTGCGGATAACGACAAGGAGCACGTCAACGCAAAGGAGATGCTGAGCGATCTTCTGGACGACAATCGTTCGCTGCTCGAGGTGATGCGCGAGGCGCATACCATTGCAGATGAAGCCAAGGACGAGGCTACTGCAAGCCTGCTTGAAAACTGGCTGGATGAGACAGAACGACGTACATGGTTCCTCTTTGAAACCTTGAAGTAATTCCCTGCCCTTACGGTTCCGCGCTGCCCTCGTCTTTCGTTTGCTCATCATTGGCATGTGGATAAGGGCAGTGACGGCAGCCGGAGTTGCAGCAGTAGCCGCGCTTGAGATGATAGGCGGCGGTGAAGACCATCAGCCCATGTTCAAAGTAAAAATCCTCTTGTGTAAGAGGGGGCGGAGCCGTGTTGTCATTACTTGCAGTCACAGATGTATTTTCGCCGGGAACACGCGGCTAAAATGAAAGTATGACATTGACCGCAAATGAGCGTGCGTGGCGCATCAAAATCATCCTCTTTGACGTGGACGGCGTGCTGACCGACGGCACCATCTGGCTGGTCCCTGGTATCCCCTCTGGCAGCTCTCTTGCTGGGCAGCAATTGAAAGAAAAAGACAGCCATATGGGCTTCGCTGTCCAGTCGGCCGCCTTGATGGAAGCTAAAGGCTACAGCGCGCATGATGGCGCGGGCATTTCACTGGCACGCCTCGGCGGCCTCAAGTGCGGCATCATCACCAAGCGCATCAGCGAGACAGTAGCTACGCGAGCGCGTGATCTGAAGCTTGAATTCGTGTACATGGGCCAGTCATACAAGATGCAGGCGGTACGCGAAATCATGGCGAAAGAAGGTGTCACACTGGATGAGATTGCCTACGTGGGCGATGACGTGATTGACCTGCCGGTGTTGCGGCAGTGCGGCCTTGCTGTCGCCGTCGCCAATGCGCGCGACCAAGTGAAGGCGGCTGCGCATTATGTAACTCCGCACGCAGGCGGCTGCGGCGCAGGGCGCGATGCGGTGGACTTCATTCTCGAAGCCAAGGGCGTGCTGAACAGCTGCATCGAAGCCTATATCGACGAGGAAAACCCACTCGCGCCTTCGATGGACATTGGCAACAGCGGCGATACTGCCTAGGGTTTTCCTGCGTACGCAGGAAAGACGCTCCCGATCAGCACGCCACGCAATGTTTGGCGCACGTCACTGTGCGGGTCGGGCTCGGTATTCGAGACAGTGTGCGTGGTATCAGCGGGCGGCACACCGGTGTCTGTCGTATTTGAGGCAAGAATGCTGGCGCTTTTGCCTGCTGGATCGATCATTAGCTCCAGCGTAAAGCCGGCCTGGTCGCCATCATGATAGATGTAGCGATGACCATTCACATCCAGAACAAAGAAACCAAGCCCCATGCGCGGCTGTGAACCCTGCGGGCCGGAAGTGTACGCCGTTCCTGCGTGGCCTGGCTCAACGGCAGAAAGCACACCTTGCCATGCTTCTTCCAGTGAACTGCGGTTCAGCACCATTTCGTAGCGCGCATTGCCGGACTCCCCAATGAGAAAGTGCGCATACTTTTCCATGTCTGTGATCGGAGCCTTCAGCCCGCTATTCGATGTGGTGATGCCGGTGTCGAAATTAAATGGCTGCCGCGTAAGCTTTCCGCCGGACCGGAGAAAGCTCTCCGATAGGTGCTCTTCAAGAAAGTACGGCGCACGGTCAAAGTAGCTTTCTGTCATGCCCAGCGGTTTAAGAATGTTCTTATCGATGTAAACCTCAAAGTCATCTCCGCTGATGCGCTCAATGATTTGCCCGAGAAACACGTATCCTGGATTCGAATAACTCCAGCGGCTGCCCGGTTTAAACGCAATGTGCGTGTAGGGCAGCATGGCCGCAATCTGCGCCCACTTTGCCGGCTCAAATGGCTCCCAGCCGCAGTCCTTGCTGTCATCGCACTCCCAGGGCCATGTGGGATTGCGAAAGCCGGCAGAGTGCGTGAGCAAATGGCGGATCGTGACGTCCTCAATGGAGCCGTAATCGTCATGCACCTGTCGCAGTTCCGGCACATACTTCACCGCCGGATCATCGAGCGAGAGCAGCCCGCGATCGCGCAGTTGTAGAATCGCAATCGCCGTCATTGTCTTGGTAATCGAAGCCCAGTTATATGCAGTATGCGCGTTTGCAGCGTGATGCGTCCCAACTCTCGCCTCACCGAAGACGAACTCCGTGGCCGGAGACTGGCCATGAATAAAAGCAAAGACGCCACCGACAATGCCGTGACGATGAAACTCGGCATCGAAGCGTGCGTGGAAATCATCAAGCGGCGATTGCGCCGCAAGCGATGAAGCGATCAACAATAGAGCAACAGATATCAGGCGCGGAAACATGATGCTCATATTACAGGCAACATCAGGCTGCGGCACTCAAGAGGGATCCGCACACGCTCTCATGCGCGTGCAGATTTGGTTTACTGTGGGATGGCTGCGAAGACCGGCTCTTGCGGTGGCTCCAGAGTTGTATCTCCCACGGGTAATCCCTGCTCCAAGCGCCAACGCTGCGTGTGTCCACCCTCTTGCGGCAGCCAGGGCGGGAGTTCAGAAAGCGCCACGTCATCCCAATCGCGGACGATGCTCTTGAAAATGATCTTCAAGTCAGAAAGAAATGTGGCTCGCTGCATGTACTCCGCGTCGAGCCTGCACTTGAAGGGTTTGACCACTGCCTGGTAGTAAGCGTCCACCTGCGCTTGTGGAACCTTTGCCAGGGCCATCTCTTCGCGCGCAAAAACCATGGTGGCAAAGCCCGTCAGCCCGGGTCGACAGGCCAGGCGCACGCTTTCATAACAGGCGAGCTTGGGCCGCGGACCTACCAGGCTCATCTCGCCACACATAATATGAATCAGTTGCGGCACCTCATCCAACTTCCATCGGCGCAGAAACGGGCCAATCGGAGTAAAACGCTGATTGTTGGAACTGGTCAGCGTGGGCCGCGAGGCTGGGTCGGCGCATACCGGCATAGTGCGAAATTTAAGAATGGTGAATGCGCGTCCATTACGTCCCATCCGCTGCTGACGAAAGAGAGCCGGTCCAGGAGAAGTGAGTCGCACTGCCAGCCAGACGACCAGAAAGATCGGTAGCACCAATGGCAGCGCGCACAGAACGCAGGCCGTATCGAAGATCCGCTTGGCTGCCGAACCGGACCACATGCTCAACTGCATCTCGGAATCGCCATCGGCAGCAAGATACGCTGCTATGGGTTGTTGAAGATTGTGAAGAGCATGAAACTCAGAGAAATGCGTCGTTTCCGGATTACCGGAAAATAGCGAACGTGCCCCCATTTATCCCCCAAGGCAAAGAAAAATGGCACACCCGGAGAAGGCCGCTCGACAGACTGATTTCTTCTGCCGTTACGGACCAGCGCTGCAGGACTGCAGAGTGTCTGACTTTGAATCAATTAAATGATTTTTGGTAGGGAAAATATAGCACAGATCTAATTACCTTTGTGTAGACGTTGTGCAGAAGTAACCCCAAATTGCATCAAAACGCATCACTTCATTTGTTTTTAATTCAAAGCGCGAAGGCATTGAACTAACAGAAACAGGCTGAATTGCCTTAAAATCTCCTCCGTCAACTTCGCGCTCGATGTCACCTCTTAACGGTTTCACCGAAGACGTGCAGATAGTTTCCGCCGACAATCTTTCCAATCTCATCCTGCATGAAGCCGTCTTTAGCATGGCATCGACAAGAACGTAGTAAAGGCCAACCGTCTCGTCAGCCCATGCCTCTCCTGTTTCACTTAAATGCCAGAAGAAGCCATTTCCACGTTTACAGCACACCTTCGTTTTCAAATAGAGGAGACTCCATCTCAAGTTGAAAATTGCTGAGTCCGACGCCGACTAAACGGAAGAGTTGCCGTGGCCCGAGGTCAACCCGTTCTCGTAACGCCAACGCAATCGTAGTCAATTCATCACACGATGATGGCGGCAGAGACGGAGTGACGCTGCGTGTTAGTGAGTTGAATTCCTTTGTCTTGAGCTTAAGGACGACTGTCTTTGCTCTGCGAGTGTTCTCTCGCGATGCTCTCCATACCTTTTCTGCGAGCCGTCGAATCGGCTGCTCGGTCTCCGCGAGAGGTACATCAACCTGGAAGGTATCTTCGGCAGAGATTGACTTACTCATTCGGTTCGCAACAACAGGATTGTGGTCGATGCCTCGGGCGAGCTGGTAGAGGCGAACTCCGTAGCCGCCGAAATGATTTTCGAGATCAGGCAAGTCCAGGCGGTAGAGCTCGCCAACTGTAGCAATACCGGCAGCTTTCATACGATTCTCTGTGACCTTACCTACGCCAGGAATGCGGCCCACCGAAAGAGGAAGAAGAAAGTCTTGCGCTTCGTGAGGCTGAATAACGAAAAGGCCGTCCGGTTTGCGCCAGTCCGATGCGATTTTCGCCAGAAACTTGTTCGGAGCTACACCGGCCGAAGCCGTTAAATGAAGATCTTCCCAAATCTGCTGACGGATCGTTTTTGCCACGCGCGTGGCCGTCGGCAGCCCCATCTTGTTTTCGGTCACGTCCAGATAGGCTTCGTCGAGCGATAGCGGTTCAATCAGATCGGTGTGCCGATGAAATATCCCTCGTGCAACTCTGGATGCCTCTTTGTAGCGCGCGAAATCGGGTGGAACAAAGATAGCCTCCGGACATAGCCGTTCGGCAATGATTGCCGGCATTGCTGAGCGTACGCCGAATCGCCGCGCTTCGTAGGATGCGGCGCAGACAACCGAACGTTGGCCTTTCCATGCAACCACCACAGGTTTGCCGCGCAGGTTCGGATCGTCTCTCTGTTCGACAGAGGCATAAAAGGCGTCCATGTCGATGTGAACGATCTTTCGAGATGTTGTCACCCCATCCATGCAACCTCAAGTTTTCGACCGGAGCACATTCTCCTATTCTTCGCCTATTATAGAAATATTCATTCATGACCGGACCATTAAATTTCGAGATTTCGGGAGGAATTGGCCTGCGGGCCGAGCTGAGTCTGCGAGCCTTGGCGTTTGCAAAGGCTTAGGGTCTGCAATGTCGTAAAGATGGATGGAAGTGTCGAATCAGGATCTTCCATAGGCGCATAATCCAACTTAATTTTGTAGCCTACGCGCGCGCCTGTAGTGCGATGAGAAACGAGCTTCTAATTAGCCGATGGCTTTTCGATGTGATCGATGGCGATTGTGTCTACTGTTTCTTTTGTCAATTGAAGTCTCAGGCCAAGCTGCTGCCGTAACGCTGCAGCGAGAGGGTAACCTGATTCATCCGGCAACGATAAGGACATTTGCTCATTTGCAGTAGTCGCTGCCGACCCCTGCGCGTCCCCTTGGATCCATTGCAGGCTTATGTCGTAGCGGTCTTTTAAGCCTGTTTTATCCAGAACGATCCTGTCGCCAAGCTCATTACTCAATATCTGTGCCAGTGCGGCCATTGAAATCTTCTGGATTTCCAAAACGCCGTTACCGCTTCGCTGCACCAGCCCGTCCATGCCTTTGATCTCTCCTTCGTCTTCCTGCGCGAGTGCTGATTTATGGAATTTTATGCCGCCCTTGTCGATAGTAAGCTCAAGAACCGGGAGATCTTTCAGCTCGTGATGAACCTTCAACTGAAAGCGTTCAGCTAAGAATTCTTGAAGCATCCTCCTGCGCTGGCCCAGGGGAATATCTCGAACTTCTTTCACGCCAGCATCGGTCATCTTTGCCTCGATGTCATAGCGCACAGACTCCACCCACTCCGGCCCGGCAGATAAGCGATCTGATTCATAGACACCATATGCTTCCTGAATGACTTGTCGAATCTGGACGCCTTTTGCGATAAAACCATCCATCGTAAATTGCAACTGCCAGCCACGTGCGTTTTCTGGAGTAAGCTTCACAGTGGCGACATCCAGTACAAGAACCTTGCCGTCAACTCCTGCAGCATTGATCTTCTTCTCGCTCTGGCTGGAACATACTTCGCACGCAACAAATAACGCTATGACGACGCTCATAGCACATTTTTTGATAACAAACTTAGAACATCTGGTAGGTGTCCTTGGCGTAATAAATTTGATTATCTTTCTCATGAA
>Ga0206824_10017_pt1 | contig 59646 bp, 57 predicted proteins | sample Alteio_BWOrgCont_82_FD_152874 | JGI IMG/M metagenome (GOLD analysis project Ga0206824, IMG submission 152874) | Enriched cells from forest soil in Barre Woods Harvard Forest LTER site, Petersham, Massachusetts, United States -... | ecosystem: Environmental > Terrestrial > Soil > Temperate forest >...
CGCGAATTCGTCAAGACGTTGCCCAACTGTTGGATTGTCGATCGAGAAGAATCCAAGATCAGATGGGCGCTTGTTGATCGGCAAGAACTCAGACTGGTAACCGTCAAGCAAGGGGACATCCCATTTAAATGTCTGACCGAAGCCGGGATCCGTGTAATTTGCGATTCCCCAATCGCAGCAGTAGAAAACTCGCAATTCCAGTTCCGCCACTTTCCCAAGATCGCGAAACAGGGGCGCAAAATGCTGAATCGGATGCGAAATGACGACAGCGAGACGAGCCATGATGCAGCGAACACGGTTCTGAGTGGTAGGTTGTTATTCTGGATTGGAAGCTAGAGACCACAATGTCGATCGTCGACTAGAATTCCCATACTACAAGGATGGTTGCAAGATGAGAAAATCGACACGGGAAGTCAAAGCGACTTTTCAGACTGTCATATTCCGCGTTTTCTGAAGTTGCGGGCTTCGATTCTTCAAGATCGCCAGTCGGCGGCCTGCCAAAAGCGCTCTCAATTCACCCAGCAGTTTAATGGGAATCCACCAAGGGTGTGTCAGGTGAAATCTGGTCCGAACCTCACGAAACATTCGATGGAGACTGTAACGCCACGACTCGAATGAATGGCCTTGAAGAAAGGCAAAATAATAATCGCCCATCCCGTGCTTTGGGTCAGCGCTCGTCAGATGGCTTCCAGACGAACGTGTTCCTCCTTTGGATGCCCGCAGGTGATTGATCGATGCGCTCGGACAAAATCGAATGCTTCCGCCGTGGGCGATCAGTCGCCGAGCAAATTCCGATTCGAATCGATAAGCGACACCAGTGAAATTCTCGTCGAAGCCTCCGATTTCAATCGCAAAACCTCGATTGACGGAAAGATTGCCAGCCATCACGTTCGAAATCCAAGCTTCCTCAGTGCTGTAAAAAGGAAACTCCAAATCCGCATACAACCCCGTGCGCGGACATGATGGCTTTACAGATCGTGGTTGTTCACCTGGTTGCAGGACTTGACCAACGATAGCTTTCGCATTTGGTAAGGAAGCATGTGCTACGGCGTGGGATCCTACCAAGTCGCGAACAGTCAGGACGTCATCATCAAGAAAAAGGACGACCGGCTGGCTGGCCATTCGCAATCCGAAATTCATCGACTTGGGAATGGAGGGTTCATTGAGTCGAATCCACTTGATGAGGCACTGTCGATCAAGTTCCGCAAGTTGGGTTTCAGTGGCCGGTTCATGCAATGGCGACTGATCAATAATAATCACTTCGGTTGCTCGCGGAACCTGGTTCAGCACCTGTTGCACTGTTTCCAGCAGCACCGCTTCGCGCATGAATGTGGGAATGACTACGGAAACTGCAGCAGCAGTCGAATGATTGATCAACCGACAACTCCTTCGGACTGTTGCTTTTGAATCCGTACAACAACGGTTGGGCTCCGACTCAAAAGTGCGGAACGCCACGAAGGGTGAGACAGCACCAAGTCGCCTCGGGACTGAAACCACTGAATCACATCGAACGCATCAATCGAACTGCAGGCGTCCGAATCCGCCATCCAGAATATTTCGTAGTCGGCTTTCAACTTTCGAAATCGCAGTTGGATATCCGCCTTCCGCCATGTGACGGAGCGCCAAAGTCGCCCGAGCAGAGTCATAAACGCACGCAGATGCATGCACTCACGGATAGGCAGGGTCAGCTTAGTCCACTTCTGACGCAAAGTGAGCGATGAGTACGAGCGAACTGGAATTCCTTCACAAATCCACGGTCGGCAATTCCACGCAGGCATCAAGAAAAGCAGCCCGCCATTTTTCAAAACTCTCCGCATTTCACAGAGTGCGTTGTGAGGATTGGGAATATGTTCTAACACGGTGATGCTCCACATCGCATCGAATTCATTGTCGTCAAATGGCAAATCCTCTGCACTGCCCTTGAAAAACGGCTTGTGATACCCGGGTTCCACGACTTCACTGAGATCCAGTCCGGTGTAATCTTCGACAGCATCCTGAAAGACTCCACGTCCAGACCCTACTTCTAAACATCGTTTGGCAACCAAATCGAACTTGTCCACAAACTCTTGAAGCAACACCGCTGCGAAATGCTTATTTCCAGGGCGGAGTTTGGCATACCGATCACCGCTGTAAGCGACGTTGTAAAATCTCTTTTCAGCAGATGTCGTGTCCAATGATTTCCTCTTTAAATACCGACAAGGGCTGTCGCGCCGACCGCGATCATAAATCGACGACGGGCTGGATGGAGGATGACGGTACCAACCGGTCTCGAATCCTCAGAATCGGCATCTCGACGAGATGAGCGGCAATGACGCCGATCAAGGCACTTGCCCCAACAGAGAAAAGCCAACCAGCATGAGATCCTATGCTCAACAGTTGATCTCCGATTCGCGGCACGATCCAATTGACAACTACCGCGTGCCAAAGATAGATGGAATAGGAATACGTTCCAATATTGGCGATCATCAGAAGCCAAAATGGGAGAGTGCGCTCAGAACTGACGAGACTTGCCACGATGAAGCCACTTCCCAAATAATTCATGGTCAGTCCGTATGTCATAATCCATTGATTGTCGCTGACGTCGAATAAAAATGATGGCAAAAGCAGCGTGAAGCCGGAAAACAACATGGGATAGCGAAAAAAGGCGTACTAAAGGGATGTACAAGGCGGGATGCAAGTGTCTAGCATAGGACACCAATACACCGAACGACAAGGCGTCGATGCGCAGGTGCGTCGTATGAGGAATGGCGCGAAAACTGCCGTTTGCGTCGTCGTGCAGGCGCCAGAAGAGACAGGTCACGCATATGACCGACACCGCAATAGGCAAACCGCAAAACGGGTTGGTTCGCCTTCTACACACTAGGAAATAGATTAGAAGAATAAGAGCGATGTAGAAGTGTTCCTCCACTGCCAGCGACCACGTATGCCCCCAGGTTGATGGAAAATAGTTCTGAACAAAAAATACTTCCGCAGCAATTCGCCGAAAATGGATGTTCGACAAATCAGTTGCGATGAAAAAGATGGCGATCGTAGTCGCGACCAGATAGAAGTAAAACGCCGGGTAGATCTTCATTGATCGGCGAGCGGCAAAGCGAAACGGCCGTATTGTTCCGGTTCGCAAATACTCATCGAACAAAAGGCCTGCGACCAGGTATCCGCTGAGGACAAAGAATAGGTCGACTCCTACCCAACCGCCGCGATGGATGGCTCGCACCAATGAATTTGCTTCCCGCTGAACCGGGCTATGACTCACAATAACCAGAAAACATGCGACTGCTCGAAGAAGATCAAGCTGAGGCAACCGCTTGCGTCTTGAGTTTTCAGTTGAATTCATTTAGTCGCTACAATCCACAGCGTTCCGTGAAGTCGCCCGTCGTGAAGCTGATCTTCTGGTACTCCAGTAATATCTATCTGTCGTACGGTATCTGCATCGAAGTACCGTGAGGCGATTTTCGAACGGAATGGCTGGATGGACGGAATATCGAAGAATTCCAGTTTGTCGTAAAACGATCGCAGAAACGGAAGAATCTCGGTCAAGCTTCCACCATGCCGGCCTACGAGTTCTGGGTGATATTCGAGAAACAGAATTGGCCTGTCGCGTTCAATTACGTCTCTGGCTCCCTGCAGTACCAGCCATTCATAACCATCGACATCGATTTTAAGAAAGTCGCATTTATCCGGAACCAGACTATCCAGCGGGCACATGGTTGCCTGTAGATAACCTTCGCTGAGAGCGACCACTCCGCTGTTCACACCTGACCTCAGCCCGACTGTTGCTGTCTGATTCCCGACCGCGCATTCATGAAGTGTGACATTTGTCCATCCATTCTCGCGGATGTTGTCATGCAGTTCGACCAGGTTTTCGCGGGAGGGTTCAATGCATGTCACATGGCCTTCTGGACCGATTACGCTTTGAAACATCGAGGTATAGTAGCCAATGTTGGCGCCGACATCGACGACATGCATGCCTCGTCGCAGCAATCGTTTCACAAAATGGCGTTCTGGTACCACGCGCTCGCCGGAAAGGTAAACCAGTTGCTGCGCTTCGCGAGAAACATCTAGAACAAGAGTGCTGCCAAAGACTCGACGTTTCAAAAGATGTCGCAGAGGCACAGGCGATGAATGGAATACCGCATTGGCAACTCGAAGTTCACTGAATCGAACAGCTGTGCAAAAGGCTCGTGCCAATCTTTCACTGAGACTCATGAGAATTCCCCCGATTTGCTTCGTACTAGGTTTTCACTGAATTCAGCAAAAGCTGTAGCCGCTTTCTTCCACGTGTAGGCTTCCGCGGTCAATCTTGCTTCTACCGAAAGATTTCTGGTTATGGTCGAGGAATTCATCAATAGAATTGCCCTGGCTGCAATTCCTTCGCCGTCACCACGCTCGAACAGAAATCCGTTGCATCCGTCACGAATTGCCTGCCGCATTCCGTCAACTGTGGTACCGAGGACACAAAGCCCCCGAGCCATTGCCTGAAGAAATGTGAGTGCGAACCCCTCAAAATAGGACGGAAACAACAGAATACCGTGTGAATCGAACAGTTCACGAAGTTGGGCTTTTGGCATCCAGTCACGACATTTCACCCGCTCCGTAGCAATCGGTCCAAGGAGTGAACGTACGTTTGAATGGAACTGCTCGGGACAGACCCAAGTCCCCTCAAAGGCAGGACACGCATTGGCGACTCGTCTGAAGACATCGGCCACGACTTCAGGCGCCTTCGGTGGGCAGAAATTGCCGACATAAATCATCCGATTCCATCGAGATTCGTCGGCGACGTCAGGTAGTGATTCCAGAAAGAATGGATCGATGCCGGGCGCAAGCGGCAGCAGTTTCTCTTTCGCAGTTCCGTACTCTTGCAGGATGTAGTCGTAGTCATCAATCGAACACAGAACCACTCCGTCACTCCAATCTACGACGAGTTTGTTGTGACGTTCGAGCGGAATGGCCAGGACGCGTGTCAGTACTTTGCGATGCAATGGCCTGGTGTCTGTGGATGGGGATCCATATCTTGCAACCGCTTTCCTGAGAGCTGGCTCCCAACCGTGGCTTCGATTCACGAACACGCCAGGGCGCTTCAATTGCCGGTGTCGTTTTGCAGCCAGCCAGGCATGCGGCTGATTCACTTGAATAACGTCATACGTTTTCGACGCACATTGCTTTCCAACGACATCAGCAAAGTTCTTCGGCAGTTCCATGAGCTGATGGAGATTCGGATGTGTGATCTTTCGCGGCATATCATCCGCCCACACTTCATCGACGAAATGCCCCTGTTGGCGAAGTGCTTCGATCACCGAAATGTCGCAACCTGAGGCCCCGGCGAGTGGATCGCGGGGAGTGTTGGCAACGAACAAGAAATTCACGCTGCAGCTTTCATGGGGAGACGCGTTGACGGATGACACGCGCTGGAGCGCCAACACTGACGGAGTACTCTGGCAAACCTTTTGTCACTACTGCGCCGGCGCCCACGACTGCTCCCTTGCCGATCGTGACGCCTGGCAGCACGATGACGCCAGCCCCCAGCCAGACATCGTCGCCAATCACAATTTCCGATGCCGAACACCCCTGCTCGTCGATCCGTAATCCGGCGGCAATGTTATGGTTGTGATCCGTAATAAACACGCCCGGGCCAATCAACACGTGGTCTCCGATCTTAACGTCGCAGCTTGCATCGATCTCTGTCCCGCGACCAATAAACGTATATTCGCCGATGACGACGCTCGCCGTGTCAGCGACAACTTTTATCCAAACATCGGATTCGAATGTTGCCCGAGTTCCGACAAATACCCTCCACGGGCGATCGATTGCGAGTCGCGCTCCAAAGCCGCACTTACGCGCGATCCGTGCACCTCGAATTCTCCAAGCGATCGCACGTAGACGCATTCCCATGAGATTGATTAAGCCAAGCACATCCGCAAGACGTCGCAAGCTCTGCAAGAGTCGCTCCAATTAATCCGAACGATTTGTAGTAGAAGGTGTCTGGAACTTCGGAGGCACCCTGAAAACCCAAGAAAACGGGGGTGTCTGAGAGATCCAGACATCTTCTTCAACAGGCAGCTACATCCTGTACAACATCGCTGTGCATTTGCGCGTCGTAACATACAAAAAAAACAAGGGGGCCAGGCACAAGCAAATCAACGCCCGATAATGCAGTGGACTGAGCGACAGACATTGGAAAAGGTAGTTGCATGCGCCGAATGGGTCAGAAGGTAGGAGATTCCGACCAATAAAATACGCTGTTGCGGCCGTTGCCGCATTCGATGTTTCGTCCTTGCGGGCGACCAAAGCTCGGCATCGCGCCAATACAGGCTCTTCTGAATTCCCAGCCATACGAAGCTTGCGGCATTCATGGACCGCTTGCGAATACAGTTTCTTGACTTCATTTCGGCAACCGCTCAGCGATTCCGGAGAAATCTCGTACCGATACAGCACCTGTGGGAGGTAGCAAATCCTCCCGTGCTCCGCCAGCCGTAACCAAAGATCGCAATCCTGTGCGAAATAGAATTCAGCACGGTATCCACCGACCAACTCGTAGATGCTTCGTCGAAACATCACGCTGCCGTGTCCGGGTGGTCCACATACTCCGTTGAGCAATAGATCCGTCGCGACCTGCGAATCAATCGGTCGGTCATGGACCATCAACACTTCGCCTCCTGGACCTGCAACTTCAGTGAACGATGACACCAGTACTATCTCATTATTGGACCTGAGCAATTGGACCTGCGATGCAAATCGTTCCGGCATCGAAACGTCATCCGCATCCTGTCTCGCTATGAACTCTCCCCTTGCTGCTGCGCAGCCGTTTATCAAGGCACGTGTTAAGCCCGTATTCGTCTGGTGCATCACGCGCACTCGGTTGTCACGCAAAGCATACTCATCAAGAATCAATCCTGATCCATCCGTCGATCCATCATCAACTGCGATAAGTTCCAAACTCACGCCCTGTTGATTCAGAACGCTATCCAGCGCATTTCGCAAATGCGAGGCATCACGAAAGACGCTCATGACAACGGATACGTCGATCTGAGGCGATGGGCGGTTGCTTAAATCAACTACGGAGATGTCCTGGGGTGTCGTCATGGGGGATGCCTGGTTCACCAGGGTGTGTTGGCCCGTACCGTGACGACCGTCATCCTTGTCAGTTCGTCCGGTGGCAGCAAAGCTGAACAGATATCTCATCCATGCCCTGCAGAAAAGCGGATTCTCCTGAATGGACATTCTCAAATAACGTTGACCGGCGGCGTCCCCGTTTCTGAGAAGCGTTGCTCCGATCATGTAAAGGCTCATGGCACGATTTCGCCGGACTTTCGCGGCGGGGTATTGACGTACAACGGATTCAGTCAGAGCCGATGCTTGATCCAGGATCAACTCATCGGAACTTCCGTTACGGCGTCTGACTGCAGCGTCGATTCCGAGTCGATGAAATCTCGCTTGAACGTCTCGGCGCGAACCGCTGATGCTTTCAGGCGAACTTCGGAGGAGATACAAACATTGCGGAACGCAGCCATATTTTCCCTTCTCTACCAAACGGCTCCAAAGGTCTGTGTCCTGAGCATAGTAAAAAGGCGACCGATACCCATCAACGGATTCATATACTGAACGCCGCATCATCATGGAGCCGTGGCATGGCACCCCACTGTGATTGTTCAGCAGTTGTGCGGTTGCCGTTTCCGGTTCATCCGCAATCCGAACTTCTCCCAGCCGTTCGTTTTCAGGACCAACCTGGGAGACAAAGCAGCTTGCGAATGCAAGGTCGTGCTGGTTCATGTAGTTGATCTGCAAACGAAGGCGGGAGGGCAATGAGATGTCGTCCGCGTCTTGCCTTGCGATGAAATCGCCCGTCGCCTCAGCACAACCTCGAATCAGTGCGCGAGTCAGACCACAGTTCTCCTGATGTATGATCCGAATTCGTGAATCGGCAGCCGCGTAATCATCGAGAATCGCGGCAGATTCATCGGTCGATCCGTCATTGACAATCACAAATTGAAGATCGACGCCATCCTGCGCCAAGACGCTGTCGATTGCGTAACGAATAAAAGCGCCGTGATTATAGACCGACATCACGACGGAGACGGTAGGCAGATTCATCGCGGATACCTGGCCTTCGGGTGAGCGTTGTCATTACTCAGTTGGAGAGTTACCCGTGAGTTGAGCATGACATGAGTATTCAGTTTGGCCCGCGTGAATTGCACCCGTACAAACGGGTCGTTAGTTCTGGGAATCGATTTCCGCAGTTGAACCCCGTGACAAGTGATGTCGAAGAATTGGCAGTGAGTATTCTGCATTGAATCTTGGCATTCGCATCAAATCGACGTTCGAAGTGACTCGAGCCGATCGTGTTGTCAGACAGCATCTGTATCCGGCCTTCTGTACCGCCACATCGGAATTCGACGTCGAGATTCCGTGCGGAAAAACAAATGTTTGCGGTGAGATTCCCAGTCGATTTGCAATGACATCGCGCGAATCGAACACTTCTTTTCGCAGAATCGATTGATCAACCGCGGCCTGATGTGGAACGTGATCCCATCCGTGCGAAGCGAATTCGAGAAGCGGATTAGCCGCATCGCGAAGGATCGTCCAATCTGCCATTCGAAACCGTGGATCATTTGCAAACCGGGGGAAAAACACCTTGCTTCCAACCAGATCTATCAGTCGTTCCACGTACTCCAGCCTCTCATTGGCGGAACATTCGTTCATTAATTGACGGAAAATGATCTGTGTCGCTTTCCGACGTTCTTGAGAACTCGACGACGCGAGTTCCGCAGGAATTCCCTTCGGAGTCGGCAATCGCGATCGAGTCCAGCAGTGCCGGATCAAGTATCGCAGTTCATAGGACCAGACAGATCGCCCGCGTTCCACCAGTCCCGCTGGTATTGCTAGCGTCCAGGGAACCCGGTGGGAGTCTAGCACCTGTTTTGCATACGTCAATTGACATTGCAGCGCATCGTCGAACGTCAGGACATAAACTGGATTCGGCAACGGTTGCTGCTTGCCCACCAGGTCGACTAACTCTTGCAAGGCAAGAATCTGCCCGCGCTGCTTGAAAAAGCGAATGTGACTATCGAGCTGCTGTTGTGTGACAACATATTCTTCTAACCCATCGCCGCGCAGACGATCGATGACAGAATGGTATGCCAGGATCGTAGCACCAGACATCGCGTTTTCCACGCGCCCTTGCCATCCCGTCAAAATCCGGAATCGACTCTTGAACTCAGACAGGAGTTTCATGGTTGATGCAATGAGGCGACAACACGGATTTCAACGCATTTAGCGAGCAGATTCGAAGTTCTGCATTGACGTCGGTGACTCGACTTGGCATCGAGCCGAGGGTCGCCAACACAGCGGTCGCAGACTTCTGCATGTCGCGCGGATCGATCGGCACGCAGTGTTGCCGAATGATTTCCGGCAGACGTGACATCAACCCCTTGTGGACAAAGACGTGGCAGCCGGCAGCAAGAGCGTCGGGGATCGTTGTCTTCATTCCAAAGCCCAAATCCGTCAGGACCGCCAACCCTTTGCTTTGGCAAAGTAGATCCCATGGTTCAGGCACCTGCCCCAATAGTACTACGTTGGAAGGAGCAACAAACGATTCATTGTGATGGTCGGTGATGCCGAATTCCGGAGCCACCGCACCGGCGACGTCTTGCAGGGATTGTGCAAGCGAGAAGAAGTTTTGCCTTTGTTGCTGAGAGAGCCGATCCAGTCCACCCGGCATGCATACAATTCGATTTTGACGATTCTCCCACATTTCCGGTTGGACGGTCGGACGAAGATCTGGCCAAGGGGAGAAGTAGGGCAAGTATTGAAATCTCGCTCGCGGTGCAATTCGCTGCCAATAATGTCGTTGGTCCCAATCGCTGATTCCCAAAACCGAATCTGCCAGCGATGCACAGTGACGATCCTGAAGGGCTAGCCGAGCCGTTCCGTAGAGAATTCGGCAATTCGATCGCGTCGGCCACATCGTTGGTGGATGGCGGTGCAAATGTTGCAGCGCTTCTGCATTGTGCGCACGGACATGTATTCGCACGTCGGGACGATTCTTTTTAATCGCCTCAATTAACCGTGGATGGAAGGTGTACTCGACGATTACATCTGTCGTTCGACTGCCAATTTGGCGAATTGCCGGTTGATAGTCTTTCGTATCGAAACGAATGATCTCGAATGAGCACTGCAGGTCCGCGCAAAGTAACCTTCGACCTTGACAGTCCTTCCAGTTTCCTGCGCCGTACCATTCACTCAGATCCTGCGAAATCAATTGGCTGACAACGAAGTTATTCGTTCTTGTCTGTTGGGCTTCTGTTGTACGGAGAGCGTCGTCGGTCCGACGATTGCGCCAGTCGTGCAATGTTTGCTCGCCGCAGCGTTTCGCGACTCTTGTATCCGACCGCATATCACCACGAGTGGTAATCAACGTAGCGGATAGACGGTTGGAGTTGCCTTCTGCAGTCAAATCGTCAATTCGAAGGGAGCTTGTCACGCGACATCCGCGGACAATACGCCGAGCTGATTCACAAAGACGGCTGCGCAGGGACGAGCTGGTCCAATGCCACCGGTAAAGCGGTAGCATTTTGTCGGTCCAGCGAAGCTTGTATGACTCACCGCCACATCCAAAATCGAATTCTTTCCAATTCGACTCGAATCCGAGTTGAATCAGCATCGAAAGCAATACCTTGCCGGGCGAGAAAGCTTCCCATGCTTTGCGATATGTCGGCTTGTAATAATGCAGGCGACCGCGATGCAGAAATCCAAAATGCCATGCGACGCTCTCGTTGCCTACACGCAGCACGCTGAAATGCAACATTCCGGTCGGCAGCAAATCATTTAACATGCGCTCGTAAAATGCCCAGGTCCCAGGCGCCTGAAACAATCCAAACGACGGAGAGCCGGTCCAGAGTTCTTCGTACGCGGCACGCAATTGCAAAAACTCGCCTGCTGCCTCAGATTGTTCATTCGCTTTGAAGACTTTCAATGTCAGTGGCCCCTCCATTGCAAGTCTTCGCGTTTGCCGGCGAACATCGGTTCGATGCTTTTGCGGGCGACTCTTCAGAAAACCTTCCCAGCTATCGAATTCGTCCAGAGTGATCAGGGGCGATATCTTGGCCCCGTCTTCGGTGAATGTCTCTTTGGACGCCGGTGTCGAGATCCGCATCACGGTCGCTTCCTCGCAGAAGCGTCCCCTTTCCAGTTCCGCACCCAAATCAACCCAAAAGGTTTCGTCTGGAGGGAGTTCACCTACACTGAGTGGATCCTGATAATCAAAGTGAGGTTCACCCATCGCGAACATGCGACGAGTCATCAAATTGGAGAAACGGGAAGGAAGCACGAAGAACGGGATCTGCACGACGTTCCCAGCTTCGGACTCAGCAACACAAAACCGAAACGCGGCATCGCGGGCGTGCCCAATTGTTTCTGCCCACATGCGAATCATGACCGGCTCATCAAATATCCGCGCGGTTCGTGCTTCAGCAACTCGACTTGACCACTGTGCGTACCACGCGGGATCGCGCACGACATGGGCGCCTTCCAGCCACTGAAACCGCCAACTCATTACGCTTGGTCCATTGTAAGTTGCTTCTTGCGACAGGGAGATCCGAATCCCAAACCGTCCACCGTTGCCTGCAGGCATTTCCGCAGCCGAGTGATGCTTTCCGAAGCGGCCAGACGTGCGACTTGAATTTCTATCGAATCCTGTCCGAAAGTCTGGTGAGACGCGCCCGGCAGTTCAGGCATTCGTAGAGGCAACTGCCGTAGATTATTGTGCGACACCGGTTGATTCAAACATGATTGCTTCGTACATACCCGTATGCACGACTGGAAGAGTATTGACGCGCAAGCCAGCAGAACGAGCCGCAGCAACGACCTGCTGCTCACCATCTCTAACAGTACTGTCCATGGGAAGGTAAAGGATGTGGTGATACTCACTCAAAGATCCGTCACGCAGCCTTCTTGAAATCTCGCTACTGCTTGTTGCGAGAACTAGCTGCTCCGGAGCCATGACATCGGTAATTTGCAGCACAAAACCCCGGGCGAGATTGTCGACGCAAACCAGATCGGGGCGTTGACTCGCGATGTAGGATGTATTCACACGTGGCAGGATTCGATGCGTATGCCACACATACAGGCTCTGCATGCCGATCATCAACGTCAGCGTCAGGCCAACTACAGCAGGACGCAACTTCGAAGGCCACTCGGCAAGCAGAACACTCGCTGCAAGCACGGTCAGCAGCCAAAAGGCGCACATGTGATTTTCGCTAGTCGCCCAGCCCGGAAAGAAACCGAGTGTGACCATCACAAACTGAAGAACGCCAGCCCCCAACATTCCCGCGAGCGGAACTTGCACGTCAGCTCGATCGTCGATCGCAGTCGAACGAGCTGGCCGGAAGAGCAAGATTGCGGCGATGACCAACGGCCCCAATAGGGCGACGACGCCGACGACCGCAAAAACTGATGCCGGAAGCGTGGAGGGAAGAGGTACAAACATTCTGGCAATCCCCCTCAAGGCATCCTGCAATTGCCATTTACGCTCGAGGCCGGCCGACACGGCAGCGGCATGGGAGACGGCTCCGGGAAGAAGAAAAAAGAAGAGTGCGCCCGCAACCACATAGGCCCCCAAAAGCAACGCAACTCGATTCCACAATCTTCGAGAAACGAGCACTCCAAGGATCGCGACGTGAATCGGGGCCGTCATCGTACTGAATGTGTATTGACACATCATCCCCAGCAACGTCGATACTCCAATGACGACGCACCAAGCTGCAAATTGGCGGCTTGTCAGACCAACCTTCGCAATCTCCGCTGCGCCCAGCACCAACATTGCAAAACACAACGTAAATAACGAGTACTGTCGAACCCAGGTTGATGTGAACACCGCGCTATTGCCCGCCAAGAAAACGGAAAAGGCAATCATACCAATGGATGACTTACCCGAGCATCGGTACGCCGTTACTCCGAGTACACCTGCCGAGAGTACCATTTCTAGCCAGATCAAGATCACAGCCTGATGGTCTCCGGCATTCGTAAACAGCGATAACCAATGATTCATGACCCAAAAAGCAAGCGGCGGATGTTTATCCCACGACATCACATCCTTCCGTATCTCGCTCCACTCCACGGGCGTGAAGTCTTGAGTGAAGCGATGCCATTGCGACGCAGAAGCAATCTCATACAGCGGGGCCTCGCGCGCATCGACCATGCGAACCCATTCGCGCTCCATCCCCTTCGCCGCCATCAGAGCAATTACTTCATCGTGATGCGGGCCTCCCATGCCGGAATCACGCACCAATGCGATTCCGGCGCTTCCTGCAATTACGAGAAGCACAATACCGATTTTCAATGTCAAGAGTTTCACCTTCTAATCTTGTCGCATCCAATCGTTTCTGCCTGCGGCGTTCCCGTCGCCGGCCAACACAGAAGTTTCGTCTATTCAATTAACTCGTCGAACAACGTCACGAGTTGGAGTGGCCCGCTAGAGTCAAATGACGCCTGTCCAAATACAACGAGACGCCGTTACCTTCCAAGCGGCAGCACGCATGTTCATCAGCAAAACAAGTGAGCGGATCAACGAACCTCACGTCGGAGAACAACATTGTCGTAAGCACATGAGTAACGTCGTGGTTTCCGATTGAAGGAGACCGGTGATTTGCCCAAAGCCGAAAACCCATACTACACCAATCAGGTGGACTAAACTTTCACCCACCCGGCTATATGATGTTTTCGAATCTGTTCATCTACACTATTCATTTGATCAAGTCTCTTGCAGTTGAACACTTTCCGCTCATCATTTCGCCCAAGGCCGCGATGGTTGCCAGAATCATCAACGGCTCTGTTACCATTCGAAAGCGATAAAGCGGAATGATCACCACAGCACTCATCGTTGCAGAGTATAGGAGGCACAGCAACAGGATTATCCACAGTCCTCGATTTGCACTCGTCCGCGCCAGGAAACATGCCGAACACAATCCAATGCACGACGTGATTCCCGACCATATTTGCGAATACCGGTAAACAAATCGCATTGGGCCGTGGATTTGACGGGTCAACCAATCGTTATGCCACACCGTTTGTCCCAGATACGGGTTTCGCTCAGCAGCGGGAGGTGTATATCGCGGATACCATGGAATCGCTTCGTTGATGACATACCAGTGTTTCATCCAATTTGCGAGGGCGCGATTGGCGTACTGGCCCGGATTCCTGCGGATCGCTCGCAGTGATTCTGCCTTCATCCATTCATCTCGTTGAGATTCGGACATGCCTGAAATTCTAAGAGCAGTGTAGACAGACCATTCGTGTCTCCAATTCAAAGTTGGGGCAAACCTTTCGAAATCCTCTTCTGGCAACGGCAATCCCGCACCGTCGTGGGAGAAACAAGAAGCCCACAATCGAACGCCCAGTCCTTTTGTGAGAAACAGTTTGCCATACAGTATGTGATTTCGGATTACCCAAGGAGCCATGAACGCCGTCAGCGAGATTGCGAAAAGCAGAGCGTGTGCCGCGCGCACTCGAAGCGGCAGTCCAACGCCCTTCCGTGAGACGACTATCACCACACACTCAATTATTGGAAAAGCTTGGAGTGTTGGTCTGACAAGGATGTTCGCTGCCAACGTGATCCCCATAAAAAAGGCATCTCTTCTTCGACCACGTAGGTACCAATTCAGGATACATGCCGCGTGCAGTGTCAGGGTGAATGTGACAAGCGATTCCGAGTACGCCATACTGTCAAATTGTAGTCTGCCAAGGCAACACATACTGCACGCATAGCCAAGGAGAAACCCGCACATATTTCTCCAGAGTTGTCCGCACATCCACGCTGTCACAAGCGACGTGCCAATACCTAGCACGTGCTGGCCAGCAATCGCCGCCTGGAAGGCCCACTGGCCGAAGAACATTTGAAACACGGCGAGGTAGGCGGGATAAAGCGGAGTGCGAAACGCGGATGGCGGGCTACTCATAAACCAATCGCCTGCTGACATTTGCTCTGCGAGTTGCCAATACCCAAGGCCATCATGTGCCAGCGGAAATGGCCCAGCGGAGAGCGTGAGAACTCGATGGGCAATGTCGAATGCGAACAACGCGGCGAAGATAATAGCCGCTGATTTGGGTGAAATGTGGGGAACCAGATTTACACTATGTTCACGCGGGAACACAGTGTCCGTTGTGGGCTGCGACAAAGCAAAAGGGACAGGTACAATTATGCCAGCCCGAACAATAGACCTGTCTCCTTTGTTTTCAACTGGACTCTTGATCGCCGTTTCCATGCCGTCGTCCCCTGAATAATGGGCCAATCCCCTGTTTTCACAAACGGTCCGATGAAAACGGAGTCGCCAATCTGCAACTCGTATAGATTGACCGGCTCAACAACCGTAAGGTTGTCACCAAAAACGACATCTCGAATCACACCGGGGAGCCGACGGAGAGTTGGAGATGTCTAATTCACGAATGTGTCTGTCTAATATGAGCGGCAGCGTTAGGATGCATCGCTTTCGAAATGTTAGTCTGTTTTGTATACCGCGAAACACATGACGCTTAACGCGATCGTCTTTGGAACTGCGAATACCAATCGCCATATCTCGACCGGCAGCCAGAGAACAGCGCAAGGCATCTTCCTCTCCAATGGGATTGGTGCCGTCCGCATCCGTGAACAGGATGTATTCCCCCGTCGCCATGTCGAGACGCGTTCGGACCGCTGCCCCCTTACGTTGGTTCCGATCGTGCCTGATGGAATGGAGGTCCAGCCACGTCGCCTTTGCGTCCTGCAACCACGCCCATATTCCATCTTGACTGCCGTCATCAACGACAATGACCTCATAGCAACCAGGAAGCGTGGAATCGCAATAGGTACGCATTGTTTCCAAGTAGCTTGGCAACCTGCGAGCTTCATTATAGGCGGGCATCACAATTGACAGTGCTGGAGTTGGAGTCATTTAAATGCGACGCTGAAATCCTCGATCGACAATCCCGGTTGAACAGAAGCCCCGCCTTACGTGACGTTCATGAAAATGAAATAACGTCTAACACGTTGAGAAGTGGAATGTGCCACACGGCGCAACGACTCCATCAACAACGAAATCAACGAGTGTGTTTGTGTCACGCTTTCAGTCACGAGAAGCCGCACGATGGCCTGCACGATCCCTAAGAGTTCCTTCCTGAAGAACGAAGTCGATCAATCGCCTCTCGTCAACTCCAAAGTGTCTTGGCGCATTGTTATATCTGGTATCCAAAGGTTGTTTTCAGCTACGCAACTTTGTTCCAGACACGAGGCCCGCGGGCTTTATTGCCGAAACGATGTATTGCGTCCCAAAGGGAAGACGGGAAACAAGCAGTTCGATGGCTTTCCAAAACCGAGTTCTCCAAGGCACATACAAGATTTGTTTCAATTGCACACGTTCAAGTCCTGCGCTTCGCAAGAGGGTGCGTGACTCGGAGAATCCCAGCAACATTGCATCGCGATCGAATTCGCAACGAGATACTATCAAGCGAGTCACTGGATGGATCGGATTATGCTCGATAATGACAACCAATCCATTTCGTGATGTAACGCGAGCCATCTCAGCAGCGAGCGCTTGTCGTCGTTCCGGATTAACGTGATGAAACACACAAACAGCGAAGACTATATCGAATGCGTTTTCTGGAAATGGAAGAGTGTTTCCATCAAATAGAAAGAAATCAGCGCTCGGGACCGTGCGCCTAGCATGCTCAATCACTTCAGGCTCAACGTCGACCCCGACCGAATTGCGAAACTGTCCACACAGAACGCGTTCAATCAATCCAACGCCACAGCCCACATCCAGGATATTGACATCTTTTGGATTACCGAAGTGGAGCTTTGCAAGCTGAGTTAGCTGTTCCGCCTTTTCCTTAATGAAAGCATCGTGCCGGCTTCCGACAAGTGGAATTGCACGCTCGATGTGAGCAACATAATCGTCGGCATAATCTGCAAATCTCATGATCAGCCTTCAAAAACCGCTTGTCGCATCAAAATGTCTGCAACGATTTTCCGTATGTTCGTTTCCATTGCGCTCGACGTCCAATTCTCGGGGAGTACGTCGTCGGCAAATGTGATGTGATCAACATTTCCGTTCGGAGTTGAAAAATGGGCGTATAACGGTCGGTCCAGGATTCTCTCAATGATATGCTGGAGTTCGAAAATGGAAGAGGGCTTGGCCGAACACAGAATCTCCACTGAGTGACTTTGACAGCGGCTGTCGTCAAGAATAACACACGTAACGAAGTTGGCTATGTCTTCGATCCAGACATAGTCCCGCAATGTTGAAGGAAATCCGGTAATGCGAACTTGTGTTTGACGAATGCCGTCAGCGAGCATTGTAGAAATCAGTCCTTGGCGGTGGTGCTTGCGGAGGTAGCCGTAGACGGATGTTGGCCTGTAGATTTTTTTTGTGATCGATCCGAGACTTTCGTTCAGGCGTTGTTCTTGGCGTAACTTGAGAAAGCTATAGGGACGCGACGGAGTCGGTGCGCTGCGAGGACCAACGTGTCGCTGACCTTCAAATAATCCTCCCGCTGAACTGAACATGATCATTGTCCATCGGAAATCTGTGAAGATTGTGGCGAGTCGTTCCATACATGACACCACATCGTCAAATCGAGCAAATTCCAATGCAACCTCTTCCTCTGTTGATTGAAATCCCGCCGTCCCGGCGCTCCAGATGAAACGGATGGATCTTGGGGGTTCGCAATCACGCTTTGGAGTCAATTGACTCGACAGACGCTGTTCGATATTCCTGAGCTGTTTGCAAAATAATTCAGGTTGATTCCAATCCAAATCGGCGAAGATTTCGCTTAGCACTGCCGACTTGTGAAGCGCAGTCGTAATCGCAGTCCCGATTAAACCGGCCCCAAAGAGCGCTACTATGGGAGTGCCGGGCCGACTTTGGGAATTCGGAAAGAGAAGTTTCATGGTGACTTTCGCTGCTCCATCCATTCCTTCAGCGGGTGATCTTGGCTGCGGTCGATCACCAGAAACGTTGGCCTTCCCTGCGTTTTCAACAAGATTACCGACATGTATTCCAGGGCGACACCGAGCATGAAAGATGACAATCCGCCGAAAAACACCACCAGGATTGCGAGTGACGTCCACCCCTGAGCATGCACAAACTGTGGAAACAGCAGCTTACAAAGCAGCGCTCCCACGCCGAAAAAGATGCTACCGAACAACGCCATAAACCCAATCAGGGCCGCCGGACGAAGAACCTTGACTCCTGACGACACAAACATTCGTCGGGCGTGGGCAAGCAGCGAAAGGAGATTGTAGCTACTCTGACGATCCTTGATGTGGCGGCCATCCTTGAGTGGCAGTGGATGGCTTGTAATTCGATTCGTAAACCAGCACAACGCGATGTCAAAATACGTTTCGGCGGCGGACACGGCGGCAGCGGCGCGTGCGACCGTCCCACGGATGACTCGAAAGCTGTTAAAGAGTCTGGTGTGTGGATTGCCGGAAACTCGGCTGATCAGAGTTTTGAAGGAGCGAGAACTTAGATCTCGAAATACGGATTCATGCACGGCCTCTTCTGGCCGAGCATACACGACGTCGGATGATTTAAGAACTGCCTTAGTGATCAGCGCCGGCAGATATCGCGGAGGGTGCTGCATGTCTTCATCAATAGTACAGACCCAATCTCCACATGAATGAAGAATGCCCGCAACAGTTGCAGGATGCTGGCCGAAGTTCCTAGAAAGTTGCAAGACGCGAACCCAGTCTCGCTCGTGTTTCAACTCCAAGAGAATGTCCAGCGATTCATCGACGGACGCGTCATCAACGAAGATGACTTCCGTGAGTGATAATGGCGAGCCGGAGCCCATCCACTCCTTTCGCAGCTCTTCAAGTTCATTCACAACTTCTCTCAGGTAACTTGCTCCGCGATACACTGGAACCACGACGGAAACATGGACTGACGGCTGGGGCGGAACGCACCGCTTTTCATCACTCTCAGTCTGGACGGCCATGAGAGGTTTGTCGGTAACGGGGGTGTCGCGAATTCCCAGAGACATAGCGTATCCTTCAAAGCTTCCATTCGGGAACGGTCCCGAAGTGTATCGCCCGTTCATTTGACTACTGTTTTTGACGTTGAACGATGAACCACACTCGAATGCACTGCGTACCGAAGCTTGTGGGGGATACGAGTTAATCCCAGATGACGTAGCGAAAGATAGAGCTTTTCGTATTGGATTGTAGAATCAGTAAGATCTGCCGTCAGATCTTCAGGCAGCAACATATTCTCCATTCCAGGCAGCCACACGACACAGTTGACCGTTTTCCCCATCAAATCGTGGATTTCCCGCAGACCTTGAAAGCCATAGTCTGCGTATCCGTCTGTGCCATTGGGCTGGTAGAGATATACGTTGCAGTCCGGACGACCGTAGTATCCAATCATTGTCAGGATCGCCGAAGCATGCTCGGATTTGGGTCCCGCCACAACGATGGCATTGCCATGTGATGGAATGTTGCTCACAGCGACTTCCACGACTTGTTTAATTGCAAGAGTCTCTGTCGTGAAGTTTGTATTTTCAAGAAGCTGAATTTGCCAACAGCGGGCTAAAAACAGGACAAAGGCAAACGCTGTTGCCGTTCGTGGCAACCACGCTGGACAGCTCCTCCAGAGATAAAGTGCGGCCAGAGTATTCGGCAGTACGGTCCCCAGCAACATTGGGAAAGCGTATCGCCCTTCAAAACTGCTGCGTGTCATATAAATTGCGACTTGCGGGACAAGCACTAATCCGCTGAAAACCAACAGGTCTCGCGTTCTGTCCGAAACACGATCACGTCGTTTGATCCAGACGGCAAATCCCACAAGTGAAGGAAGACACCAGAAGCTATTGGCCAGAAGTGTTCGGAGGATTCCGCCAGCCCCCAACAAAACTTGGAGCGCTTGAGAGAAAGAAACCTGAAGTGACTGAGCACCGTGACTGCCGGTTCCTGCCGATTTCACCCCCACATAAATGGAAACTCCAGCGAGGAAACCAATTCCCAGAAATCCAAATGGATTGGCAAATACGCTTCGATCCGGACTGATAGCGGCCGCTCGCTGAAATGCCCATGCCAAGTATGCGAAGGCAGGGGCCATCAGAAAGAAATTCTCCTTCTCGAAGCACAACGGAAAGAATAGAAACAGCCCCATGAAAGATAGAAGCCGGCGATTATTCGCCGCAGATGTTACTGAAAACAGAATTCCGGAAATCAGCAACATCCCCGCTGTTTCGCTGCGTACAATGTGCGGCCAGACGTTTTGTGCCGCAGGACAAATCATCAGCCAAATTGAAAAAAGCAGTCCACCGAAATCAGAGCCTGTCAATCGCGATCCCGCTAGGAACAACATCCATCCCGTTACAAGTACCACTGCGAGCATGCAAATGCGGTGAAGTCGGGGATTTTGCACCAACCAGCGGGAATGAAACTGGAACAGCAACGTTGCGATCGGTTCGATCCGACCGCGACTAAACATCTCCGATCGTAGTACTTCCAGCACACTTCCACGCTCCGGCAACTGCTCATGAATTCGAGCACGGCTCGATAGCCAAAGAAGATAATGGTCGTCATCCAATTCATAGACTGCGCGAAGTGTTGGCAGAAATGCGGTTCCGACGACCACCAGCACTATAATCACGCTCAAAATGTGTCGGCGGCGAATGCAATTCACGGGAAGAGTGAACTCGCCCGACGCACTTTCGCAGGTTGTGACAGGGGCGGTGACCGTCAAGCTGTTCGACATATTCGACTTTCCGACGATCTTAGTTGGCTCGCTGGCCACTTCCATGCCTTCTGGCAGGATTGCCTGCGTAGACTCCTGGCTCCGTAATCGCCTTAGTGACCACGGCACCGGCACCGATGACGACATTGTCGCAAATGTCCACTGGCAGAATTGTGGCGTTCGAACCAATTGATACACGGTTGCCGATCCGGGTCGATTTCCATCCCGATGCATCGGCTGCCGGCCCGCCGCTGGAGAAGAGGTCGTTGATGAACATCACGCCATGTCCAATGAAACAATCATCCCCAATCGTGACCAGTTCGCAAATGAAACTGTGAGACTGAACACGGGTTCGATTTCCGATGACCACTCCACGCTGGATTTCGACAAACGGGCCGATGAAAACGGAATCGCCAAGCTGGCATTCGTAGAGATTGACCGGCTCGACAACCGTTACGCTTTCACCAATAACGACGTCACGAATCGAAGCAGTGAGCCTACGGAGATTTGGCGATGTCTCATTCACGAATGTGCCAGTCTGACATGAACAACATCGTGGGGATGCATGGCTTTCAAAATTGTGGCCCGGGATTTTCACCACGAAACACACGAATTGACACGAAACAGAATTCAGTACACTGATTGCGCCGACATTGGATGGTTCTTGCGCTGAAAACCATTTGTCAAAGGGCTTTTCCTGAAGCACAATGTTTTCGCGTTATTCGTGAGTTTCGTGGTTGCCAATGAACAATCCGGGATAGGGTAATTATTTTCTTGTTTGTCGAACGTTGATCTTGCGCGATTTCGACAACCGTCCGGGACGGATTGGAAATCCGTCCTACAACTTTCGTACATTTAGAGGGTGATTCGGCCCCCTTGGGCCTTAATGCTTCGCTGCGCGGCTTCCAGGATTCGCACGACGCGAAGTCCGGCTTCGCCGTCAGTCAATGGTGTCTTACCGTCTCGGATGCACTCGGCAAAGTGGCTCACCATGGCCTGCAATGGTTCCTGACTTTCAATCCGCGGGGACCAGATGTCGCCCGTTCGATAGCCGATCATGACACCGCGCCGCGCTTCCGCATCTTGAGACACGGTGATACCCCGATCATAAACTTTGATCTTTTCATCGGGTGAAAGGTCGTTGTAAACCAGTCCCTTTCGGCTGCCGCCAATTTGAAAGCTGCGGATTTTCACGGGGCTTAACCAGTTCACATGGAATGAAGCCAACAACCCCTCACCGAAATCCAGGTTCAAGTACGCTACGTCCTCAATACCGCTGTCGCGGTCTGTGTGGCATGTGCCGAACGCGGATAGACTTTTGGGAAGTCGGCCGAGCAGATAGTCCATGATCGACAGGTCATGCGGGGCGAGATCCCAGACAACGTTGACATCATGCTGGAAAAGGCCCAGATTGATTCGCACGCTATCGACGTAGAAGATTTCGCCCAGATCGCCAGAATCGACAATGGCCTTGATTTTCTGCACGGCACCGCTGTAGATGAATGTATGGTCAACCATCAAGACGCGTCCCGCAGCCTTGGCTACGCTCACCATCGCTTCGGCATCGCGAACTGACGACGCGAGAGGTTTCTCGACCAGCACATGCTTGCCCGCCCGAAGAGCTGCAAGGGTTAACGGTGCATGAGTTCCCACCGGCGTGGCAATCACAATCGCATCGACGTCATTCCGAGCGATCAGCGATTCAAAACTGTCAACGGCATCGACTCCCGGGTAGCTCGCCAGTACTTTTTCAAGCCGTGTCGAATCCTTATCGCAGACGGCCACGAGCCGGGTGTCCCGACAGGTGGAGAAATTGCGGATCAGGTTCGGACCCCAATAGCCTGCTCCAATGACTGCGACACGGATCATATTTGACAAGTTCTCAAGGACGAATTGGGGGTCGGCGGAAGATTCACCTGGCGAATTGTGCTACGAGGCACGGTTTACCGCATTGAGTGGCAATGGATGTGAAGTAATGTGGTCTTCAATAATGTATCGGGGGCGCCCTCGTGCTTCGTCGAAAGTGCGCCAAAGGTACTCACCCAAAACACCGAGCATGACGAGGATTCCTCCCTGCCCTACAAGCAGTACTGTCATCAAGGCGGCAAAACCGGTTCCTGCAGTCACCAACCCGGTGAACCGGCCGATGACAACAACCAGAGCATAGACGAACCCGCATGTTGCCAACGTCAGCCCTAAAAGCGACATCAGTCGTATCGGCACGTAGCTGAACGATACCATTGAATCAATGAAGAGTTTCAGTTTCTTGCTAAGTGTCCATTTGCTCTTTCCGGCATGGCGGGCGTGTTTCACATATTGAATTGATATCTGACGAAAACCCATCCACAGAATCATCGCCAGAAAGCTGGTGTTCTTCTCGGGAATCGCGTTGTAAGCATCAATGACCTTCCGATCCATCAGCAGGAAATCCGCGCCCGTGGCTGGCATATCTGGCAGTGCGAACCGTCGCATCAACCGATAATACAAGTTCGCGAATAATAAGGTGCTCCATTTTTCGCTCTCACGCGAACTGCGAACTGCCCAAACCACGTCAAAGCCCTCCTGGTGCTTCGTCAGTAGTTCGGGGGCGGCTTCGGGCGGATCCTGCAGATCCGCAGCCAGCAGCACGGCACAATCGCCGGTGCAGTGTGCCAGCCCGGCAGAGAACGCCGCATGCGAACCGCAATTCCGTGACAACCGCAAGTACGAGACTCGCGAATCATCATTGCACCAGTCCCGCGCGATTTGAGCACTTTCATCTGAAGAGTGATCATCGACGAGAACGACTTCGATTTCTGCATTCAACTGTGAAGCAACTGCCAGGACACGTTGGCGAAACTCGGGCAGGTTTTTGCCTTCGTTCAGGAATGCCGTAATGAAGCTGACTTTCATTGGCTTTGCCCTCCCCGGCAAGAATGCTCCGGAATGGCCAAACGTCGAAATTCTGCTTCAAGTCGCTCCAATCGCTCCTGCATTTGCACGTTGCTTTTCTCAAGATCGGCAATGATTGCATACAGTCGAGCGATCTCAGTACTCGCACGGATTCCGAGTTGCGTTCGAACGCTCTTGAATATTTCTGTCGGAGCGCACACCCCATTGGAGTCAGATTCCACTTCGTCGATGCGAACGACGCCGTCACCGGACAAGACATCGACCGAACCAGTTGAAATGTTGACGATACGTCCGGGGATTCGACCTTCGTAGTGGAAGGGGGCATCGACGGCGGTCGCCTTGAGGATCTTGATGATGCTCCGGTTGTAATAGGTAAATGCGCCAGGACCTGGTGGGCCAACCGCCCGCACGAGACGTACGATGGCAATAGAGGTTGCCGACCAATCGATCTCACCGTCCTCTGGGATTCGGGCACAACCGTAGGTGGCTTGTTCGTGTGCCTGCGGGATGGCTGTCAACGTGCCATCAGAAACTGCATCCAGATACTTATCGAACAAGTCGACGGCTAGCAGCGCAATCTGATCTGTAATCTGAGAGAGCGGATCCGCGGGTGATACAGAAATTGATTGTTGAAAAAAGATATCACCCCGATCCACGCCAGGTGTCATACGAAAAAGAGTGACGCCAACCTCATCTTTCCCGAGCAACAAGGCCCAATTTGTCGGGGCAAAACCACGTAAGCGCGGCAGCAAGGAATCATGTGCACCAACGACACCGTACCTCGCCGCCGTGAGAATCTCGTCCGGGAAGAGACTACGCCATCCGCAGCAGAAAATGACATCGGGTGCAAACTTCGTTTCGATCTCTCTCGCTTGGCCGTTGTTGATCTTCCTCGTTTTCTTCACAGGAATCTGATTGGCTTGGCAAAGTGATTCGATGTCGGCGGCGTACTTCGTTCGTTCGTGGGCGTCTTCTTCATAAACGAAAACGCCGATGACGGATTCTCCTCGTTCCAAAACCCGTTTCAGAAGGTTCAGTCCCCTTAAGAAACCAATAAACAAAACGATTCGCATTAGTTAAGGCTTGATTTCGGGGGCTTCAACGATGGCGTGAAGGGCCAGATTCATCATTCCCAGACAGACACCACGTTGCTCAACAGGTACTCGGCTGAGTTTGCGGAGTCGCTTCTAGAACAATTCGCTCGTCGAAAAGTGCGCTAATCACAGATTCCTGCTGGTCGTGCGTCATTTGCGGGTATAGCGGTAGAATGATCGAATTCTCACTCGCAGCTTCGCTTTGCGATAGATCGTTAGTCAGGGGATGACCGGCATACGCTGGTTCGCGGTGCGAAAGCATTACACCACGGCGGGTTGCGATCCCTTGATCGAGCATCCGCTGCATCAAGACATTGCGGCTGATCGGGGAATCATCGCTCAATTGGACGGCATAACTCTGAAAATTGCTGGTTGCATAGCCGGGTTCAAGTGGTGGTATCAGCCACGGGTGGTTTCGAAGTGCCTTCGTGTATCGTGCGGCAATGTCCCGCCGATGCTCGACGATCCAATCGAGCCGTTTCAGTTGTTCGATCCCAATCGCTGCTTGAACATCCGTGAGGCGGTAGTTGTAGCCTACTTCCGAATACGATTCGATAACGACTTGCCGTGATCTGTGACGGACCGTATCTGGGATGCTCATGCCGTGCTGTCGCAGCAATCGGAGTCGATCCGCGAAAGCAGTATTGTTTGTCGTAATCAAGCCACCGTCACCTGTAGTAATGATTTTGCGAGGATGAAGGCTGAAGCAGGCCATTTCACTGTGCCCACCGATCAGGCGACCTTTGTATCGACTTCCAATGGCACAGGCCGCGTCCTCGAAGATCTTGATTCCGTGCTTGCTCCCAATTTCATTAAACCGATCCATGTCGGCCGGCATTCCGAGCTGATGGACTACCATGATCGCCTTCGTGCGCGAGGTTATTGCGGCTTCCGCAGCATCAGGATCGAGGTTGTAGGTATGCGGATTGACGTCAGCAAATACTGGTGTTGCTCCCGAGTGAACAATGGCGTTCGCTGTTGCGATGAATGACATTGACGGGCAAATGACTTCATCGCCGGCACCGATTCCCATCGCAATCATTGCCAGGTGGAGCGCGGTCGTACAGTTTGATACGGCCACTGCGTGCTCGGTTCCACAATATTCAGCGACTGCACGTTCGAATTCGGCGACCTTTGGTCCTTGTGTCAGCCATCCGCTCCGAACTACATCCGCGGCTGCCATCGCCTCTTCTTCGCCAGTGATTGGAAGTGCGATCGGAATCAAAACCAGATTCTCCGGCAATAGGTACGGTCAGACTGTGGTAGCGGGGATCCGTCTACCAGTTTCGTACGGCCATCTTGAGTAGCAACTCGCTTGGCTCACCCAGTCCACGATAGAACTCCACCGTTTCCTTAAGGCCACTCTGGAAGTCTCTCAAGTCATTCAGGGGCATCAATGATTTCAGCTTCGAGTTATCGACCCAGAGGCGTGGAACGTCTGCAGGCCGGTTGTCGAGAAAATCAATCTGGAGTCGATGGTCTCCCATAAACTCCAGAAGCGCCTCGATCAAGGCACACATTGTGATTTCAACTCCGGTGCCGACGTTGATTGTTTCGCCTGAAAGATTGTCAACATCAAGCAAGTTCGCCAGGATTCGGGCAGTGTCTTTGACAAAGAAGAAATCTCGAGTCACCTGTCCGTCGCCGAAAATCACGGGGTTCTGGCCATTCATAATTCGAACGATCGTTCGCGGAATGATTTCTCCTGCATCCCCTTCGTAATGTGCACGTGGACCATAGTTGTTGAAGATTCGCAGCACGATCGCGTTCATGCCGAAGCATTCGTGGTACGCCAATGTATAGTGCTCTCCCGCCAGCTTGCTTGCTCCATAGACTGTCGTCGGAGCCGTCATGTCGGTTTCTCGAATGGGAAACGAGTTCGTTTTTCCGTAGACCTCTGATGTGGAGATGTAAAAGAACCGAGCGATCTTGGCCTGTTTTGCAGCGGCGAGCAGTTTTAATGTCGCTTCGGCGTTGACCTGATGGTTTTCGAACGGATTGTTCAGTGAATGTCGCACTCCAAGGCATGCCAGGTGAAACACGACTTCACAGCCGGCGCAAGCATTCTCACAGATACTTTCATCCAGTAGATCCGCTTGAACGAACTGAAATCGTTCGTTTCTCAATGCCTCCTTCAAGTTCTCTCTTCTACCATTTCTTAGATTATCGAGTCCGAGAACATTGTGGCCCCGCGACAGAAGCTCATCCGTCAGATGCGAGCCAATGAAGCCCGCAGCTCCCGTCACCAGTATTCTCATTTCGAGTTTTTCCCTTACAGCCGAACTTGAAATCATTCGTCGTTCATGACATCGCGGATGACGGCGACCACATGGTCGCGCTCCTGTTCGGTCAGTTCTGGAAACATCGGCAAAGAGACGCAACGGGACATCGCGTCCTCCGTCACTGGGAATTGTCCACGCACATATCCCAATTCGCGGAATGCCGGCTGGAACGGGATCGGTGTCGGATAATGGACTCCAGTTGCCACTCCCTTCTGTTCTAAATTGGTTCGAAAGTGATCGCGGTCGTTAACCAGGACGACAAAGAGATGCCAGACGTGGGACAGCGGATCAGCGATTTGAGGAAGCGTGAGTTCCGTGATATCGCGCAGGCGATCCAGGTAAAAGTTTGCGTGTTGTCGACGCCGTTCGGTCCATTTCGGTAAATGTTTCAGTTTCCCATCCAACACGGCCCCTTGCAGGCCTTCCATCCGAGTGTTGAATCCAATCTCCACATGATTGTGCCGGCCATCTTGAGCATGGTCGCGCAGGCAACGAATTCGACTGGCAATTCGATCCGAATTCGTTGTGACAGCCCCTGCTTCGCCGAACGCCCCCAGATTTTTTCCCGGATAAAAGCTGAAGCATCCCGCGTCGCCGATCGACCCAACTGTCTTGCCGGCATGTTGCGCGCCATGCGCCTGAGCGGCATCTTCAATCAACATCAGATTGTGCCGATCACAAATCGATCGCAAGGATGTCATATCGGCTGCCTGACCGTAAAGGTGGACGGGCAACACGGCTTTGGTACGAGAAGTAATTGCCGCCTCGACCAGATTTGGGGCGAGGTTATACGAACTCCGATCAATGTCGACAAAAACTGGTTTGGCACCCGTATACGCAATTCCCCAACTTGTACTGATCCAACTATGCGGGGTGGTGATGACTTCATCACCGGGACCGATGTCGAAGGCAAGAAGTGCCATATGCAATGCCGTGGTTCCGTTGTTCAGTCCAATACAGTGCTTTGCGCCACAGAAATCGGCAAATCTCTCTTCGAATGCCTGAACGCGGGGCCCAAGGATGAACTGCGACTCTTCCACGACGTCTTGAATGACATCTTTCAGTTCATCCCACATTTCGCGGTTTTGAGGCTTCAGATTGAGAAACGGTACAGACGTCACTGCGCTCTCGTACTACTGATCACAAAGCAGTTTCGTTGGCCGGCGGCTCGCCTTCCTCCGGACATCAAATCCTATTACGGAAGGCGTATTCAAGGAGTTGAGGGACTGCGACGATTTGTCCACGCCGAAACGAGACATAGTATTTACAACACTCGATTTGCTTCATTGTGAAATGAGCGTTTTCATAGAGTGGGGAAGGTCCGCAAGCCGCCTTGTCGAGCAGAAAAACCACGCAATCGACATCTTCGTTCGCCACGGGATCTGAATTCGAGTACCCAGTGAAGCCGAATTCAGTGTCTCCGTCACTACCTGCGGGTTGGCGGACGTAAACTCGAGAATTCGGACGGCCCAGCATTCCAAGTTGGATGACAAATGACGTCGCTGCCTCGGTCTTTGGTGGAGCGACGACGACGACTGTTCCAGATTCAGGAATGTTGTGCGCAACATCTTCCACCATTCGACGCATACAACTTGTCTCGGCAGTCAGATTTAGAGATTCGGTGAACTGCACCTGCGCAAACCGCAGTAACCAGACCCCGCCAACAAGAAGAACTCCAATTTTGACCGTTTGCATTTCCGACATAAGCACTGATTGCAAGGCGATGGCATTCACGGCAGCACAGCCCAGCAACAGCGGAAAAGCGTATCGCGCTTCGAACCCCGATCGGGTTGAATACAACAGCGTCTGCGGAATGATCACCAATCCAGCAAAGACAATCGTTTTGCTGTTAACAGGGAATTTCTTCGTCGCTCCCAATAGCCAGACGGCAGTCGCCACAATCAATGGAATAAAACAGAAGGAATTCTCAAGAACGACACTCGCAATTCCGCCCGGCCCTGCCAAAGCCCTCAGAGATCGTTCAACAGTTAGATGCAGAGAGCGACTTCCTTGGTTTCCTGCACTTGCTGTTATCAATGTTGCCGCAATCGCAACGCCCGTTAGGAAAGCGACCAATACAAACGCGAATCCGATTCGAGGAAATGCTGGTGGTTGACCTGATGCGCCTTCCAGACTCGATATTCCCTGCCATCTGAACCAGATGAGAGCTGGCGCTAACAGGAAGAACGATTCCTTTGTCAGGCATGCAAGAAGGAATGCGATCAGCGCAACAACATCGAATCCTGTCATATTGCGCTGGTGACCGGATCGAGAAAGACAATAAAGCGAAGCCGACGTCAGCAGCATTCCGATGTGTTCTCCCCTGCAGAAATGCGGCCAGAGATCATGTGCTGCCGGACAAAGCATCAATGACAACGTGAACACGGCAGCCGTCATGCGATCCTTCATAGAATTCAACATGGTGCCGTAAATCAGAAACGTGGTTGCGATCGCCATGCCGATCAATGTCAGCCTGTCATAGAATGCGTCATATCCGAAGACCTTTGCGCGCAACCAAGCCTGAATCTGCACCAACGGATAGAATCGCCCCTTGATCGTGGCGTCATCCACTAGAATCCTCAGGAGCGGAAAAGCCGGCAGGATTTGAGCGTGGACGCGCTGTGATGTTGCAATCCGGATCAGATTGTGATCGTCAAATTGTTCGAATGTTGCTCCCAATGCCGGCAGCAGCACAATTCCTACGATCGTGGCTATAGACCAAATCACTGGGTCGCGACGGAGTGAAACCGGCTTGGCTATATAATTCTCCTTCGAGTCTGATCCATCATCGAAATGCCGCGTACCGTCTTTGGAAAACGTCACTTCACCTATTTCACTGTGCTGAATGACACGACTGGAACTGCAAGAGCCAGTCTGGCTCGCCGCCGATTTGCAGCTTGGGAAGACAATTGTTGTCAAGTCTGATCGTATGCTCACGAGCATCCACCATTTGAGGATGCCGCGGCGCACTGTAACGTCGCCTTACGTAGATTTGGGTGCTGCTGGTTCTTTCCTGCCGCGGGCGGATGCCAAAGGTGTAAGGCAGGCATTAGTGAGCCGGAAAGAAAATGTTTCCTGCGGGCTCGGTGAAGGAATTCCACGTCTTCCCCACCCCATCCTTCAAAGGATTCGTCAAAGCCGCCAATGTCGTCGAAAGCGGCCCGAGAGATCGCAACGGATCCGCCAGCAAAGTTTTGCCGTATTTCAGCAATTTCTCCTGGGAGCGTTTCGGCTTCTGGTAGACTCATCAACTCAGCAGTTTGTTTCGTAGACAGATAGAACAGGAAGCGAATCGGACAGAAGGCTTCCCAACCCTGTTTAAGCAGAGAGTGACACGTCTTCACAAAATTGTGCGGCACGAGGATGTCTGCATCGTGGAGCAACATATAAGGCGCACGTGATTCGCGGACGCCGGCATTGAAGAGTCGGCTCTTGTTGAATCGGCCACCTGGCGGTTCAGGCAGGTAGATTGAACGTACGAAAGAGGTCAACTTGAGTGGGTTAGTTTCCGCTGGAGAACCTTGAACCAGTATGACTTCGAACGAGGTATGATCCTGAGCGTAGAACCCGTCAAGTACCGTTTGCAATTGTGTCAGGCGATCCGTACCTACGAACGGAATGATCACGCTTATTTCGGGCGAAGCGGCACCTTGTGTCGTAGAAATGCTTTGCAGCCGAAATGGATACTCAATCATCGCCTGTCGCAGAATTCTGCCGCCCACTGCAGGAAACAATTGCGCAGCTTTGAGGTAAGACGAATCAGGTGCATTTACAAATTTGGAAATATCGTCCGGTCCTGTACGTAAGTCGTCAATTCGGTTGCAGATATCTCGCCACGTCAGTCCGAATCTCGCCGCCATCCACGGACGCAAAATGAACTCGGTTCGAAGGCGTTCCCGAATCCAACAAGTAATATAATCGCGAATTGACGGCATGCGGCTTAAAGTGTCAGTTGCTCGGCTAATGTTGGCGCAGCCTGCCGGATGATGGCTGCAGATCCAGCCTCGTGGCGATGCTTAGTCTCAATTGCACCGTGGGAAAACGCAGGACGACGATGCGGTTCGCCAAATGCATCAGTCAATCCCAGTCGTACTCCGAGTTGATCTAAAACCCACTCTTCCGTTGCCGCCATTCCCTGCTTCAGATCAAAACGTGGCTCGTAGCCAAGTCGTCGCTGTGCATTTTCGATCGACACATGTGAGCGGCTGGAATAAAGATTCAAGTACCACGGATCGGGAATGCCGCGATTCATCAGAGCTGAACGAACAACTCGCGCGGATCGTCGAATCACCTTCTTCCAAATAGGGGCGGGACTGCCTGCGTACCGTTCGAGCAATTCACCAAGACGTTCAACGCCCATTGATGCCAGCCTTGTCGCAGGCGATCGCGATGAAAGTGGCTGTGGCTTCGGTTGACCAACAATCTTCGCATAGCTGGATATGAAATCGGACCACGAATATGCATGACCATCGGTTGCCGGAAAGATCTGACCCTTCGCTTCCGGCTTCAGTCCTGCGAGTAGAATAAGATCGACAAGATTGTCGATATAGACGGCGGGACACTCGTGAATTCCGCCATCGATGAGACGCTGAGTTCCGGCCTTGATGTTCAACAGCGGTCCGGTCGTGAATTGATTCGCCCTCGGTCCCCAGACAAATGTCGGTCGGATGACTGCCACGGGAACATTTTCATCTTTCACTCGTTTCTGAATCAATTCCTCAGCAGCCACTTTTGAGTCGCTGTAACCTCGCCCTGTACGAACCATTGGCGTATTCTCGTCGACGATATTGGGAAGTCGGCTCCCATGCACAGTGATGCTACTCAGGTAGACCATCTGCCGGACGCCGCACTTCAGACACGCCGAAATGACATTGTCGGTCCCCTGCACATTCGTTCGCATATAGCCATCATACGTGTCACCACCACTCGCACAGTGAAAAACACAATCAGCCCCGTCAACTGCCAAATTCAGGCTTGTTGGGTCTGTGACGTCCCCCTCCAAAAACTCCGGATTCAAGCGAGCGATCCAAGCCGCATTGGTCCAGTTCCGCATCAGCACGCGGACGTGCGCACCTTCTTCGAGCAGAAGTCGCTCCACCAAGCGGCCAGCGATGAAGCCGTTGGCGCCAGTGACCGAAACTGTTTGACCGCGATATCGGTTCATAAATCAGGCTGTACGACAATAAAAGTTAGAACGTCAATCCCGGCAGCAAGGCGCATTCGACGCGTTTGCGTGACACCCGCTGGGCATAGCAACGATGCACCAGCTCGATCACGTCACGCGATGCGGCACCGGTCACAGCAGGCGGGCGGCCGTCGGTTATGCTGTCGACAAAGTCCAGGAGCTGATTCTGCTCACAAGCTTGTTGAGCACCCTCTTCCGTGGCGACTTGCCTGTTCTCAGTTCGGCCGTTCTGACGGATTTGAAACCGGACCGCACTGTAGTTCGATAGAGTAACCATGGCATTTTCAAATTCGATCAGGAATTCGTTGGTCATCGTAGATGTGCGGGATTGCCGAAACCGCACAGAAACACCCGACTCGTATTCGAGAACGAGCCTCACATTGCTCTCCAGTCCGCCGAGCGAGTCATCTTCGTATTTGACGTGAGACGGCTTACCAAACCACCATAAGAGTGTGTCCAGCGGGTGAATCCCAGCATCGAACAACACCCCCCCTGGGACCAATCCCGGGCGCATGTTGTACCCCGATACAGTGGCCCACGAATAGGGATTTCCCTGGGTGGCCGTAACCGATCGGATCGCTCCAAATTCCTGAGATTCGATAACCTGGCGCACTGCCTGCCGAGACGGCCAAAATCGAAATATGTGGGCGACAGCCAGGACTCGGCCCGCTCGCTCCGCATCCTGAATAATCTGGTCACATTCTTCAACCGAATTGGCGAGAGGTTTCTCACAGAGAACGTGAAGGCCGGCTTCAAATGCCTGTCGAGCCACTCGTGGGCGCACATGCGGCGGAGTACAAAGGATGACTGCATCGACTTTGCTCGCGACATCAAGCACACTCGTCGCGTAATGTGGTACACCATGCTTCTTTGCAGTCGCTTCCGCACGCATTCCATCAGAGTCAATGACTGACACCAATCGAACTCGGTCAACGGCCCGAATTGCTGGAATGTGCATTTGTTCGGCAATCGCACCGCAGCCGACGATGGCGAGTCGAATGGGCGTTCCGGAATCCAAGTCCATGTCTTTCACAGTTGAGGACACTCCTTTGCAGGAATGCCGTCTCCTCCCACCGGCAGCAACGCTGATCCTTGACGCAATTGGAACCAGAGCGTGCGAGAGGCCGTCGAGATTTGATCGCGAAACCTACCGCGAAAAATCGCCCACGCGTCTCGCGGTCCAATACGGGCTCCCTGGCCGAGGTACCAGAAATATCGCCCGCGCAGATAGTCGAATGCAGTATTCGGGTTCCGATTTCTCTCACGCAGCAGTTCCGCCATACGATTCGTACAAACTCGATGCTCAAGAAAGAAATCCCGCGGCCGCTTCAACCCGACGTAATGATAGCGTCCATCGGCACCCGCATTGAACCAATATGTCTCGGTATCGATGATCACCGAGGCGCCGTACTGAGCCAATTCGATGGAGTGTGCAAAATCGGCAAAGTACGGAATGTCCTCTCGAAACATGATGCCATGTTGATTGATCGCATTCAGATCAAACAGCATTCCGTTCAAGCTGCCTGTGAGGAATCCATTGCCGGCGAAGAACTCCAGCGTCTCTTCGCTGCTGCGATAAGTTGTTGATGCATCCGTCACAACACTTGGAAGCACTTGCGGCATTTCTCGCAAGCAGAGCGGCTTCGAACCCACCATGACGACACCGTCGCGCTGGGTCATTGCTTTAAGCAGCAGCGCGACAGACCCCGGAAGCAACTGGTCATTTGTAAACGCGAATTTTAGGAATTCTCCACGGGCTTCGGTTATGCAGCGATTCCAATTGGCAACTCGACCAAGATTCGATTCATTCCTGAGTACTCTCGCGTTTGCGACACCTGCCAGCACGGCGGAGGCAGCCGCAACTGTTCCATCGTCGGAACAGTTATCGACAACAACAATCTCCGCGTCAGTCAATTCCTGCGACAGAATCGACTCGAGGCACGGACGTATCGTGCGCTCCGCGTTGAATGCAGGAATACAGATTGAAAGTTTCATGAGCCCCTAACGATTCGACCTGCGTATTCGGCGTCACTCGCATCACATCGTTGGTAGTGCGGCAACAGCAATGCGAGACTTATATTCGCTTTTGGATTCGAAGAGCTTTAAATCCTCGGGCACTCCCAATCCGTGCATCTGTTCGTATTCGCGCCCGATGTTGTAGACGCCAATTCGGGAGTGACGAGCAATCATCTCGTTGTAGGCCGGTGCAACGTAAAACTCACCGTTAGCCCTCTTTTCCTGCGATATCATTTCGTCCGCCGCAGCGACAAAATCTGATCCACGGCGGAAATTGTAAATTCCGACTGTTGCCTCGTTGGAGACAACTTTCTTCTCGACAACTTCCGTCACCAAATCAGTTTCAGACAGGCGACAGTACGACCATTTGGGATGATCCGACCAGAACGTCATGATCAGCCCGTCAAGTTCTTCGTCCTCCTGCTGGGCCAGATAGTCGTTGATGTCGATGTCAACATACTGATCGCTGTTCGCGATCATCAAAGGAGTGTCATTGTCTATGTGTCCACGCGCCAAAAGGACAGTGCAGGCAGCGCCTTCGGTGACGTGACTTACGGGAACGATGACACAATCAGGCACCAATAATCGTAACTGGTGGTCCATCTGATACTGTGAGATGTGGTCGTTGAGCACAAGAAAAATGTGCCGACATTGATACGATGGAGTAATGTTCCGGATCACGGCCTGAATCATCGGTACGCCGTGAATCGGAATGAACGGTTTGGGGGTGGTATACCCCGCAACAGCGAATCGGCTTCCGCGACCTGCCATCGGAATCACGATGTTAAGCTTCACGGATTCTACCCAGATTCTGCTGCGATCGTTGAGCCAGGAATGCCGCATAACGCTCGACATCCTCCGGCGTGCCAAGACTATGCATGTCACTTCTTTGCAGCGGATGGACTACGATCCGCTGGCCACTCAACACCAGTTCGTTGTAAACGGGGCAAACGAAAAACTCGCGTCTTAGGGCGGCGTTCTTCAAAATCATGGACTCGGCGGCTTTTACAAATGAGTCGATTCGCTTGAAGTAGTACAGACCGGCGGTTGCATTAGGACTAATGGGACGCTTCTCAGCGGCAGCCACCACCATATTGTCTTCGATGCGCACATAAGACCACTTGGGGTGAGTTGACGGAAAAGTGACGATCGCGCCATCTGCATTGCGATTCCTCGCGTCCTGAATGAACTCATCAATGGACATCTGAACGACCTGATCTGCATTTGCAATCAGCAATTCGTCGTCGTGGCAGTCTTCTTCAATCCCCAGGAGGACACTGCAGAGGGCGCCTGCGGTGGTACCGTGCATGGAAACGACGCGGCACGACGGCGATAGCAAATGCAACACGTCCGTTAATGCATAATCTGCAAGGTGCTCCTTGCGACAGACGAAGATGAACTGATGCGGTACGCTTGGAGTGAGATTCTCAACGACCAGTTCGATCATGGAACGGCCATCGATTTCAATCAATGGCTTCGGGAACGTATATCCGTGTTCAAAGAACTGACGCCCTTCGCCTCCCATCGGAACAACTATTCGGAGCATTTTGATGTCTCCGGACGCTCAAGATCTCGAATTGCCGATCCGATGCGAAAATACTCAACATCAGAGAAGCCCCGGACTTGGCAAACATGCGCACCGGATTGCTGGGCGGCGTCCACTCCGTGAGGGGCATCCTCGACAATCATAACTTCCGCGGGAGACAGCTTCATTCTCGCAATGGCCGCCAGATAGATCTCGGGATCCGGCTTGGGCCGACGGACATCTTCGTTGCTCATCATGAATTCAAAATATCGATCAATCCCAGATCGCTGAAGCATTAACTCCAGGCTGGTTCGGATCGAATTTGTACAGACAGCCATGCGATAGCCCTCCCGTGCCAGGCGGCTCAGCATATATTCCTTCTCAAAAACTGGCGAGCAGTGAGTAATGATTTCGTCGCGCGTGTACACCTGCTTAATCTTACAGATCAGTCCATGCAGGAATGGTGGAAGTCCTTTTTCAACAGTCAACATTTGAAGTTTTGTACGCGTCGGAAGGCCGTTGTAATCGGATAAGTGTTCATAACGACTGATGGAATAGCCGAACAGGGACAACGCCCGATTCAATGCGTTGAAGTGCCATTCGGTGGCGTCGACAAGCACGCCATCCAAGTCGAACAAAATGCCTTTTATCTTGCGCATGCTTTTTGTTTGCAGGATGTCCGAGAGCGGCGGAGAAAATGAGCAGTCACACGAAGACTGTCAACAGGTGGTCTCAGGCGATCCCGGGTATTTGTCGTCAGTTGAAGATGGCACCTTGACAACGACAGTTGTCGTATCTTCGACGGCCTCGAAATCCGTGGCTTCGAAGGGTGGAATCAGCACAATATCGCCAGCGTTTCTTTCGACGCCATTCATTCGAACACGTCCTGTGACGATCAGCGTAATTTCCGTCGAAATCTTATGATAATGACGCCCCTCGCTATCACCAGCCGAGTAAATCTTGCAGGCGACTTCGCATGCGTTTGTGTGGAATGCCGTTGGTTCAAATCCACCTACAAACCAGCCGCGGACCATATCTTTTAACTTTTGATCTTGCACCGGGGACGCACTCCATTCGAGACTCGTGTGTGGAGAGGGATCTTTAAGTGCGTCGCGGGGAGTCTGTTGCTCTGCATCCCTTGCTGAATCCTTAAAGTGCCGCATCGACACACAATTGTTTCAGGACCGCCGCAGCACGCAGCGGAAAGTCAGTGCAGATCCCGTCGACTTCCCAAGCTTGAAACTGCCGCCAGCGCGATTCAGCATCTTGAATTGAGAAACCATGAATCTCTGGAGAGATTGCATAAATGACTCGACCATGGTGCTTTAACCGTGCAACGATTTCTTCGGTGACCCACAGGCTGTCAAATTCGTCTAACCAAACGACATTTGCGAATTCAGCCGTTTCGGCCCTTTCAATCGATTCGCCGTATCGATCACTCACTCGTATGGCCAGCCGGATCCGCCGATCAAGTTCTCGAATGAGTGCCGCAGTCGAGCCGGCCGTTTGTTCCAACAACTCAAAATCGAAAAGGAAACATTGCTCAAGAAGTTCATGAACTCGAATGAAATCGATCAACTCGTGTTCGTAACCAAGTTCCTTTACGTTTAACGCTATTTCGCATGCAGGGTATCGAGACCACAATTGCGCATGCCAGTTCGCGAGATTACCTTCGCAATTGGAATCCTTGTCATGACTGATGTATAGAATTCCGCTCTCGTTTCGACGGATATCTGTCTCAATTCCGAATCCGGACAGAAGCGCCGATTCGATTTGTGTCAGCGTATTCTCGGTTCGATGATTTGGACCGGACAGATTGCCGCGATGTGAAATCACGATCATATGCGATTCCTCCGAACGTCGGAGACGGCCATCTGTTTGTAAATCGCCGCGTATTGTTCGGCTGCTTGATCCCATGTGAACGCGGTCGCGTGCGCGATCCCTCGTTTCAAACGGTCACTGTCCTTTGGAATCTTCACGGCATTATCGATTGCGTTGGCCAGAAGTTGCGGTGATCCAAAGTCGAAATATTCGGGAAACTCTTGTCCGACTTCCGGCATGGCTCCTGATCTTGATGCAACAACGGGGGCTCCGCACGCCATCGCCTCCCAGATCGGAAGTCCAAATCCTTCGCACAGTGAAGGAACGACCACTGCACTGGCGCGGTTATATGCCACGATGAGCTGCTCGTCAGTGAGGCGTCCTGCAAACTTGACACGATCTGTAATTCCAAACGCACGCATCATCGCGAAGTCGTAGTGCGACAGCCAGATTTCGTAATCTGTAAACGGCTCGCGGACCACCACCAGATTGAACTCGTCCCGCCGCTCCCAACACGCAAATCCGGCCAACAGACCCGCGAAATTCTTGTATGGAAATCGAGAACCGACGTACAGGATAAAAGGGCGCTCATTGAGAATTGGCATCGTATCCTGCCGAGCCATTTCGACAGGCGCCAGTTTTTGAAACTCGCGTGAAACCGCGCATTGAATCACGTGCCGAGGAATATCATTCCTTTTGTAAACTGTATCGACATCTTTCTGCGTCGCACCCGAAATCGAGACGATGGCGTCCGCATCGTCAATGCAATCCTTGCGTCTGCGTGTGAACAAATTGCGATGAACTTCTGGAAAACAGTCGGGAAGGCATTCGTGAAACAAATCATATACTGTCACGACCTTAGGAACACGAAGTTCCGGATAGGTCGTGAAGTGAGTTGATTGAAAAACCCCAGATTCGATGGCTCGCCACATCCTCCCGAGTTGCCGTTCATAAAGTGCTTGCGTTAATGGTTCAAATATCCTGCCGGGGCGAAGACTGTGACACCTGGGGTAACTCTTAATGGAAAAGTTGGCCCTTGACTTGAACGCGGACAAGGCGGATGGCGGCAAATACAAGTGAACGTGACATCCATAATCCGGAAGACGCTCGATGATGTTCGACCACATCCGCGCAATTCCGCCTCCCCCGCCCGGGACTTCGTCAAATACAATTCCGTCGATATGCACATCTGTCATCGCGCGTCGGAAGTCAACTGAGACAGAGTGTGTCCGGTTCCGACGCTACAAAAATCGCGGCAGGAATGTATGGCATCCTCAAGCCGCTGCTCAATGGAAGTGACCATCGACGTCAACGTCAAATTCAGAGTGGATGCTTCCGCGGCCTGCGAAAGCCGCCCGCAAAGCGATTGCTCGCAGGCCACCCGTTCCATTTGTCGAGCACAGCCGGAAACATCATCCACTTCAAACGTAAGAGCGTTCACTTCATTCTGTACTATCTCGCCGGTTCCTCCAGTAACGGTGCTGACGACCACCATACCGGCTGTCATCGCTTCAACCAGGCTGATGGAGAACGGCTCATTCCAGACTGAAGTAAACAGAAACGCGTCGTGGGATTGGTAAACTCGCTGAAGGTCCCGCTCTCCCAATTTTCCGAGCCAATGTACCTTCTCTGATACTTCGTTTCTTTCGATAATGTCTTTCAGACGCATTTCGTAATCTGAATCTCGTACGGCACCCACAAGTGACAGTTCGAGCTTCAATTCAGGAAGAGCCTTTGCGACAACGGCGAATGCCGCTATCCCGGTATGAACGCCCTTGTGCTCGCTGATTTGTCCAGCGAACAAGAATCTCCGAGCGGGCGTCTGCCAATTCCGCCGACAGACGTATTCGTCGCGTTCAACTCCCCAATTCACAACCCTGTCGCATTCCACCGGTATCGCGGCAGCCTCAACGCTCTTCCGTAAAAACTCGCTGGCAAATTGGCCATGGTGAATTCTAAGTCGTGGGAAATCACATCCAGTCCCAAGGACTTTGGCGAGGGCGCGGTACAACCAGCGCGTCGGGCCGAAGGCAATCGCCGTTTTTAGCCGCTCGGCGCTGACATCTTCTGGCGTTTGCCATGCACTGGGCCATTCGTCCGAAACAAAGTATGACACAGGAATGTTGCTAGCGTTTGACTCATACAACACGCCAGGCGAGAGGTGCATTGGATTCCATACGTAAATGACATCGGGGCGAAAGCCGTTTACGAGTCCTTTTACGAGATGTCGATTCATTTGATCGTCGAATGCAGCGAAAAATCGCGAGAATCTTTGCGGCTGCCGTCGGTGAAGCCAATACCTCAAGCCTGTTGTCACACTCGCGCTGCTGGCCGACGCACTGTATTGACTCGTCAGGACGTGGCAAACGTGTCCCCGTTCCTGAAGAAGACGGACGATTCGCGAACATCCAAGCTCATATCCGCCGATGTAATCGGGTGGAAAAAAATTGCTTACTACCAGAATGCGCAAATCTGCAGCCTGTTGAAAAAGGTGTCTGGAACTTTGGAGGTACCCAGAGAATCCGAGAAGCTTGAGGCGCCGAAGAGATCCAGACACCTTTTTCAACAGGCTGCTATGCGACCTTCATGACGGCAAGCCGCGTGCCCGCTAGTTGACGAACCGGAATCGTGTCCATTACGGAATGCAGATAGTCGGAGACCCCGCGGCAGTCCCTGTGGCAAGGCAAATATCGGTAATCATCCCAAATAACGATTCCACCCTGTCGGATAAGTTTCAGTGCCGTCGCAGTATCCTTTTCGACCGCTTCACGAGAGTGGTCGCCGTCGATGAATACCATGTCCATTGAGCCGTGGTACGGCGAAAAGTCGAAGCGATCCGACCAGCCGAACAACTGCCGGATCCGGGCATTCTCAGGCATCCCCAAGAATATTGAACCCGCAACATATCGGGGAAATTGTGATGGAATCTCGTCTGGTGGCAGATCAAGCGTAAACACTTCCGACGAATCCGGCAGGTTAGTCGCAATTGTCCAGGTTGTCTCACCGGTGAAAGTGCCGATTTCCATAACGCGGGCGGGCGCAAGCACACGACAGATTGCCGCAATCGACATCAAATCGACAAGCGGCAGAACCATGTCCCGCGGGCGTTCCACTTGAGACGATTGGATGCAAATCCTTCGAGGTTCATTGGTTTGGAGCAACGTATTCAGCGTGACATCAGGTAACCGAAATCCATCAGATTGCGAAGTTGCATCGCAGGAGACAATCCAGTTTGGATTTCCTCGAATGATGCGCCTTGCCATTCGTCGTAGAGCACGCATCATCAGGCTTCCCTCCCCTTGTACGGGATCTGCATGATCCGCCCTGTATAGTCAATTCGGTTCAGGAATGGTTTGAATGGCAATTGCTCAAAGTACTCGTCGCAGGCTTTCCGGGCCCCCTTCCAGTGTCCGTAGTCATCAATGATCAAAAGTCCCCCTGGGGAGATCAGCGGAAAGAGAAACTGCAATTCATGGCGTGTCGACTCGTACCAGTCGGTGTCCAACCTCAGCACAGAAATTGATTTGGGAACTACCTCTGGAATCGTCGATTCAACTTTCCCTCGTACGTAATGCGTCTTTGCTGACGGATATCCAGTGGATGAGACGTTCTGTTTCACATCTTCCAGCGAAGCCTTGCACAATACGCCTGCACCATGCACTCGGTCGCGGAGTTGAGCGCTGGCGAGTTTGTTGTCGAAACTCTGGTCGTGATCATCGTTCGGCTGCGTCATCCCATCGAACGTGTCATACAAGTAGAGTTCTCTCTCGCGGTCCGCTTCTTCGATAAGAGTTAATGCGGCTGCCATCATGCTCCCGCCGCGCCAAACACCGCACTCGACGATGCTCCCAGGAATTCTTTGGCGGCTCACATAACGGACTGCGTCAACCAGTGCGGAAAGTCGCTCGACACTTGTCATCGTGAAGCTGCGAACACGGCCGATGATCGCCGCATCGCCGATATCTATGTCCGGACGGTCCGCCAGAGATTCAACTTTCATTTGTGGAGCATTTCGCGGCTGGCAGCCAACAATCGGTCGTTTTCAATCCGGACATCTTGGCCACTTCGAAGTTTTGGTCATGACTGAAATATGATAGCTTCCGCACACTGTGGACGGTCGGTACGTGAATCAATTCATCGTTCGTGCGTCACAAGGCGTTGCTTGCCAGATCGAGCACCGCTTCATCAGCTTCGACCAAATCAGGGGAGAGAAATTCCCGAACGGAATTTCGAAAATTCTGCCTGCTCAGAACATCCGTAGCGATCCTTATGGTGCCGCGAGCAAGCTCTTGCATTTTGATGGGATTGTTCGCAATTCCAACCAGAAGATCGGCCATTGACTTGACGTTGAGTTCGTTGCAAACCACACCAAAGTCGTGAGTTCGGCAGAAATCGTTCAACGAGCCGTAGTCAGGTGTGTGAACAAGTATTGGGCATCCCGTGCTGACGTACGTGCTGAGTTTTGTCGGAAAGGAAAGTTCCGTTAGCGGTCGCGATACTGGCTCAAAAGCCTGTGGCAGATAGAGGAGATCGCAATTGGACATGAGGCCCACCGCTCGATCAACGCTCTCTCTGGCGGAACTGCATTTCGTCTGCCAACCGTGATATCGAACCATCGCTGGACGCTCGGCGGTAAAAGCAATTTCGGGACTGGCTACTTCAAGCACGACATTACGACCAGAGAGTTTCCACTCAAGTGATTCGAGCGCACGTTCCAGACACTTCCAGGCGGACCTTGCGTACATTGCACCACAGAAGCCAATTCGGAATTCTGTCGAGGCACCAGGTTTGAATTCCGATTTAACGACAGCATTCAATCCATGGCGAATAATGATCGGCTGCTCTTTCGTATACTTGGCATACGTCGCCTGCATTGATTCACCAATGACCGCGACCCTATCTGCACGTTCAAGCAACTCGAAAAAATGCCGCATCGTGCGAGTTCGTGTCAGATGATCCATCCGACGCTCGCGCAGCAAATGCAATGGGTCATCCCAAACTTGAACCAGTGTTGGGATTTGCAGTGTTTTCGATAGTCCCCATGCAACATCGATGACTGACAGCGAACTGAGAACAGTCCAAAGCTGGTGTGGACTTTGTACAGCAACAAGTTGAGATGTGACATGCGTCAGTTTGCGAACGGCGTAGCGATACCTGGTGAATTGATGAAGCAGAACGTTGAAACGCGTCCATGCCCTTGGATCGTGCGGAAAATGTTCCTTTTGAGCAAGGAGTTGCTTGAACCCTGCGAGCCGGTCGTTTTGCTCGACTTCAGGGTCTATTGCCGGAGTCAACGCAGCCCAGAACACCGTATCACGCGGTATGCAGTCCAGCATTTCCGCCAGAAAAACCTCTTCGACATTGCGATGCCCAGGCTTTGAGGATGTCAGGAGCAAAGTGTTCAACGCTGACTCAGTCATTCGCTCGCGTTCTCGGTGCAGATCACACCGTTCTTGTGGCTGAATTCATAAGAATTCGGTGTTGCGCAACGACATCCGTACTTGGTTTGACAGCTATGGCGCAACACGCCCCTCGGTATTGGCGACTTCACACGCGTCTCAGACACAATGAAGTGGCTTCCCGACATTGCCTTGCACAGAGACGTCTCGGCATTCGAGGTTCAGCTTGAGCCTTCCCCAAGCCGAGTTCCATTCAGTAAACCCTTGTGGAATGTTTGAACCCGCTGGGACTTCAAAGTGAAGCACGTCATGAACGACATCGACGACTTCACGTGTGCCACGGACCAACCCCATCGAAAACCAGTAATGATCAGGCGCCAGACCCGGATTCGAAATCACGATTTCCACTGTCACTCGTCGACCATGAACGCCGAAATCGATTGGTGGACCAAATGCAGAAGCGATGGGATCACCATTTGATCCATGAAGCGTTAATCCAAACGAGCTTTGTGCATCAACAATGGATTCCATTCCGAGACGGATGTGAATATCCCTGCCCTGCTCCACGCGTTTCGTCAGATTCTCAGCATACGTGAAACGAACAGACTGATCGCCGGCCCAATCGGCTCGCGACATTGTGGCGATTGAAGAGCCAGCAGACGTCGCGGCGGCGTTTTGCATGTATCTATCGCACGCATCTTCCGTCTCGCCCACGTATGCCACCTGACCTTCATCCATGACGATGCAACGAGACGTTAGTCGTTTGACTGCCTGCATGTTATGGCTGACGAACAGCACCGTCCGTCCCGAGTTGGCGACATTGTCGAGCTTCCCCATGCAACGTTCCTGAAACTGAGCGTCACCGACTGCGAGGACTTCATCCACAATCAATATTTCCGGCTCCAGGTGTGCTGCAACGGCAAAGCCAAGCCGCACCGTCATACCGCTGCTGTATCGCTTCACAGGAGTGTCGATGAATGTTTGAACGCCGGCGAATTCCACGATGTCATCAAACTGACGGTCGATCTCCTGATTGGTCATCCCGAGGATCGCGCCGTTCATGTAGACGTTCTCCCGGCCCGTCAATTCAGGATGAAATCCAGTTCCGACTTCCAGCAAGCACGCCACTCGGCCGCGCATTTCAATCCGACCCGCGGTTGGAAGTGTGATGCGACTCAGGATTTTCAAAAGCGTGCTTTTACCTGCACCGTTTCGCCCGATGATTCCAACCACTTCTCCAGTCTTGATCTCCAGATTGACGTTCTTTAGAGCCCAGAACTTCCCGTCGTCGTCAAGCCTTGAATTCTCGGGAAGCGGCGCGGACTTTTCGTCGTGCCGGCCAAACAAGCGTGAAGCGGCAGCGTTGACCAACTCGCGAACGGAACCTGAATGTGTCAGCCCCAGCCGATAGTGCTTTGAAAGGTTTTCGACTTTGATCGCGATAGTCATCGGTTGTCAAAACTCAAATCAAATCCGCGAACGTCGCTTCGACTTTGCGGAAGTAGTACATCCCACTCACTAACAGGACGAGTGTAATGGCGAGCGAAATGGCCATTGGTATCACGGCCGGCGACTCGCCGCCAAGGACAGACCAACGAAAACCGTCAACGACGCCCACAATTGGATTCAGCGAATAAAGCACTCGGTATCGTTCAGGCACGACTTCGATCGGGTATAGAATTGGGCACAGATACATCCCGATCTGCAGGAAGAATGGAACGGCCATGCCGACATCACGATATTTGACATTCAATGCCGTCAACCAAATACCAACTGCAAACGCACTGACAACGGAAATCAGCACAAACACGGGAAGCATGAATAATGTTACGGACGGCAGGCACTGATACCAGATCATCATCAGTCCAAGAATGGCAAGCTGAACCGCCACTTCGATCAGCCCCGATACGACTGCTGCCAAAGGCAGGATCATTCTTGGAAAATAGACCTTGCTCAGCATGCCTCCACAATTCACGACGCTGGTGGTCACCGAAATAATTGCCCCGGAAAAATACATCCAGGGAATGAGGGCGGCAAACGCAAAAATTGGGTAAGGAGTATCCGTCTTCACCTTGACAAACACGGAAAAAACGAGCGTGAAGACGAATGCGGAAATCAACGGTCGAAAAACGGCCCACCCAACGCCCAGAACGCTTTGGCGATATCTGGCCGAAACGTCCCGCCACACGAGAATCGTGAACAGATCCCGATATCGCCACAGTTCAACCAGATTCAGCGATAACCATCCGGATTGCGGCTCGATGACCGTTAACGGCAACCCGTGAGCCGATTCATCTGGAGGATTCAAGTTGGCGTCTGATATCAGTATGGAAGAGGACATGGATGCAAAGTCACGATCGGTCGCCGGGCGCTGTTTCTACCGATCCCAACTGGGAGGCAGATTCTTTCGTACCTCGATATTGCTGAACATGACAGGTTGAACCTGGCCGCGGCGCTTGACCCACCGCGCCATCTTCGAAATCCCTTCCGCCAAACCGGTTGGAGACTGAGGGGAGAAGACCCCCTGAACCGCATCGTGACTTGAAAACGCGTGAATGACCTCGTTACGGGGATCGAGATGCTTTACCCGACAAGGGACCTCAAAAGCAATTGCGACTTCTTCCGCAAGCTGCTTGACCGTGTAAGGAGTGTCTGCACCAATGTTGAAAACTCTGTTGAGCACACCCTCGACTTCTGGTGATCTGGCGATAATTGGCGCAACGTCATTGATGTAGGTGAAGGCACGAGTCTGCAGGCCATCGCCGAAAACAGTCATTGGCTCGCCTCGCAGGGTCTGGTTCATGAAGATACCAATGACGTTGCGGTACTTGTCGGCGATGTTCTGGCGTTCACCATAGACGTTATGAGGGCGGAAAATGATGTAATTCAAGCCGAACATCTCATGGGCCGCGGCCAGATCAAGCTCAACGGCGTATTTGGCGATTCCGTAGGGATCTTCGGGACGCGGCACCAGATCTTCACGCATCGGCACCTGGTTCCTTCCGTAGACAGCAATCGAGGACGTAAACACAAAACATTTCACATCGTGCTTCACGGCTTGGTTGATCAGGTTGACTGACGCAATGACGTTGACGGTGTAGTTGAATCGCCGAATGAAATGGGATAGTCCCTCCGCCGCGTAAGCTGCCAGGTGGTAGACGTAATCGAACGGACCATGGTCCCACAGCGCTTCCACCGATTCAGGGTCAGTCAAATCCGACTGAATCCACTTGACCCCATTCGGAACATTTTCGATGAAACCGCCTGATAAGTCGTCCACCGCAACAACTTCCATTCCCTGTAACAGGCAGTGCTCTGCAACGTGTGAGCCTATAAACCCTGCAGCACCTGTCACCAATACCCGCTTCGACAATTCAAGCCGTCCTTTCGACGAGTTGTTCAGAATCTTCGGTCAAAAGGAATTGCTCCCAAAATGACCGGTCGAACTTTGCCCATGCATGACAACCAAGCGGCAATCGCCGCCCATTCATTTCATAGCAAGTTCGCGGGGCGCCCTCGAACGCGAACGGCAACGCCTCTGCGGGAGACGGAATTCGGAAATCCGGTTTGAATCTTTTCGCTTCCCAAGCCCAAAACAGATCCTCATGGACACTCTTGTGTTGGCAGTATTCGTCTAGAAATGCCTGAACGTTGTTCTGGTAGCCCGCGCGATGGAGGGTTGTCTTGAAGCGGCACACGAGATTCCGGACCAGCGGCGAACGGTAGACATGGCTGTCGCGCCACCCAAGTGCTGCGGAGTCTCGACCAAACTTTTTGGAAGAAAACACGTGGAGATGACTCCGGACGTTCCGCAACGAAAATCCGCCATTCCCAACGCCCAGAAACCCTTCCGACGTATCGCCCGCATAGCCGTGAAACCACGGTGCCCCGACATAATCCCAGCCCTGCTCACACCACGACAGGATGTCGCCGGAAAACACCAGACAATCCAACTGATAAATCAGTATGTAATCATAATCGGCAAACCACTCGTAGAACCGCCGAGTGAGCAGCATCCGGTTGTACGCCCATTCGCTGGCCAGATCCGCATCCGGCACACGGATCAGATTGAAGTCATCCATCTGGGGCGCGGACGATTCCGGGCACACCAGAAACCGGTCAAAGCGGCCGAAGAAGTGTCGCAAATGACGTAGCGATACTTCTTCATCGTTCGTCAACGGAAACCGGTGTTGCGGCGTGACAATTGCCAGACGTTTATCTTCTCGTTGTCGGATCACATTGATCTCAATCATATTCCCGAGCCCGTAATTTCCGTCCGGATGCCTTCTGTTTCACCGTGCAGATAAATCACGAACTCGCCTGACTATTTTGAATCCTGAACGATCTCGGTTTCCAGTTGCCGGCCTTTGACTGCTTTTCGAAGATATCTATATCCGACTGGCCCGAGTCCCCGCCGCAAAACGGTTCGCAAGCCAGCCATCAATCGCAATTGAATAGTTCTCGCCACCTGCAGACAGAATGGAACGATCACCCGAAAATCAAATGTCACCGCCGTCGCGAAAATCCAACAGGCATTTCGAAGGCCCAACCTCTGAAACTCTCGTGGTCCCAACCAGGCCATCTGTAACTGCCGCAGACGTTCTTTGAAGGTCTCGCGATCCAGTAGATCCTTTCGCCGGCTCAGACGTAGTACCTCGTACACCTCTTTGAGATTCGTTCCGTTGGACACGCTTGCCTTTCGCACGGTACCGTCATGCTGGCGATAATAGTTCAGCGGTTCAGCGATAAACGCCACATCCGACACGGACAGAATCTGCAGATAGAAGTACCAGTCCCCGTTCAGACGAAGCCATTCGGGAGCCCCGCCTGTACGTTGAAACACATCGCGCCGAAACACCACAGCACTGGCATTGGGGATCGTGTTGCCCCAAGTCAGGAAATTCGTGCCAAGAAGCTCGCGGCATTCCTCGCGCCCGTTGTTGATGAAGTCTCGATCCCAACGTTCTGCAAAACGCATCGTCCCGAGAATCTGCCCGTCGCCGTCAATCTTCCAGGACTGGCAGTAGGCAAGCCCGACGCTTTTGTTCGCGTCCAAAACTCGAACCAACGACTCTAATAGTTTCGGTTCCGCCAGATCGTCCGCTTCGGCAATCCAGATGTACTCGCCGCGGGCCATCTGAACTCCCAAATTCCATTGCTTGAACACAGAACCGCTGTTTTTCTTGTTAAACCTCGTCGTTACTCGTGGGTCTGATGCAAATCGTGAGATTACGTCAACGCTCTTATCCGTTGACGCGTCATCAAGAAGAATAATCTCGAGATTCTGAAACGTCTGGTCTAATACGCTCAGAATGCGCTGATCCAAATACTTCGCATAATTAAAATTTGGAATAATGACAGATACATGGGGACGGAGTGATGTCATGATTCCAGTTACGCCACAAAGTGTCGTTGCCTTACTTGGCAGTGAATTCTCGCGGTTTAACTCGAACTATCGATCACTGTGCGCCTGGCAGCGATTTTGATCGCCCGTGTAAAAGGCGACGACAATAATTTCCTATTCGATGAGGCAACCACGAGGCGTATACTCCCCAGTCGCGAGTTGCCTTTTGTAATCTGAGCCGAGTCAAAGGAAGATAAAAGTGGATGGTTCTGTTTCGTCGTACTCTGAGAGAATGGGGGGCGCTAGCCGGCAAATTGCTAAGAACCGTCGATACAAACCTGTATGGCGCGGCAACCGATGGGAGCATGGCACCTTTCAAGAGCCATTCCACCGCAGCATCTTCATACTCGAACAGGTGTGGAGACGCTCTAAAGGCTGTATCGAACAACTCCGGATATCGCGTTGTCTGATGGTCATTAAACGCTTCAATCGCGTCATGCACGCACTGATTGGCGATTATCTCGTCGTAATCGCTTTTCCAATCCTGCACATATTCCTCGGGAAAACGATCACGGAATTCGACCGATCTCATCGTAGACGCGACCGCAGTGACGACTTCCAGCAGCTTGGCTGGATTTGTCATCTGTGTGCTACCGAAGCTTTCCGGCATGACATGAAATGTGGCGCAATGTCGATGTAAGTAGCAAAGGCCATACTTCAAGGCAATTGCAAAGATCGCAAACGTATCGGCCCAGAATCCCAATTCGCTCCGGAACCCACCCACTTCATCAAGTGCGGATCGCTTGTAGACAGCAGCAGCAGTCGGAGAAATGACGTGAGCTGGTCGTCTCGTGTGAAGGTACGATTTCAAGAATGCATCGGGCGGTACGTACTGTGGTTCCGTCCATTCAGGACATAGCGGCGGCACATCGATCAGATTGCTATTTTCGTCCGCAATGCCAACGCGACCAAAAATAATACCGGACTCAGCATGCTTCGCTGCCATGTCCATTGCAGACTCGAAGAATCCAGGACGCACGAAATCGTCTGCCGCTCCGCTATAGAAGTAATCCCCAGATGCCTCGTTCACAAGGCGGGCCTGAGAGCGTAACACGCCGAGGTTGCATTCATTTCGTAACACACGAATGAATGGATACTTGGACGCGTAGTGCTCGATAATCTCCATGCTGTTGTCAGTCGATGCATCATCGAGAATCAAGTATTCGTCCGGGGGGCGTGACTGTGTAACAACCGCCTCGATAGCACGACCGATGTATCGGGCGTGGTTGTAGTTTGGTGTCATCGCAGAAAGTGTTTGTTTTGGCATGACCGAGTAAGCAACTGCTTGCGGAGGATCAATTGTATGATGAGGAATATGCTGATTTGAGTCACGCCGGCTTTAGAATGCCGCTGGATTCTCCAAGTCGATCTTGCATCGCTTCTTTTCGATTGCATCCTGGGCTTCAGTATACCGCGCTTCTGAATCGATCGCACACCGGTAACCCGTTAACTTGAAGCCGAATAGTCGATCGGATCCCACGAGTTTCGGAAACACGTCTTTAGGCAAATCGCATGCCTTCCCATTGGGGATCATGTCGAGCACAGCCGGGTCGCACATACAAACCGCAGAATTGACCCAAGGTGATTTAAGCGTTCGACGAGTCTCATCGTCGGGACGCTCCCAGAATCCCACGATTCGTTGTTCGTCATCCATCTCGACAACACTGTTTGAAAACGAGCGTTGGTGAACTAACATGGTTACCAACGCGCCTTTCTGCTGATGGAAGTTGTGCATAGCTGTCAGGTCTTGGTCTGTCAGAATATCGCCGTACTGCACCAAAAACGCATCCCCTTCCCCCAAAAAGTGTTCCACCTTCTTCACTCCGCCAGCAGTTCCAAGGAGCTCGGGTTCATCTGAATATTGGATATGCACATTCCATTGACTTCCATCTCCCAGAGCATCACGGACCTTTTCGGGCATGAAGTGCAGATTCACCGCGATCTCATTGAACCTGTGCCGTGCCAAGTGGACGATGATGTATTCCAATAGAGGCCGCCCATGGAGCGGTAGCAAAGGTTTCGGTAGTGAGCGCGTCAATTCGCCCATCCGAGTCCCGAATCCTGCCGATAATACCATTGCTTTCACATGACCTCCAAGATCCATTTGGTGGCCTGATCAAGGTCAGGACACGTGTGATCGGGAAAGCATGACTCATCAACTGGCTCAGTGGTTTCGATCGGCGGAGCCAGATGAGCCCCCGTTTGAACCAAGACAGTTCGACAACCGGCTTTTGCTCCTGCAATGATGTCCGTGATACGGTCACCTACCATGAAACTGCAGCGCAAATCAATGTCGTGATCGTGGGCGGCGGCCATTAATAGCCCCGGTCGCGGCTTACGGCAATTACAGTCCATTCGGTATGCAGAGTCCGTTGCGTTTGGGTGGTGGGGACAGTAATAGAAGGCGTCGATCCTCGGGCCACCCTTTGCAATGATTTCAGCTTCCAGATGACGGTGGATTTCTGTAATCGCAGATTCGGCCGCTAATCCGCGCGCGACGACCGGTTGATTGGTGACAACAATTAGTTTCAGTTTCGCCGCGGCCAATCTCGTGAGTGCGTCAATGACTCTGGGAAGGATTTCGATCTGATCACGAAATTGAAGGAGATGAACGTCACGAATAAGAACGCCGTCGCGATCAAGCAACGCTGCCATGCAACTGTTAGGGGTCAGTGCCATTGTATATCACAATTGCGAAATGCATTTGGTTTAGAATTCCGCTATTCATCTCAAAGCTGCGAATGGCAACGAAATCGAACAAGAAAACAACGGAGGCAGGGGACGTCGGTCGGTTGTTCAGGGTAATTATAACGCGTTTGGGATGCAAAGCGTCATTATCTGGCAGTTTGATCGGAAACCGCTTGTCAAAGGGAATCGATCTTCATTTCATTGCCGCATTTGAGGAGTTGTGGCTTCGGCAATGGGATCAGAATTGGGATGTCCGTAGCGAGAGTGTGCTGGAGCTTCTTCAAGATTGGTTCGGCAAACCTCCAAGCTAGAATCAAGACCCCATTGATGCCAGGTTCCCGAAGCTTTTCTGGTGAATAAACGGGCAAGTGTAGGCCAGGGCTGTTTGTTCCTTGCTTCGCCGGATTCTCGTCGACGAGGAATTTGAGGAACTCACCGAAGCGGAAATGGTAAATGAGCGTTGTCGAAGTTACCGACGCTCCATACCCAGCGAATTTACGCCCGTCCTTTGTCAAGTTAGTCATAATACGGTAACTCTCCGCTCGCAGAAGGTCGACCTCTTTACTGAAGTCGCGGAAGCGTTTAGGGCTGGTAAGTCCTTTAAGCTCTTCCTCACACAGAATCTCAGCGACAACTCCATCAATCCGACGTTTGCCGCCTGCTTTCTGATTGTAAAGCCGGATCGATCCGCCTTTTGTTGGGACCTTCTGGAGATAAAACGGCTCGAAACCCATTCGCAGGAAAAAGTTTCGCAGCGAAGTGACGGAAAAATAGGAGAGATGTTCATGGTAAATGTAATCAAAAACCATGTTCTCAATCAGGTCCCCGACATATGCGAATTCAACGATAAATACGCCGTCCGGTGCAAGCAACTTGGAAACGCCTCTCATGACGGATTCCAAGTCATCAAGATTTGCAAAGACGTTATTTGCTGTGATGAGAGATGCTTCGCCGTGTTCGTGGAGAATCGAGGCGGCGATTGTCGGCGAAAAATAGCCGGCGATTGTCGGAACTCCCTCTTCCGTGGCTCTTGTCGAAATTGCTTTTGCGGGGTCAATCCCGACGACGCGCAAACCGCAGTTCTTTATCGCTTTGAGGAGCATTCCATCATTGCTGCCGATATCGACTGCGAGTTCGCCGGCATTCAAACCAGTTACACCGACGGCATCCGTCGCGTACCGCGAGAAATGCTGTCGAAGGCCGGGCGAGCTTTCGCTCAGGTAAATGTACTCGGGGTAAATCTCATCGGGATCCACCACGTCCCGAAGGTGCGCGTAGCCACAATCGTCGCAGACGAAAAGGTCAATCGGGAAAGTCTCGTTCGTCTTGTTGGCTTGTTCGATTGGGAAATATGAGTCCCCTAACGGAGTAGGCGTCAACTGCAAAACGAGTTCAAGGGCGGTACTCCCGCAAAGCCGGCAGTCATCGCGGCGCCGGATTTTTGATCGGGTTTCGATCGTCGTCATGTTGCATTATCCTCACGGCAGGCGGTCGAGGCAAGAAATTCGTGACCGATCAAAGACAATCCGCCGTCGACGACGAGATCGTGTCCAGTAATGAATCCCGCAGCAGGGCTGGCGAGAAACAGGATCGCGTTTGCGACATCCTGCGGTGTTCCCATCCGGCCCAGCGGGATCGCGCGAATCTTTTGCTCAAGCACTTCTCGATGACTGCGGTAATACTCCGTCGCTTCATCCTTCAGGATAGTAGCGGGCGAGACGCTATTTACTCTGATTCCCTTTTCCGCCAGCGTCGCGGCATAATAACGAGTGAGGGCTTTCAATCCGGCTTTCGCAACGTGGTACCCGACGTCTTGATCCGGAAATACAAAGTCGCTGGCGACAGAACCGACGATGGTTATTGATCGTTGTCCTTCCCGCTTGAAGCGGTTTTTGAAGAATTCGATTATCAGGCGAGTCGCCGTCAGAGAGACATCCAGTTCACCCTTCCAGCTGTTGCCTTGATCGCGATAACGCTGAAAAAAAACGATATGATCGACAGGGCCACGCGAATCCGCAATTTCGTGGCAGGTTTTTTCCAAACCGGTCGCGTCACCGAGATCGGCAATGAAAAAGGCAACATTGGCGCATTCACCGCCGGTTACGGAAACCTCGCGGCGTCCGACGACTGACACCTTCGTCTTTCGTCGCGACAGTTGATCTACAAAGTGCAGACCTGTGCCCCGGGTTCCGCCGATGACCAGGAAGCAAGCGGTTTCGTGTCCGTCAATCACTGACATTCGTTTTCAATTCTAGACTCAGCATAAATCTTGCGGCTGCGGCAGCATCGCTCTCGTCAGGTGCCCAGGACGCAAATTCCGTATCGGAAGGAACGAATGGGCCGTTCGTGGTTTCGTGAACGATTGCTAACTCGCTTCGGACGACAACTGTATGAAACAGAGGTTCGGAAAGACGATAATAGAATACACGTCCAGACTGGTAATCTCCCATGTGTATTACGTCGGCAATCACACCATCAGCAGTGAATAGGACGACGTCCAGCGTGCCTTCGACGAGATGAAACGACTCTGTCTTGCCCGGATGCCGATGAGGCCGAATGTATGACTTCGCTGCGATGCTGATCAACATCTCGTGGATTTTAGCATCACCCGATCGATGAACGCACAGTCGCGCCCTGCGTAGTAGATTTGTTTGGGAACTCTCGCGAACCGCGACGAGATCGTCACGCGTCACCTTCACGACCGCAACGTCCGCGGCGTGAAAAACTCCCGGCTTTCGCTTCAGTGATTCCATAAAGTCTCGTTGCAATCTTGGCTAACTTGGCTGCTGCAAATATCATGCTACATCTGGCGCGTCGTGCGAGTGATAGCCTCGGGACCGCATCAGAATCCACGAATTGCATTGTGCTGAATGAAGTTGAATCTCGCCATTCTTAATGGGGCACATGCTGCTCGTGAAGCGAAAAAGCCGGCTCTGAAGCTGGTGAGTCCGTCGCCACAGCCGCAACCGTGATCGTCTCATAACGGTTTTTGAGAATCAGGAACCGTTTTTCCCAATAGTGATAGGATAGCGTTGCAAGCGCAGTTGTCATCGAGAAGGTGCTGGCAAGAAGTGTGACGTCTCGGAGGAACGGGTCTTCAATTCCTCCAGAGCGAATGAGAATCTTGATACAAATCACATTTACAAGCCATTGGAAGACATAGAATCCGTAAGAGATTTCACCCATGAATCGGAAAAATCGATTCTCAAGTCTTACGAATGTATTTTTGTTCATCGCAATATTGAGAATTATCACAGCAAAAACACTGGAGTAAACAAGATCTGTGAAAACACCGTACGACACGGTATGTCTAATGTGTCTGATAGCAAGAGAATATGCCACAAACTGTATTGGAGCTGAGAATAGATGTTCAGCCAAGTGCCGCTTGTATAAGTAGATCCAAGCGGCGAGAGCGCCGATTGCCATGCAATCGACTCTGCAAAAGTAAAAAAACAACCCGAGCGTAGCGCCTCCATAGATACGGGCAGCCATGGGAATAAGAATGACAATGGCAAACCCTATGGGTAATGCATTTGTAAGTCGTTTCAAGATCTGTGGCCAGAGAACGTAGAAGTATTCTTCTACTCCCACTGACCAAAGCGGCCCACCGACTCCAGGGTGAGTGAAAAGAGTAATCGCAACATGCGGAGACATGAAAATGTAAAGCCAGAACCGCTGATAGAAATCGCCATCGACAGTCATGTCAAGGTGTGGAAATTGAACGAAGGGCAGATTGGGGATCGCAAAGAATGTGAAGAAAGTAAAGAGATAATAGAGCGGCCAAATTCTCAGGAGCCTGCGTGTATAAAAGTGCTGAATCTGAATTGTTCCGGTTGCCAGCTTTTCGGTGAGCAGTAGATAAGTGATCAAGAATCCGCTCAACACAAAGAACAAAGTGACGCCGTCATTGGCCATCGTTGTCGAGTGTTGAATGGGAAATGGCGGCAGACGGACCCAGCTCATAGCCTGCTGAAGATGGGCGAAATAGACGGTAAACGCGGCGATGAAGCGGAGGCCGAGTAATCCCGGTAGGTACAGCTTTGGGGGTGCAGTGATCATTTGCGTATTGAACTTGCGGTTCTTGATGGAGACTTTACGTCCGCCGTTCCACGACGAAACTAGGAAAGGGAGTGTCCCTTAAAGGACAGGAGGATTCGACGCGCCGTTCCACTGCGTGCGAGGAGCATAGCGTCGTTTATCGCATCAAGAGTGAAGTCATCACTAATCAGTTCGTCGAGTTTCAAAAGTCCTGCTTGCACGAGGCGGATATACCTGGGGATGTCGACCTGCGGAACAGTTGCACCACCGTGAGAGCCCTTCAGGACCTTGTTGAAATGAAGTGGCAAGGTGTGGATCGATGCGTTTTCGCCTAGCCTTGGGACACCTACGAGGATCGTTTTTCCTTCGAGGTGAGTTATGTCGTAGGCCTGTTCGATCACGTGGGTGGCACCCGTCGTTTCGATGACGACATCCGAGCCTCGGGTTCCGACAATGCCGCAGATCTTTGCTGCAAGGTCGTTCGTTGTTCGGGAGTTGAATGCATGTGTAGCGCCGAACTCCTTGGCCATTTCGAGCTTCGAGTCCAGCAAATCGATTGCGACGATTGGGTAAGCGGAAACCATCGCGGCGGCCTGGACGGTGCATAGTCCGACGCCGCCTATGCCGAATACAACCACCGATTGGCCGATCTTGACCTGGGCGTCGTTGTTCACCACACCAAATCCTGTGGTGACAGCGCAGCCGAATAATGGTGCGAGTCGGAGGTCGAAATCTGGTGGAATCGCTGTCAGACGATTTTCAGAGACGACGGCATAGTCATTGAATGTCGTCACCGATCCGGAATTGAGCGTCCGGCCATTCGACTGATATCTTGCCGGTTCAGCCTGAATTCCCGCACCTTGCCGCCAGTGCATGACGACGTGATCGCCCGGCGCGACCGTCTTCACTCCGGCACCAACCTCCAGCACCGTTGCAGAACCTTCGTGACCCAGGAGGTGGGGCAGATGTTTGTCGGGTCCCTTGGTGGCATCGATTTCATGAATCTGAGACGCGCAGATACCGCTGTAGTGAACCTTCACGAGAACTTGTCCGAAGTCAAGTCGATCGGGCAGATCAACGTCTTCCACTACAAGAGGTCGGTGGCTTTCGACAAGGATCGCAGCTTTCATCCGTTTTATTTGCACGACGTTTGATCTCGTTGCCGCGGAAGCGGCTCACCTTTCGCGAATTGAAGTACGACAATGAAGTGTGTGGAAGGGAAGAAGGAGTACTATTCGAAGTAAATGAATTCGTAGTCGCCGCAGTAGCCGAAGTGCTGGTATAGCCAGATCCATTCTGCAGTGTCGAAGAGGGACTCCGCGGTTAAGGCCCAGCACTCCAGGTTGAAGAATTCCTGCTCGTTGCGATAGCTCTCAAGCATCACGTAATGATTGCGGCCGACGCGCTGGATTTCTGCAAGGGCTGTTTTCAGTTCGAAGATTCGCAAGTTGTGCAGGGCGGCGAGGGAGATGACCAGATCAAACTCCCGATCTCCGAATGGATACGAATCCTGAGCCCGGTATCGGAACATCGTTCCGTTAAAGTCTGGGTGCTTCTCGGCTAAGGCATGCTTCGAAATATCAAAGCCCACCAGTTGCAACCCTGGCATGGCCAATTGCAACTCGTACAACAGGAATGCCTTCCCACAACCGACGTCGAGGACCTTGTCGCCCGGTTTCAGTTGATAGTGAGCAATCAGCGCTTCCGCGACCGGCTTCCAGCGTCCTGGCAGGTACTTGTAGCCGCCGTAGCCGTAGCGGCGATCGCCGTCCCAGTAGTCGAATTCGTATTCTTTTGCCTTCCGCATGCAGGCAACCTTGTCGTCAACCATACGGGCAACGTAGTCACGCTTCGTCTTCGTATGGAGCGGAGTCACCAGGTTCAACAATTGTCCCACGTGGAATCCCTAAGGTGTTAGCAAGGCATTCAAGTGTTCAGCGGCGGCTGGCGTGGCTTGCTGCAGCAGCGAGTTTGCGCGTTCGAGTGTCCTCAGCTGCTGTTCTGCGGAGATTGTGGTTGCGGCTCCCGCAAACTCTCGACGAGCGCGGCCTTCCGGGAGCAGCCCGTTCAAAACGATGCAACACCACTTGATCCGGTACAACGGAAGAAGGATTTGCACTCGCTGCAATAATTCCTCACGGGCTGCAAAACCAGCAACGACCGACTTTGCGAAATGGCCGTGCCACGCCTGAGGTGCTGGGACTGCCGGTTGACAGAAGAAATCGCAGATCATTTTGGCCGGATCGTCCCACCCCGCATATTCGAAATCGACAAAACAGAGTCCTCCGTCCGGCAACTGCAGTGCATTGTGGAATCCAAAGTCGGACGGGGAAAGGCATTTCTCATCTGACGTCAGCCGACGCTCGTAGGACAAACATAATGAATCAACCTGTTCGCGGACTGCGACTTTTGTGCGTTCCCATGCCTCTGGCAGATCTGCTCGGACAAATCTTACGACGTGTGCGTTGCCCGAAAACGTGAACGTTTCCGTTTGCAATCGTCGTACGCGTCGATCCACCTGGTGCACGTGATCTTCAATGCTGAAACAGGCTTCCGAAGCCGGGGAAAGGCTCGCTGCATCAGAGGCATATCGATGGCGGTTCAGCTCTACGAAGAACGCGGCAGCCAGGTCGATCTCGCTCTGCCTGATCTCGTTTGGTTCAGGCCGCCTGCCATCGATAAACCGGTAAAGTCCGAGGGCGTTCGGAGCATCAAAGGCCAAGGGTTCCGGGATGCAACGCAGACCGTGATTCCACGCGAACCGGAGGAATGAGAATTCCGCCGTCAATCGATCACGTGTGTCCGCGGGATGTCGAAAGTAAGCTTTCAAAAGCGTGCGTTGATGATTCGTGTTTAGACGGAAAACTCGATTGTTGGCCCCACCGAAGAGTGGTTCTGCTGTGAAATCACGGTTCAGGCCCACAGAAGCGGCCAACGCGGCAACTGCGTTTGCAAAGGTGTCCACGCTCTGCGGGATGAGATGTTCGTCAGGCACTGATGACTCTAAATTCACGTGCAGGTGAAAGCATCCCCGATATCTGTATCCACGATGTTGCCGTGGGGAGATTTGGCGCAATCGCAGTACCGCTTGGATCAAAAAGAATTCGACCCACTCCATCTGGAAAACGCGAATCCGTCAGGATTTCCGGCAAATCGTCGATGAAATGTGTGCATCCCACGGACGCGATCCGTGCCAATTTCTCCGGTTTTGTCGTTTCGAAGAACACGGCGTCCTTCGCCAAACCCACCCCCGATGGATCGAAAAAACCCTGCTGCTCCAGCCACTGCCAGGCAGCATTGTGCAAGTCGTATTTGGGCCCGCGGTAAGGATGCAGTGTCTTGTGGCTGATGATGAAGATGCGAATTTCTCGTCTCAACAGTTGCGTCAAACATTCCATCGCACCGGGAATGGGATCGGCCTCTGACATTCGCAGACCGTAAACGTAACCTTGCAATTCGGTCCAATCGTCTTCTTTACCCACACTGCGCAAATGATCCCGGACGGCGTTCTTGCTAATCTCCGTATCACCAGGTATCAAGCCTCGCTCCACGGCCACGGCGTGAAACAGCCGATCATAGCCCACGATCGTGTTGTCGAAATCGACACCCAGAATCATGCCTGACACCCGACGTCCAATCGTTTCGTGATCCTCCCGATGATCGACGGGACCGTCAGCCCGTATCTTTCACGCGCATATTCCTGCTCTGCAGCCTCATAAAGAAATGCGTCACTTGTGCCGACTCGCAAAAGTCGGGCGCATTGCCCGGCTTGATCCGCAAGCCATTCGGCGACAGAACCACCGAATCCGCCCAATTCACTGTGCTCTTCGAGCGTGACAACAAGCTGGGAATGGCCAAAAACAGTCGACAGCGTTTTCTGGTCCAATGGTTTGACCGTATGGCAACTGAACAACCCACAGGAGACGCCACCCTTCGCCAGAGTATCGGCCACTTCCACTGCCAGCGGAAGCACGTTACCCGTACTTAGAAGAGTAACATCGCCCGAGTCACGCAGGCCGATCCAATTTCCAATCGCAAATGGGGGGGCGAACCTTATGGATTGCTGGTTCACCCTTTTTTCCAATTCGGATGTAGACTGGACCATCGTGCTTCACGGCCGCTCTCAAAGCCAGACGAACCTCCAACGGGTCGCCGGGGCAAAGCACGGTCATGTTGGGCAAGACTCGCAATGATGCAATGTCCTCGCAGGAGTGGTGCGTTGCATTGAGCGACGCATACGAAAGCCCGGAACCCGTTCCCACGATGATCACCGGCATCCGTTGATAGCAGACATCCACGCGAATCTGTTCCAGGCAGCGCGCCGTGATGAACGGAGTAATTGTGTACGCGACAGGACGCAGTCCGCAGATCGCCATCCCGGCAGCCACCGTCATCATATTGGCTTCCGCGATGCCGCAGTTGTGGAAACGATCCGGAGCGCGCTCCTTCAGAGGATCGAACAGGCGGTTGCCAATGTCACCTGACAACAATACCACCCGTTTGTCTTCGTCCGCGAGCTTCGTGATTTCGTCTGCGAAGGCATTTCTCATCGCAGTTCAAGCTCCTGCATGGCCAGTTGAACCTCCGCGGCCGTTGG
>Ga0206824_10018_pt1 | contig 59383 bp, 65 predicted proteins | sample Alteio_BWOrgCont_82_FD_152874 | JGI IMG/M metagenome (GOLD analysis project Ga0206824, IMG submission 152874) | Enriched cells from forest soil in Barre Woods Harvard Forest LTER site, Petersham, Massachusetts, United States -... | ecosystem: Environmental > Terrestrial > Soil > Temperate forest >...
CGAAAGTTCACGTCCCGTGCGGCCTGTGAAATTTGCATGGACAGCCCGTATTCGCGCGCAGTTGAAATCAAAGCCAAGGTGTCTTTGCCAAAACAAGATCCACCCCAGCCGATGCCTGCTTGTAAAAACCGACTGCCGATCCGCGCGTCTTGACCGATTCCTTTAGCGATGTCGGTAATATTTGCGCCGACCCGTTCTGCTAGTTCTGCAACTTCGTTAATGAAACTGACTTTCAAAGCCAAAAATGCATTGGACGCGTACTTAATCAGCTCCGCAGATTGCAAATCCGTCGCTAAAAAGTTCACTTGATGCATGTCTTTTGGGCGTTTCAAAAACGGCGGTGGAGTGAATGATTGCGTCAAGATCGGCTTATACAATTGTTCCATCGCCTGAACTGCTTGTGATTGATCTGCCCCGACGACGATGCGGTCAGCAAAAAGCATGTCGTGCAATGCACTGCCTTCGCGTAAAAATTCTGGATTTGAAACCACTGCAAAATGGGCATCTTTGCGCGCATCGCGGACCAGGCTTTCAACCCAGTTCCCACTGCCGATCGGAACAGTACTTTTATTCACGATGACCGTAAAATGCTGTCCTAGGTGTCGACCGACGGATTCAGCGGCACTTTTTAAATAAGCCAAGTTTGGATTACCATCGGGCAACGATGGCGTGCCGACGGCGATAAAAATCACGTCTGCTGATGGCACTGATTCTGTGTACTGTGTGGTGAAGCGAATTTTTGATGCCGCTAATTTGAGAAGGTCGTCCAAGTGCGGTTCGTAGATAGGCGATTCGCCTTTTTTGAGTTGCGCGATTTTGGCTGGATCCACATCCAAGCACGTCACTTCGTGACCTAAAAAGGCAAGCGTCACGCCTGTCGTCAATCCAACATAACCCGTACCAATGATTGTTACTTTCATTTATCCGCCTTTTCCACAAATTCGGTCGCTTTACGTGCCAATGGAAACAAAACACAATCCTTGATGTTATCCGCGCTGGTCACAAACTGGACCAAACGATCGATCCCAATGCCCCACCCTGAAATCGGCGGCATGCCAAATTCCATCGCGGTCACATAATCTTCATCCTTGACCATCGCATCTTGATCGCCAGCAGCATTCAACTTTGCCTGTTCTTCTAAACGCTTCATTTGTTCGATCGGGTCTACCAATTCTGAATAGGCATTCACGATTTCAACACCGTGAACGACTAATTGAAAACGATCGGTTCGTTCGGGATGCTGGTCATTTGCGCGCGCCAGCGGCGATAAATCGATCGGATGTTCCGTTAAAAAAGTGGGCCCAATCATTTTTGGGCGACTGACTTTTTTGTACAAGGTATCGATCAAGTTGCCGCGGCCTAGTTTTTCAGGATGATCGTCTTCTAAATGAATGCCCTTTGATTTAATTTCCGATAGTAACTGTGCGGCTGTTTTGCATAGATCGATGTCGATTCCGCAATCTTTCAAGATCAGTTCGCGAAAGGTTACGACGGTCCATTCTTTTTCAAAATCAGCTTCGACTCCACCTATCGATAATTTCAAGGTGCCTAAAGTTTTCTGAAAGATGTGGCGAAACATCCGCTCCATCAGTTTCATATTGTCTTTGTAATTCCAATACGCCGAATACCCTTCGACCATTGTGAATTCTTGCAGGTGGTTTGGCGAAATCCCTTCATTCCGAAAACAGCGGGCGAATTCAAAGACGTGGTGAAAACCGCCGACGACCAGGCGTTTTAAATAGGTTTCTGGCGCGATCCGCAAATACATGTCGATGCCCAGTGAATTGTGGTGGGTTTTAAATGGCTTTGCCAACGCCCCCGACGGATTCGGCTGCAGCGTCGTCGTTTCCACTTCGATGAATTGTTCGCTCTCTAAAAAATTTCGCATTTCCCGCACGATGCTGGACCGAAGCAAAAAACGTCGGCGCGTTTCTTCGTTCATGATCAGATCCAGGTAACGTTGGCGATACCTTGCTTCGACATCGACCAAACCGTGCCATTTTTCAGGAAGTGGGCGCAGGCATTTTCCCAAAAAAGTGAACGAACGGACCTGCAATGTCTTTTCGCCGGTGCGGGTGGTAAACATGTGGCCCTCAGCACCGAAAAAATCGCCGATATCGACGAAATCCGTAAAATGTTGATATTTTTCGCCCACATCGTTCGATTTGATCAAAAGCTGCAACTTGCCCTGAAGGTCCTGCAGAATCACAAAGCACAGTTTGCCCAGACTTCGAATCGCCGTGACTCGACCGGCTACGCGTACAGGCTCTGCACCATCCGGCAATTGAAAAGCCTGCTGAAGAGTGTGCGTCATCTCAAAACGTTCTGGATACGGTGGAATTCCAGCCGCTTTCAACTTTTCTAGTTTTTCATGGCGAACTTGTTCTTGCTCGGTCAATTCATGCGGCAAATGGGAAGACATGCCATCAGTTCTAGCAAACTTTGTGATCAGTTAACAGGTTTCTAAAGGCTAAAACCTGCTGAATCAGAGTCTTTTTTGAAGATTTGAACAGTCTCTAGGCTAAGTTGCGCTAAAGACTTGTCCGCAGCGGCCAACTTTGCGATCACGTCAAAAGGCACCGTGATGATTTTGCAGCCTAATTGTTCGGCTTGTAAAATATTGTAAACCTCTCGGGTCGACGCCCAAAGGCATTCGATTTGATCGCCATACGACTCACAAATCTGTGCCGATGCGCTCAAAACTGGCGACGGATCGTGTCCCAGATCGGCAGCCCGACCTGCAAAAACAGATACAATCGACGGCGCACCGCCTTCTAACACCTGGCAGGTATCAATCACCTGCCGAACGGTATAGATGGCTGTCACGTTCAGCTGAACCTTTTCATGGGTCAGCTTTTTCACCAATGCCAGCGAGCTTTCGCCCTTCGTATTTTGCACTGGGATTTTTACGTAAACATTTTTTCCCCAAGTCGCAATTTCACGCGCTTGTTTTTCCATCGTCGGAAAATCATCAGCAAAGACTTCAAAAGAAATCGGCTTTTCGCGAATTTCTTTCAACACATCCTTACAGAATTCCCTGTAATTTGAAATTCCGGCCTTTTTCATCAGCGACGGATTCGTGGTCATTCCCGCAATAATCGGGTTTCGATTCATCGCTAAAAGGGATTCTTTTTCCGCCCCATCTGAAAAAATTTTTATTTTGTAGCTTCGCATTTGTTCCCGCTCTCTGCCGTGCATGTGGCCGCTGTCATTTCTTCAGGTGCAACTAAAACTGGAGTGTACACCACCAACGTATCCATATCTTTCCAGTTGGTCCCGTCTTTCAACCGCAATGCACTTCGGCCATCAAAACCTTCTAAATAATCTTTTTTAACATTCAGATAAAAATACAACGGATCCACAATCGCAGCGATGATAATGCTGCCGGGTTTCATGCGAATAACGGTCAGTTCGTCTCCGCTCGCGGATTTTTCCACGCCCATTTTTCGTAAATCAAACCCCACCGTTTCACGACGATCGGGAACCACCATGCGAATGGGCAGCTCTTTACCAGCATTCAACTGATCTAAACGTGCGCGGAAATATCCAACCACTGTTCCTGGAACCACGACGTTGTTTGTATCGCGATCTTCGTCAGCGTCTTTCACGCTGCCATCCGCCGTATACAAAGTGTGAATATGAACGTGATCTTTTGTCGTCGTTACAGTCACGACTGTTCCTAGTTCTTTATTCGTAAAAATTGCCTTTTCGAGGTGGCCACTCTTCGTCCACGATTCTTCGACAACCTCTAATCCGTTTTGATCGGCGTATTCGCTTTTTCCATAGACGAATTCGCCGCGCAATTCGTGGGTCGCACGAAAATCGCCAAACTTGGGCTGTGCGCATGGAAAACCACGGTTCAACTTAGTGCAAGTTTGATCCAGGTCTTTCTTTTTCCAAATTGTACCGGTCAATTCTAAGATTTTTTTACCGGGTAAATCTTGAATAAGGGGGGCATCAGCCGCAAAAGCTGTTGCAGACGACAAGCACACCGCGAAAACAAAAACTGATTTCAGATTCATCATAGAAACGTCAGTTTATAACGCCCGCACCAGAAGGGAAACACCTTGACCGCCGCTAACGCACAAAGTTGCCAGTCCCAACGCCCCCGGTTTACCCTTGATTTGGTGGATCAGTGTCGTCAAGATACGGGTCCCTGTCGCGCCGATCGGATGGCCGATGGCGATGGCCCCGCCGCGATTGTTCAGCTTTTCATTCGGGATTTTCAATTCACGTTGGCAGGCCAACACCTGCGCGGCAAAGGCCTCATTTAATTCAATGGCTTCCATCGCATCCAATGCCAGACCTTGGCGCGCCAATAATTTCTGCGTCGCGGGGATCGGCGCCAAGCCCATTCGCTTGGGGTCGATCGCCACTGATTCATAGTCTAATAGTTCAACTTGTGATGACGACAGCACACGGTCTGAAACATGAAGAAAAGACGATCCATCTGTAATGCCGCTGGAGTTGCCAGCCGTCACCGATCCATGACTTTTGTCAAAGACTGGTGGCAATTTCGCCAAGCTTTCTAAAGTGGTTTGGCCACGACGGTGTTCATCGTCTTTCAAAACGCTGATTTTTTCGCCTTTTTCATTTGCGAAAATTTCAAATGTTTCAGCTGCGAACTGCCCACTTTTCCACGCACGCTCTGCCTTTTGTTGTGACTCAAGGGCAAACTGGTCTTGCGCTTCGCGTGTAATTTTTAATTCTTTTGCAATAAATTCTTCGACCGTTGCACCCATCAACATATTCGCCATCGGGCAAAAAAATCCGTCCTGGGTCATGCCATCTAAAATTTCCGTATGTCCCATGCGTAAGCCCCAACGCCCTTGCATCAAAAAATACGGCGTATTGGACATGCTTTCGACTCCACCTGCATATATAGATTTTGTTCTATTCAATGCGATTTTTTCTGCAGCATTGATCACAGATGCTAGTCCGGAAGCACAGGCTTGATTCACGGTGATCGCGGACACTTGGTCGCCAAGACCCGCAAAAATAGCCGCCTGACGGGCAGGATTAGGCCTAGCCCCTGCCTGACGGGCGTGCCCCAGAAAAACCCAATCCGCGTCGCGGGCTGATGGATCGGTGCGATTCCAACATTCTTTTAACGTTTGCGCAGCAAGCTCCCCAGCAGAAAACCGTTTCAAAGATCCACCAAATTTTCCAATCGGGGTGCGGACGGCCGACCCTAAATAGATCGGCTTCGGAAATATTGACTTACCTGTGGCCATGGTATGATGACTATCATGCTCAGCGCGACACAACAACTTCGAGTCTTAGTCGTACTCGCGTTGGTTCAGTTTACCCACACCATGGACTTCATGGTGTTGATCCCGCTTGGCCCGCAACTGATGCGGCTATTTTCGATTACACCGCAGCAATTTACTTTTGTTTTAAGTGTTTACACCCTGGCAGCAGGGATATTTGGCCTGTTAGGTTCCATGCTTTTTGACCGAGTCGATCGAAAACACGCGCTGATCGGTGTTTACATCGGTTTTATGATTGGCACATTGGGATGTGCCATTGCGCCAAATTACTGGACTCTGCTATGGGCACGCGCCTTAAGCGGCGCATTCGGCGGGGTCATTTCAGGAATTACGTTTTCCATCGTCGCTGATTTATTTGATCTTGAATTGCGTGGGTACGCGATGAGCCGTGTGATCGCCGCGTTTTCAATTGCAACCATTCTAGGCGTTCCCGTTGGCATTTATCTGGCAAATAATTTTGGATGGCACGCTCCATTTTTTCTGATCTTTGCATTAGGCGCGCTGACTTTGGTTGCCGCGACGCTGGTTATTCCGCCAGTGCGGGGACATTTGAAACACCGACACTCGGATTGGCTGGCCGGGCTAAAATTAGCCGCAAAAGATTCAAACAGTCGCAAAGCATTAGCGATGACGTTGATGATGGTCTTAAGTCAATTCACTGTGATCCCATTCATTGCTCCGTTTTTGACTCGTAACATGGGTTTTCGCGAAATCAATCTGCCTTATCTTTATTTTTTGGGCGGCTTATTCACCACCATCAGCGGCCCATTGACTGGAAAGTTTTGTGACCGGTACGGCGCAAGCAATGTCTTCAAAATGACCGGGCTTTTATTTTTAGTGCCTGTTTTTGTCATGACCCATTTGCCGGTCGGAACGGTGCCGGTGGTGTTGGTCGTTTCGACTTTATTTTTCATTCTGTCTAACAGCCGTTTCGTTCCCGCGATGACTTTGATTTCATCTAGCGTTCCCAACGCGCGCCGGGGAAGTTTTTTAAGCTTAAATTCTTGCGTGCAACAAATTGGCAGTGCGATCGCTTCATTTTCTGGTGGTTTTTTAGTCACCCAAAGCGCCAACGGGACCTTAGTTGGATTTGGCACCACCGCTTGGTTCGCGGCAATTTTTGGTACAATCGCGTACTTGCTTGGCCGGCGCATCCGCGCAATCGCGTAGCCCGCGTCAACACTATTGAAATCCTATATGATGTCTTGCTTGATTGATCTTAAATGAACTCACATTTTGTACCCTAAGAAGCAGGACGCGAACATGAGGCCATGGATGGCCGGGTATCAAAATGTGAGTTCATTTAAGATCAATCAAGCAAAGACTATAGTGAGATTTCAATAGTGTTGACGTGTGCTATAATCGTTGGGATGAACACCACCAAGCACACTGTAAAATATCCCGATGGCCACGTTCTGTTACGCAACCTGAACAAAGAATATCCGGTCATTTCTTACGGTAAGGGAATTGAACTATTCGATCTAGATGGCAAACGTTACGTCGATGCTGCAGGTGGCGCACTGTCGATCAGCTTAGGTCATGGAAATTACGAACTGGTCAATGACATCACAGAACAACTTTCAAGGGTCGGCTACGTCAACGGGACACAATTCACTTCGACGACGATGGAAGAATTCGCAGATCGATTGGCTGTGCTAGCAAAACCATTGGGACTAGATCGAATTGCCGTTTTAAATTCCGGATCAGAAGCAATCGAAGCCGCCATTAAATACGTTCGCCAACTCTGGGTCGATCGCGGACAACCAAAAAAGACGAAACTGATTTCACGCACGCCCGGTTATCACGGCAACACTCTGTTTGCATTATCTGCATCAGGACGTCCGCACTACAAAAAGCTTTATGGTCCTTTGTTGTCTGATGTTTTGACCGTGACTGCGCCTTATGGTTACCGTTCCCCCGTCGATGATTACGAAGGCATGGGGGCAGATTATTACGCTCGCGAACTGGAAGCACTGATTCAGAAAGAAGGCGCAGATTCGATCATGGCTTTTATTTTTGAACCGGTGTCTGGTTCCAGTTGCGGGGCGGCTACTCCACCGAAAAATTATTTCGCGACCATTCAAGAAATTTGCAAACGCCACGACATTTTAATGATCGCCGACGAAGTCATGTGTGGCAGTGGCCGAACCGGTTTATTCTTTGCCTGCGAACATTACGGCATCAAGCCCGACGTGTTGGTTTTAGGAAAATCAATCAACAGCGGATACATTCCGACATCTGTGGTGATGGTCAAAGATTCTGACGTACAAACGATCAAGGAAAAATCAGGTTACTTCATGCACGCGCAAACCTATTTACAGTCGCCGGCGATGGCTGCAACCGGTTTGGCGGTTTTAAAATACATGGAACGCCATCGCACCTTAGAAAAAGCCCGAGCCCCTGCCGAAGCATTTCAGCGACGATTGCGCGAAGAAATTTCGCCCCTTGATTTCGTCGGCAATATTTCCGGCATCGGTCACATGGCCGGGGTTGAATTTGTCGAAGATGTCGCGACAAAGCGTGCGTTTGCACGTTCCGAAAAAGTTGTGGAACGATTTGTCACGCATGCTCAAAATCAGGGACTGATTCTTTGGCCAAATTCTGGCCAGGCAAACGGAGTCGACGGTGATTTAGTGATGCTGGGGCCGCCATTCACTGCCAGCACACGGGAACTGGAAGAAGTGGTGACGCTGTTGAAGAAAGCTGTGCAGACTTTTGGATTTAAGACGAGCTAAGGGGTGACGGGAAATTGTTTGCTGATCACGTCGATCATCGCCTGAAAAATTCTAGAATCAATTGCAACGGCAGCATCCGCGTGATTCGTTTTTGACAAAAGAGATACCCATGCCTTTAGCCATTGTTTGACGAAGTGTTTATTTTTGCGTTGAGCGACCAATCTTTCAGCGTTGTTTTTGCATTCAATATTCAGATCACGTATGCCATCAGCCACAAGTGGCGCCAAAGCGGTTATGACAATGGCACTGGTCAACGTTCCATAATAAATTTTTCGTTTCCAAGGAAGCTTTGCGACGGCTTGGTTGTAATGTTCCTCGTTACTATTGGTGATTTGTGTGGGTACGGACGGTTTCTTGAGAGCGTCGACTCCAACAATTGTGTCGGCAAGTACTTCGCCGAAAAGCAAAAATGCCTCTGCATAGATCCCAGCCAGTGAATCCCACAAGTTGTGTGTTATTTGAAGCGAATCACCCAGTTTCACCTGATTCGCTTGTATTTGCGGGGCCCCAGATCGATCCGATATATTTCCGGCCTCGGCGCTGGTCACAACGTCCGATAACACCACAATCCCGCTGTTTGTTTCTTTTATGAATTGAACTCGGTCACAAACACGGTCTGAATCTGACCATTGCAGGCAACGGGCTTGAAGCACTGCACCAGTATTTTTGTCATAGACCCCTGGCGAAATTGTGGCGTCTGTAGCAAATGCCAATGTCGATAAAAATAAAATTGGGCTCAGTAAAATAACCTGAAGGCGCATCGGCTGAAGTTTGCCACCGAGGCATTTAAAGCACAATTTAATGCTTTCACGACTGGCACGCTCTTCGAGTAATGATCGAAATGTCGGAAATAACCCGACATTTGAAACGTTCGTCATTACAGTCATACAAAATTTGGATGCCGGTCATTGTGTAAAACGAATCAGTTTACGATTTTAACGTCCCCCATTTACACTCGATCATTTGCCCCCGACACCATAAAGAGCTAACCTAAACCAACTATGGCATTCAAAATCACTTATTCCGCACTCAATGCAGACATGTCTGAAATTCACCGCGAACTGGATGGGGCATTCACGAAATTAAAAACCACCCTCGGCCAAGAAGTTCCGTCGATTATCAACGGCAAGCCCGTTAAAACTGGAAATTTTCTGGAGGATCGAAATCCGTCGAACAACGATCAACTTCTAGCAAAGTTTCACGCCGTTGGGCCTGAACATTTGAACGAAGCTTACGAAGCGGCGCGATCGGCATACCAAAAATCTTGGGGAAATATACCCTGGCAAGAACGCGTGCGCGTCCTGAAAAAAGCGGCTGATGTGATTTCGGATCGCAGACTAGAAATTGCAACCATCATGGTTCTAGAAGTCGGCAAAAGTCGCCTAGAAGCACTGGGCGACGTCGAAGAAGCGGCCGATTTAATTCGCTACTACGCACAACAAGTAGAAGAAAATAACGGCTACATCCGACAAATGGGAAAATTATCCCCGAACGAAAACGCGAAAAGCGTGTTGCGCCCTTACGGTGTATTCACCGTGATTGCGCCGTTCAATTTCCCAATGGCCCTTTCGACCGGCATGGCCGCCGCCGCAATGTTGGGCGGAAATACTGTCATTTTAAAACCATCCGACGATGCCCCTTGGTGCGCATACAAGTTGTACGAATGTTTACGCGACGCTGGAATTCCGCAAAATGTTTTCCAAGTCGTATTCGGCAATGGCCCCGCTCTTGGCGAAGCAATGGTGAAACACCCCCTATCTGACGGAGTCGTCTTCACCGGTAGCAAAGAAGTCGGCCTGAAAGTGATCCGCAATGCATTCACGAATTACCCAAAACCAGTGCTGCTAGAACTGGGCGGAAAAAATCCGGTGTTCGTTACCGATTCTGCAAAGCTAGACGTCGCAGTCGAAGGCTGCGTTCGCAGCGCATACGGATTGACGGGCCAAAAGTGCAGCGCCCTTTCGCGCATTTACGTTCATGAAGCCGTAAAAGACGCATTCATTGCAAAATTCAAAGCACGCACGGAACAAATTAAAATCGGTAACCCAGAAAATAAAGATGTCTTCATGGGGCCGATCATCAACGCGCGCGCCGTGACCCGATTCTTAGCTGCTGTTCAAACAGCAAAAGAAGAAGGCAGCATATTAATCGGAGGCGACAACCTACGCGGACGCCCTGGCTGTGAAAATGGATACTTCCTTGCGCCCACGTTAGTTCAAGTGCCAACAACGAGTCGCCTATTCAAAGATGAATTGTTCGCTCCGTTTGCTGCATTGACAACTTTCACAAACCTACAAACCGCGATCGAACAAGCCAACAATGTCGAATACGGTTTGACCGGCGGAATCTATAGCGAAAAGAAAACTGAAATTGAATATTTCTTTGACCACATCGAGGCCGGCATTCTTTACGCCAATCGCCAATCGGGTGCGACGACGGGCGCATGGCCGGGCGTTCAGTCATTTTGTGGTTGGAAGGGATCTGGCGCAGGCGGCAAAGGCGGTTGTGGACCTTATTACGTAGCCCAATTCATGCGCGAACAATCGCGAACAGTGATGGAATAAGATCTCTGCTTATATAAAAAAAGGGCATGTGCACATTGATGCACATGCCCTTTTTTGCTGATTCTAGATCGGATTGCGATCGATTATTCTTCGCAATTGTAGGTCAAAAAACCGGAAACAAGGGTCGCCGTCTTTTCACCAAGATTGAGCGTGACGCTAACGTCATCAGAATTACCTACCCCTTTAAAATTCAGGGCACTTGTATCAGAAGTGTCTTCATCCTTTTCGGTCTTCAATCTGATACTTTTTTTGCCAACTGAGGGGAAAATCCAAGACTCGTCGGCCCGACAATTCACTGTTGTGGGACCAAACGAACTGATGATGCCGCATTCCAAGGAATACCGTGGGGCATTTGCTTGGACTATTTTCAGGGTACAGTTCAGTTTCAAAGCTTGAACCATCGCGTTCGCATCAAAGCTGATCAACACAGCCGAAACAGATAAAACAGAAAGAAACATTTTTTTCATGGGTTACTCCACATTCGATATTGTTGATGTCCCATTCATAGGAAGAGAATACCCCTTCTTATTCACAAGACACTAGTTGCATGACTTCCCCTGCAAGTAACGCATTGATTTATGTCACGCAATGTTTTTGTCGCAAGCATTCCAAATGCAATTTGAATCATTGTGAAAATAACCGAAAGAAATCAGTTCTTATTTCGAACTAAAATTCTATAACCGCTGATTAATCCTTCGATGCCAGATGTTTCACTGGAAGTAGAATAAATCACAGACTTTTCGCCCCAATTCAAACCGACAAAACCAAAATCATCACGCGGCCCGGATTCAATGGCCGCCACCTGGTCGCGAGTAAAGTTTTCGATCTTTTGTTTGAATGGATCATGAGCCGGTAAATTTTCGTAAAAAAGCGCCAGATTTTTCATGAAAATACCTTTGTACAAAACGGCATCGGGCATGCAGCTAGGCTGTCCAACAAATCCCGGAACCCAAGGCGTCCAAGGTGTTGCCGTGTAGGAATCATGGCAACTTTTTTCAAAAAGAATTCCATTTTCAGTTTGATGATCCCAAGCGCCTTGAATGAATGATTTCCCCAGATCTAACCAACGCTGTTTGCCATCCAGATGGAACAAAGTCGCCGCTGCGCCAATGTACACGCCTTGAATAAAAGTCCAGTCCAATTGATGGTTGCTAGAACAATCACTTAAGGTGCCATCGGCAAATAAGCCCGTGCCTTTATCCAGCATGCCGCTTTGCAAAACCCAGTCAAAAACTTTGTACGCCCAATCCAGATAGTATTTGCGTTCGTCACCAAAACTGACTTCTGCCAAAAGCGAAGACAGCTCTAGAAAAACCCCATTCGTGATCGAGTTTTTATACTTTCGCAGAAACTTCCAATTCAGCCCACCCCCGCAAGTATTCGTCCAAGCATGGTTGGCGATTTGTTTGTGAATGCGCGTGGCCCGAATCAAATATTTTAAATTTCCGGTCACTTGATAGGCGCGCACCCACGTAATGCCCCACCACGATTCATCGTCGTAAATATTATTGATGAAATTTCCCCACGGGCGAAATCTTAAAAGACCATACGAGTGTCCCACGACACCATTGTAATCGTCGACGCCGACATACCGGGACGCATTCAAAATCGCTTCTAGATTGTGCGCATCATTCCACCAGCCGCTATTTTTGTAGCTGCCTAGTAACTTACGGTATTGGGTTTGTAGGATTTCCAGCTCGTGCCGAATCATCGCCGGTGTCGGCGGAGCGTAAACAGCGGCATTGGCGGGATTGGATAAAAAAAATAGAATGATACTGAGAATTGCTTTCATTCAAAAATTTACCGTATTGTTTTTAAAATCTAACGTCACATTCTTGCTTGGCAACGCATCCCATCCGATTGATCCGTTGTTCGTCCAATGATCCTGTTTTGGAAAAGATGCCGGCGTCACAGATTGTCCGGTCCATTCCGCGCCACACCATTTCATGTGGGCATCTTTTGCCAATCCATCTGGAAAAGCCGATGCGTTAAAGCTAGGTTTGTTTTGGGCCGATAATTTAAAAAGACGGTCATCCATGCCCGAGATGGAAACTTTCCCAAACATCGCATTGTGCAAAATATAGATAGGACACACGTTTGCCGATTTCACCGAACTTGAAATGGGCGAAAGAACAATCCTGCTATTTGCACTATCGACTCGGAATGCATGATCGTGGCCCATGTTTTGTGGGGACAGCTTTCCACAAATCTTTGAATCTGGACCAAAGTCAGTCGCAAACCCCGAAAATGACGCCCCTGAAAACGGAGCATATTTTTTTTTCGCGGCCGACCCTTTTGTCGGAAACTTGGCAAATGCCAGTCCATGAAACTTTCCGTCGGTAAAAACTTTCATTCCCAGCTGCCGCTGACAACGCGTGTTCCAAAGATGAAAATCTTGGGAAAAGTCCCACTCCACCAAAAATGTATTTTTCTTGCTGCCAAAACGCGACACCAATCGACCTGCAACAAGTTCATCAGGCAATAATTGCGCTGTTATTTCATGATTGATTTCGGGTTCATTTTTCCCGCGCTCCTCAGCAAAATAAAGCAGCCCCTGCGCGTCTTTTAATTTCGCCGCGTCACAACAATAAGGGCCGGTCTTACAAGGTTCATCTTTCAAAAGTTCCCGAATCGCGCGAATGGCCTGTCCATAACGACCCTTTTGTAAGCTAAAAATTCCAATTTCGTAGTTCGTACAAAACTGTTCTTTTGGCAACGACTCTAGAATTTCAAAACCGACCTGATCATCGTGGTCCGATGCACCCGACAACAGCATCTGCGCAAAGATGAATTGATCGGTTGGCGACAACGAACTAATGTCCGATCGCGAATGGGACAAAATTTGGGCAGGGCTAAGGGCCTGAAAATCAGTCTCGAAATGTGATTGGGACGTCTCTGCCGCACTGGCATTTATTGCGTGTGTCATGCACAACGTGAACCATAGAATCGACATGGTTAAATCTTACATGAAAGTCGCATTTCCGAGGCTGAAAATCGTTTCTGGCTCAACAAAGCTCGTAGATAAATATTCAGCAAGGGGTTACACCGTTAGTTTTCGCATGTTAGGATCCAAAAATGCGTCCCGAAATAAAAATCACACCACCCGGCCCGAAAGCAAAAGCCCTCATTGACCGCGATGCGTCCGTGACATCGCCGTCTTATATCAAGGAATACCCACTGGTCGTCGATCATGGCGAAGGCGTCTGGGTCTATGATGTCGATGGCAACCGTTATCTTGATTTTATGGCGGGGATTGCAGTGGCATCAACAGGCCACGCGCACCCAAAAGTTGTGAAAGCCATTCAAGATGCGGCCGCTAAATTCATTCATATTTGCGGTACAGATTTTTATTACGAACAAATGGTCACACTTTGCGAACGTCTGGCGAAATCTGTCCCTGCGATGGGAAAATGCAAAGTATTCCTTTCAAATTCAGGAACAGAAGCCGTCGAAGGCGCGATCAAACTGGCGCGCTATCATACGAAACGGCAAAAGATCATCGCTTTTCGTGGTGCATTTCATGGTCGAACCATGGGCGCCATTTCATTGAATTCTTCTAAACCGCATCAACGCGCACATTTTGGCCCGCTTTTGCCTGAGGTTTATCACATTCCTTATTCGAATCCTTATCGCTGTTCGTACAGTCACGACAAACAATGGTGCCAAACCAATTGTGAATGCGCGACCAAACTGGAAACGGATTGGTTTACCACCCATTTCCTGCCGAACGAAATTGCCGCCATTTTTGTGGAGCCCATTCAAGGCGAAGGCGGCTACATCATGCCGTCCATTAAATTCCTGAAAGATCTGCGAAGAATTTGCGATCAACACGGAATCGTATTGGTGTTCGATGAAATTCAATCCGGCATGGGCCGCACGGGCGATATTTTCGCTGCACAAACACTGGGCGTTGCGCCAGATGTGATTCTTTCGGCAAAAGGCATTGCTTCAGGCATGCCGCTGGGTGCGATTATCGCAAAAGATTCGATCATGAGCTGGCCACGCGGTACACATGGATCCACTTACGGTGGGAATCCAGTTTGTTGCGCGGCTGCGAATGCCACGATGGATGTGATTGAAGGCAAGCTACCTCAGGTGCGTGAAGTAGGCGCGTTTCTGCTAAAGGAGTTTACGAACATGCAGAAAAAACATCCTGTGATCGGCGATGTTCGTGGGGTCGGTCTGATGATTGGTGTCGAATTCGTGAAAAAAGATGGATCACCCGCATCGGAATATGTCGGAAAACTTGAACAATTAGCGTTTAAAAAAGGGCTGCTGTTGTTGTCTTGCGGTAAATCCGTGATTCGCATCGCACCGCCTCTGATTATGACTCAAGAAGAAGCAACTGCAGGACTCGAGGTTTTAGATCAATGTCTGACGGAACTCGGAAACCCAAGCTAAATCCCGATAAACGCGTCTCGATGCGCGAAGCGATCGCGGAATGTGTAAAACCAGGGGCAGATCTTTATATCGAAGGCTTCACCCATCTGATTTGCTTTGCCGCCGGTCATGAAATCATTCGGCAAGGAATCGGAAACCTGACTGCTTCGCGGCTGACCCCCGATTTGGTTTACGACCAATTGATCGAAGCGGGATTAGTCAAAAAACTAGTCTTCAGTTGGGCTGGAAATCCTGGCGTGGGCAGCTTGCACGCGTTACGGCGCCGGTCGCAATCAGATTCGGCGACCAAACTTGAGCTTGAAGAATATTCACATTACGGAATGGTTGCCCGGTTGCTGGCAGGTGCAGCAAATTTGCCGTTTTATCCGCTCCGCAATTTTAAGGGCACACACATTCCCGAAGTCAATTCACGCATTCAAAGCGTTACGTGCCCGTATACAGGTGAAGTCCTTGCGACCGTGCCACCATTGCACCCTGATGTAGCGATCATGCATTGCCAACGCGCAGATCGCGAAGGCAATGCACAAGTGTGGGGACTGATGGGCACACAAAAAGAAGCCGCTTTTTCAGCCAAAAAAGTAATCTTAGTCGCCGAAGAAATTGTAGATACCAGCATTATTCGCGCTGACCCGAATCGCACGCTGGTGCCAGGAATCGTCGTCGATTTCGTGGTGCACGAACCATGGGGATGCCATCCGTCCTACGCGCAAGGTTATTATGATCGCGATAATGCGTTCTATGTGAAGTGGGAAGAAATTTCACGCGATCCCAAAACCTATCAAGATTATTTAAGTGAATTTGTTCACGGAGTGAAAGATCGCCAAGAGTATCTGAAAAAAATGGACCAAGGAATTTTGCATAAATTAAAAGCGCGACCAAGAAAATGCGAGGGCGTGGATTATGGATACTAAGGCACTCGCAATCAAGCCGTCAGAACGCATGGCCGTTCGCGCGTCGCAAGAACTGAAGGACCGCGAAGTCGTCTTTGTCGGAATCGGCTTGCCCAACTTAGCGTGCAATTTAGCGCGTGCGACACATGCCCCACAACTATTTATGATTTATGAAAGCGGCACCATCGGAACGGTGCCAGCGCGGTTGCCGGTGTCGATCGGTGACCCCACCCTAGTGACCGATAGCTTGGCAATCGTCAGCCAGGCCGATATTTTTCAAGGTTACTTGCAAGGCGGGTTGATCGAAGTGGGATTTCTAGGCGGTGCGCAAGTCGATCGTTACGGCAATATCAACACGACGACGATCGGCGACTACGCTAATCCAAAAGTGCGTTTGCCCGGCAGCGGCGGGGCCTGTGAAATCGCAACGCATTCACAACGCGTCTTGATCATGATGCGACTGTCGCCAAAAACATTTGTCGAAAAAGTCGATTTTGTGACCAGTCCAGGGCAAAGAATGGAATCGAAACGTCCATCGCCTGCATTGGGAAAAACGCGAAAAGATTTTGGATTGCCCGGGGGCGGTCCCGTCAAAGCGATCACCGATTTATGCGTGTTGGAAATGTTAGACGGTGAATTTACGGTGACTGAAATCTATGCGGGCGTAACGCGCGAACAAATCCAGGCTGCGTGCGGTTGGAAGTTGCGTTTTGCTTCAGAACTGCGTGATGTACTAGAACCAACACCGCATGCGATTGAGTTGTTGCGAAATAAAATCGATCCCGACTGCATGTATCTATAAGTGATGTCGCCGAATCTGGGCGCGGCATACAGCAAAAAAAGCGGCTTCCTGTAAAAACACGAAGCCGCCTGTAAGAATGAATATTATTTTGCAGCGCCAGGTACAGGGCCGACCTTACACGTCGAAGAATCATCGCCGAATTCAATCGTGGCCGTTCCGTCTTTTGAATAAACCGTCACTGTATAAGAACGGTCTGCACTTCTGAATACTTCTTTCTTTTGAACTGGGAAATTTCTAACCAGATTCAACGGAACAGTGACCGGAGTGGATTCTATTCCAGCACTTTTGGTCGTTAAAACACATGCGCGATCTGCAGTGATCAATGAACCCGGAACCGCATCCGTAATATTAACGGTGCAGTGTAATCCAAAAGTTGGGCCACCTTGCAACAGTTCCCCATTTGACCCTACCGCTGCATCGCAACTGTAATATACCGATTCAATCAATCCAAAACTGGTCGATGAAAGTCCCAGCGTGGCGACTGAAAATACTGTCAGAAATAATGCTTTCATACGCTTGCTCCTTGATGTTTCGTTGCAGAACGCCTGCAAACTGTTTTTCAATGTATGCAATTTACACCAAGATTCATTTATTTAAATATAATTTGTTTAAATACTTATAATTATTTTTTGTAAAACTAGACAGCATCGTTTTGATCGTGTTTCGGCCTTAGCCTTATGGCATCAGCAACTTTACGGGACGCTTACAGTGCTCACACAAATCATCCATGGGGAATTTAGCGCGGCCCTTTGAAATCTCCATTTTCTTGCCACATTCCGGGCATATACCTGAACCCGAATGAATCACTGCACCTTGCCCGCTAACGACATAAAACACGACCGGCGAAGCAATAAAGAAAAATGGAACCAAGAAAAAGTGCGCGATGGGGACAAAGATACTGGCGATGCACAATCCCATCGTCATCATTGCAAAACGAGTGGCACGCGCAATCCGTTCCTTGTCATCAAACGAATCGATTTCAGCTGTGCCTTTTGTTTTGTTTCCATTGACGCTTTCAAGAACGACATCGACTGTTTTGTGCTGGCTCATATACCGACCAGCCTACGCCCAAACTTGCCTTCAACCCTAATAAGAAGTTAAAATAAAGTAAGGACGAGGGACTGAACACATAGACAAATTATATGCATGTTGCTGAATTTTCGACTCCACAAGAACGCAAAGAAATGTCGACGAATTCCGATTTTTACGGATGGCTTGCAGTTATTTTCGACTGGGCGATTATTGCGTTAGCAATGACGGCGGCAGGACGCTATCCGAATCCATTGACAATCCTTGTTGCGATTATTTTAATCGGGGGTCGCCAGTTGGGGCTGGGAATCTTGGTGCATGAATGCGTGCATCGATCGCTTTTTCGCACGCGTGCATTGAATGATTTCGCTGGGAAATGGTTCTGTGGGGCCGCCATTTGGCAAGACCTGCCCCGTTACCGCGAACACCACCTCAAGCATCATCAGTGGGCGGGAACCGCGACCGATCCCGACACCAGCTTGGTCGCGGCGTTTCCGGTTACGCGCGCATCCCTTGCGCGAAAATTTTTGCGCGATTTGACTGGCATCACGGGGTTAAAGCGACTTTACGGTTTATTCATGATGGACGCCGGGATTTGGAAATACACAATCGCTGCTGAAATTGTGCCACTTGATCAAACTGGACGCAGCACATGGGACAAAGCACGCTCCGCATTTTTTCACATGATCCCCATGTTGATTGCAAACGCATTTTTGTTCGCCATCTTTTTCGCCGTTGGAAAACCATGGCTGTACTTGTTGTGGATCGGATCGTATTTGACGACTTTCAGCCTATTTCTTCGCATTCGATCAATCGCTGAACACGGATGCACCGAACAAAACCCCGACCCACGCCTGCACACCCGAACGACTCTTGCGGGATTCTTTGAACGGGCAACGATTGCCCCACACCGTGTGCATTTTCACATTGAGCATCATATTTTAATGAGCGTCCCTTATTTTCGACTGCGACGTTTTCACAAAGCGCTTGCTGCACGAGGCGTCCTTGATCAAGCTTATATCTCAAAAAGTTACGCGCACGTGTTACAGTCTGTGACCAAGCGTTAGCACAAAAAAAGGAGCCCTCATGGACTGGAAAATTTTTGGAACGTCATTTGTAGCAATTTTTCTGGCTGAATTTGGCGATAAAACACAATTGGCTGCGATGTCGTTGGCTTCTGACAAAAACCAGTCTGTCATTCCGGTGTTGGCTGGCGTCACGTTGGCATTTGTCGCGTGCGGAGTTGTCGGTGTCGGCGCTGGCCGATTGATCGGTCAGGCACTGGATCCAACTTGGGTGAAATGGGGTTCCGGCCTGTTGTTTATCGGGATCGGTGTTTACACGTTAATAAAACCAGTTTAATTTTAAATGAAGATGAATGAAAGCAAAACGGCCCCTTTCGGATTGGCAGTTGTTCGCATCGCAACCGGCGCAATGATGCTTGTCGGTCACGGAATTCCAAAAGTCGCAGAATATTCAAATTACTCGATTTCTTTTCCTGATCCACTTGGCATCGGTCATCAACACAGTCTGTGGCTCGTCATCTTGTCGGAAGTACTCGGTTCAGCTTGTTTAATACTAGGCGTTTATCCGCGCGTCGCGGCATTAGCGGGATTGATCAGCATGATGGTCGCCCAGGTTGTTCACGGAAATGCACCGTGGCATGAACACGAACTGGCCTCAGTTTACGCTGTGCTATTTATTGCAATCGCCACCTGCGGCGGCGGCAAATTCATGTTAAAAGAATAGTTAAAGAATTCATTCAATAACTGCGGGTATTCCGCAGTGCAAATATCAGGAGGCACTTATGTTATTCGTCCTTTTATCAGTATTAAATGCTTATGCAGCGACCACGCCATCAAAAACATCAAATTGCGACGATGTAAAAAACTATGCTGACGTGTCGCTACCAGAACTTCAAAATCTTGTGAATCAAGACAAAGTGTTTTTGATCGATGCCAATAGCGCTGAATCGTTCAAGGAACATTACATTGGCAAAGAAAATCACATCGCTAAGGATCACGTTGTGAATTTTGGCGCGGTTGAAAAAAATCTGGCCACTGCCCTGCCCCCACAAAAAGATACTTTGATTGTCGCTTATTGTGGCGGCCTAAAGTGCGTGGCTTGGCAAAAAGCGGCAAAGGCTGCATGCAAGTTGCATTACACAAACATTAAACACTTTGCCCCTGGCATTACGGGCTGGGTTCCTAATAATAAGAGCTAAGATCGGCCTTCGGGGCTATCTGGCCGTTATTCCTAGTGATTTTTTGAACCACTGCATCGAAAAGCTCTTGAATTAGGGGGCTGTCCCTAGTATCAATAGTGTTCCCTCTATTTTTTTTACCGATGCGTCCCCATCGTCTAGAGGCCTAGGACATTGCCTTTTCAAGGCAGTAACCGGGGTTCGAATCCCCGTGGGGACGCCATTTTCAAAAGGGGTACATACCGGACACATAGGTGACACATCATTCCGGAGACATGGGTAACACTTTTGATCCGAACGGATTCTTCAGGGGTTCGAATCGTAAGCCTTCTAAGTTGCAGCTTATCTCGCCACTTGATTAAAAAATGAAGTCATCTGCTCCAAGCCATTCTTAGAAAACATTCTCTCCGTGTTCTCTAAGGTCTGTCGTGTGGCATCTGCTCCGCGAGTGATCATATCTTTTTCGAAATGCGCTATAGCCATTTTTAAATCAGAGAATTGGCTGCTCTTTAAAACTTCTACTAATTCAAAAGAATCTTGCATAGCCACATTTGCACCTTCTCCGGCAAAAGGTGGCATCCAATGAGCGGCATCGCCAATCATGGTAAGATTCTCTTGTGCATTCCATTTCTGTTCGAACGGAAAATAATACTGTGGGCGCGGGATAAAGCGGACTTCATCGGCTGTAAAAAACTCATGCCATTTATCGCTCCATTTGGAGAACTCTTTTTTAAACCAGCTCAAAACCTGGTCTTTATTTCTAAAATCGACTCTGCTTTCGCGCAGCCAATCCTCAGGACACTTAAAGCAAGCAACAAACATAATAGAGCCGTCCCCCTTTGAACCATAGCCAATCATCTTTTCATCGTCGAATGCCATGACTTTTCCACCTTTAGCAAAAGTAAAAAGAGTTGGAACATTTTTCGCAGCTTGGTCAATGTCACCTTGGATAAGAGTGATTCCTGAATAGATAGGATTGATTGAACTCAAGTACGGACGAACTTTTGAATTCGCTCCATCTGCGGCCACTACTAAGTCTGCGTAGAAACTCGTTCCATTTTTAAAATGAATTCGCCACCCGTTATTTTCTTTTTCCATTGCAGAAAAGTTACTATCCCAGGTCACTGTGTTGGCGAGAAGTGAACCTAATAAGATATCTCGCAAGGGACCGCGATCAATTTCTGGACGTGTTTCAGAAGTAAATTTTGAAAAATGGTGATCGTCGAACTTTATATTAAGTGATCGATCTACTAATAACATTTTGCTTGCATCAGTTCGATGGTGTTTATAGAACTCATCCAAAAGACCAGCTCGCTTCATAGCCTCAAGACCAGTACCTTCATGTAAGTCCAGAGTAGAACCCTGTACTCTTACATTTTGATTAAAGTCTCTCTCGAAAACTTTCACTTCGGCATTTTGTAATTGCAGAAGTCTGGCAAGCGTCAGACCTGCCATTCCTCCGCCAACAATCGCTATTTTTTTGTTTTCAAGTAATTTAATTTGTTTAGATTTTTTTCCCATATATTCTCCAATACGAAAAGAGATCGAGTTCTAAGCAGACAGATTAAGATCTTTCCGACCGATAAATATGCGCAACAGCTCCGGCACTGAAAGTTTTTGTCTCAATCAGTTTGAGATACATTGGAATTTTAATTCCGGCAAAAAGCCCAAGCCCTTTGCCAATCGCTACGGGATGCTTCAGCAAGCAGAATTCATCAATAAGGCCTGTTTGAACAAGGTCTTGTGCAAAGCTGGCGCCCCCGTGCGCTACCAAAGGCTTGCCATCTTGTTTCTTAAGATCCGTAATTCCAGCAACCAAATCACCCGAAATCACTTTTGCTTCCGCCCAGGTCGTTGCACTTACGGGAAGGCTAGAAACAATATTCTTACCATTGGCTCTGTTTACCCGGATAGCATCTTTAAGCGCGGCGGTTGATTCGCCTTTCTGCGCAGGATCAAAGCCTTTTTTTGAAAATACAATTTTCGGAATCTCATTCATAGACTTAGCAAAAACTTCACTCGAATTGGGCCAGTAAGCGGCCATGTCGTTAAATGTTTTTCGTCCCATTAGATGGGCTCCAGCTTGTTCAATTTTATCAACCGTCCAGGTTACTGCATCTTCGCTCATCGATTTAAATATCCAGTCGATTTCGCCATTAGGACCGCCGACAAAACCATCAAGCGTGATCGACATCTTAAGAATTAGTTTTCTCATTTGATACTCCTAGCGTGCGATTTTCCGTCGCTCAGCTTCATTTCAACTTCAGCTAATCGAGTTTTCACTAAAAGCTTAACTACAGATTTGCTGAGCGGCTTGTTCAGTGGAAAATGGAGCGCGCTTTTCGTTTGCTCGTATTTCGCCAATTGTTTCTTAAGGGTTTTGAGGGTGCTTCCGCTGAATGGGTAATAAGAGCAATGCTTTTCTCTCGCAGCAAAGCCTCCAATGACCGCTCCTTTAAACCTAAAGGCTGGCAAACCATAGCTGATACACTCGATACTTCCCGGTAATAACTCGGCCAACAACTCTCTTACGCTCTTGAGCGTGGATTTTTGGGGCTCTGCTATTTTTTTGAGGTAACGATCGATTGAACTCATTGGATTTCCATTTAGTTTAGAGGAAGCTTCGTTAAATTCCAATTTGAAATATCTAGCGCTCTCAAGTCGGAAATTAAGAAATCTGCGCCGGCCTCTCGAAGCAACTCTGCGTGTCCCTCTAAAATATGAGCACCACCAAGAAATCCACAAACTGTCAGTCCCGCAGCTTTACCTGCCTTCACCCCAGGAACACTATCCTCAATCACAAGGCAGTCCGTTGCACTCCAACCCATTTTTTCCAAAGCAAATAAAAAAAGATCGGGCGCGGGCTTGCTTCGCTTGACCAGTTTCCCGTGAAATATCGCCTCACCAAAATATTTTTTTAGCCCTGTCAGTGAAAGCTTATATTCTAACCACTCCGGTTCACTGTTAGAGGCAACACATTTGGGCAGATCGAGGTTCTCCAACGCCTCAACAGTTCCCGCGATCGTCTTTAACTCCGCTTCGTAAACACTCTTTATGCGTTCATCAATAGCCTGCCAATAACTAGGGGGAAACTTCTTCAATTCATCCTGCAAAATCGGATGATCTTTACCCATTCCAACAAATTTCTTGATCTGTTCTTCCAAAGTAATTGGAAAGCCCATCTCCGTTTTGACTTCAGCCTCAACTCGATTTGCAAGTATCTCGCTATCGACTAGAACCCCATCGCAATCAAAGATAATTTGGTGGATTTTTCGCTGCTTGAGCATAGGAAAATATTACGACTATTTCTGAATTTTTACTTGGCTGTAAAAATCATTACAGTCCGAAGCATAAGAAGCATCTGGTTTTTCACTTTTTACCGCGCAAAAGGCATGAAACTTCTGTTTTATTCTATGGTGTACAAATTCATCGTCATATAACAAAGAAATTTCCGTCCATCCTTTGTTTATAAGAGGCTTTCCATCAAATCGTTTCTTTTTACCAAGCATGTTTTCCCAATGGGTTTTTGCATCCTCGGAAGAATCGGGCAAGGGTTCCGAAGCAGAATAAACGCCATAGACAGTGCCGTCTTTGATTGGCGTGATCGAAACAGACTCCACTTCCTGGGCTAATAGCACATGCGGGGAATATGCCATACGAATAGACATGCGACTTTCCGGAGTTAAATCTTTTCTGGAAAAATGAACGGGATGTCCTGCGATTTGAAGTTCGACATCCTGTTTCTTCAAAACATTTACGTTTCTAAATGCATCTGGAACTAAATCACTGCCCATCTGTAAAAAATCTTTCCATTCTTCCAAAGTTCCGACATACGACGTCAACAAGTAAGAAAGTCCTCGCCGGATGGATTCTTCAGAACTTAAAAAAACATCTTGCAGCGGGTTATAGGAAAAAAGACAAAGCGCTCCGGAAGGTGTTGGTAAACAATAAGCTCGAACATCGATTTGATTCTCAGCAGACTCCCAAAGCCATGCTTTCCAAGTGCGCTGTAAACCGTCTTTCACCTCTTCCAAAGATTTAGGTTTCCCCAACGAAAGCATTCTAATTTTTTCGCCAGCAAAATTGCGAGACAGATTCACGACTTTTAAAATACGATCCATGACGCGCACAGGGTTCGATAAAAGATCTTTGGTTTTTTCTTTCTTGGCATTTTCAAGAAAAACGACTTCTTGTGTGCCAAACCGGGCGTTTTGGTACTTTTCATCATCAATCGTCGTGTAAGTCATCTTGATGGAGCTCAAAAACCATTTCGAATTTTGGGTATTGTATTCCACCAAGGAAATGCCTGTTTTTAAATCGGGATACCGTAAATACGCACGCCACTTAGGCGAAGCGGGTGGAAACCGTTTGTCTTCGAGGTCATTCGTGCTATCCCATAATTTTTTTACGAATTGTCGCAAGGATTTTTTGGATTCTTTTTCCAATTCAAAAATAGTACCCGGCAGCGCAAATGATGCACTCCAATCCCCTAGTTGGCGTTCCGCTCCACGTGTCATCGTTATCGCACGTGACACGAATTCGGCTTTTTGATCCGATACGTTCGATAACTCAGAAACAGGGATCGCATAATTCAAGTTCTCGGTGGCATTTTTTCTGAGCACCACGCCGATGACTTCGCCTTTGGCGTTCACAAGTGGACCACCACTATTCCCAGGTGATGCTGCTGCGGAAAAGCGAATGAACTTCCAACGATTTTTAATTTCTTCCGGTGTAAACGAAGACACGATGCCATCCCGGTACGAGATTCCTTCCCCCAGAGCATTTCCAACGACATAAACCGTATCGCCCACCGCAGCTGAAGCAAAAACTAAAGGCTGAATGGTCGGGGGCGGTTGCTTCACTTCAAATTCGATCAAGTCGCGATCTGTCGAATACTTTAAAACTCGAGAGACCAAATACGTTTTTCCATTCTGATCCCGCAAATAAAATTCATCGCCACGGCTGTTGGTTGGCAACGCAAAGACATGCGCGCCGGACACAAAACGATTTGGCGCAACTGCAAATGCCGTCCCTAGGCTAATAAAGTGATCATTGCGAACGGAGTATGGAAGTTTTTCCACCGGCAATGTTCGTTCATAGCGAATGAATGTGTCGTCGACTTTTGGCACAACTACTTCAAAAACTGCCGAGCCGACTTTCTGAACTGGTAACTGCGTGGGGCTGGGGTCCGCCGACGCGGCTAAAACTCCGAAGAAAACAAAAAAAGATACCAATGAATTCCAGCGAGCTTTAATGGTGACCTCGTTTTTCTCTTCTGTTTTCTCTTTTGCGGTGGGCAGCAGAAACGGCTTCTTGGATTCTCTTTTCGCGAGTTTCGGATTTTGCAGCATCGTCAATGCGCCGGAGAATAAAATTCTGTTCTCCCGGAGGCAACGACTTGAAATCCTCTATGACTCTTTCTGATCGCAGAGCACTGAGCAGATCTTTCGGATAGCTGACGTCGGCGCGATCAAGGACAGTGATTTGCACGCGCACTCGATCGCCGGTTTTGGTTTTCGTTTCCTTGCGAACCTTGGCCTTAATGCGAATGTAATGTTTTCCGCCGCCGACAGGAAACAGGCTGACCTTGAAAGGTTCTGATTTATTCACCTGCGCCATAACCAAGACCGGGCCTTTAGTCCCCAGTGCCTTCGTGATTTTGGCCGGGACCGGAACTGCGCAATAGTCCATTCCTTCCGCCCAGTTTTCGAGCTTCGCTTCAAACGACAGTTCTAGGCCAACGTTAGGCGGGCGTTTCATACAATCTATTTTACATCTAATCCTTAATCCGAAATACAATCAATTCTAGATGAAGTCGGACGGAGCCCACCAATTTAGTTTAAAGACACTTGGCGTAACCGACGCTTCCGAACTTCATTCCTTAGCCATTTTAACCTACAAAGACACGTATCGTGATCTGCTTACCTCTCAAGAAATCGAATCTAGAATCGCCGGTAAATATCAGCTTCGTCATTTTGTTCAGCTACTTAGTGATCCGACCCACTTTTTTTGGGGAATCTATTTACAAGAAACTTTGATGGCCTACCTTCATCTATCATCCAGCGGAAAATCGGATTCAGTTTCCACTGAACACCTGATGCAACTCTGCCGTATTTATGTTCACCCACACTCAAAAGGAAAAGGGATCGGCCGGGCGCTGATGGAAACCGCCGAAGATTTCTCAAAGAGCAAAGGCTTTCAAGGATTGTGGCTGCATTGTTTCGATCAAAATCTAAAGTCGATTCAATTTTACGAAAAATCGAACTTTAAAATCCTAGGTAAGGATCGATTTGAGATCGTCGCGGGGTTCGAGCGCTTTGACGTGGTCATGCTCAAAACAAACTGCCCCCTGTGAGTGGGCACGATCGTGGTGTAACCTTTTGAAATCACATCACTTATCAATAAATCTGGAAGAGCCCCCACTCCAAATAACTCTAACGCGTTGGATTTTTTGCCAAATCCGATGCCCCATACCCATTCAAAGGGGGCAGTTAGGGATTGACACCATATATATCTTACGATATATTTATAGATGTATCACTGGATACAGAAACGGATTGATTATGAATTTACATTGGCACTTAGACGGCAGAAACCACCGCGGTTTTGCGGGCAGACACGGGGCATTTGGACGCTTTGGCGGCTTCATGGGCGGACGTGGATTTCGCGCGGCCCGCATGCTCGCTTCGGGCGATCTGCAACTGATCGTACTGGCACTGCTGAAAGAAAAACCACGCCACGGCTACGACATCATCAAGGAATTAGAAGAACGATCCAGCGGAATCTATACGCCCAGCCCAGGCGTAATTTATCCTGCACTGACTTATTTAGAAGAAGCCGGACATGCACTGTCCGAAGTGGAAGGAAACAAGAAGCTCTATAAAATTACCGATACCGGCACCGAGTATTTAGAAAAAAATCGTTCGATTGTGGACGAAGTACTAGAACAGCTGACCCGCTTTGGTCAAAAAATGGCGCGCGTGCAAAAGCACTTTGCGGATGAAGAAGCCGAAAACGATTTTGATGAATCGAATCCGCGTACAAAATCTAAAGGCGAATGGCGAAAACTGAAAATGGAGTTTCACGATCTGAAGCACGAGCTTAAAGCGGCGATCTTTGAAAAGATCAACGCACCAGATGAAGAAAAGAAGAGAGTTCTAGACGTGATCAGACGTGCGATTGCCGAGATTCGCGGAAAATGAACAAACTAAAAATGCCCACGTATTTTCTGTCACATGGCGGTGGCCCATGGCCTTGGATGAAAGACGAAATGCCATTTTATGATGCCTTAGAAAAATCGCTTAAAGAAATTCCATCTCAATTCCCGGCGAAACCGAAGGCAATCTTGATGGTCTCTGCACATTGGGAAGAAAAAGAATGCACCGTCACCAGCAACCCCAACCCACCCATGTTGTACGATTACGGCGGATTCCCGGAACACACCTATCACATAAAATATCCGGCGCCCGGATCACCTGAACTAGCGAAACAAGTCCACCAGTTGCTTCAATCGGCAGGTTTTCCCGCACAATTTGACGCTAAACGTGGTTTCGATCATGGTGCGTTCGTCGTGGCCTATTCCATGTACCCCAACGCAGACGTGCCTATGATTCAGCTTTCTCTGAAAAAAGACTACGACCCAAAAGATCACATTGAAATTGGGCGTGCGTTGGCACCACTCAGGGAAAATGGAATCGTCATCGTTGGCAGCGGGCTCAGTTACCACAATCTTCGCGCAATGATGACCGGCGATCGTTCTGCAGGACCCGCGTCCAAGGCTTTCGATGATTGGCTTCAAAAAACGGTAATTGAATCGACCACACACGAACGCGTTCAAAAACTTTTGCATTGGTCTGAAGCACCGTCCGCAAGACTTGCCCATCCACGGGAAGACCATCTGATCCCGCTGATGGTCGCGGTCGGGGCAGCAGAAAATGAAGACGCGTCCGTGATTTACCACGAAGAAACATTCATGGGAAACATCACCGCATCCAGTTTTAAATTCGGTGGCGTTTACGTTTAACCCTAGCCCTTGCTAAATCAAATACAAATCTGACCGCTTTTGGCGAACCCAGGCCTGACGCAAAATTATCTCCCTTGGTAGAAAAATATCCTGGCACTGCCACGGCCGGAACTTGCGAAGGATTTGCCTTTGCCAAAGCAGTAGAAAAATAAATCGAGTCGTTGTTAATCACCACCTGTTTATTCACACCAAAATCACGCGGTTTGATTTGATAGAAATCGTCCTTATTCATCGAATACAAAGTTGGATTGAGATATCCAATACTGACGTTTTTTCCTAACTCGTCGCTTGCCTTTTGACCTGCCAACGCAATCAGGCCAGCCATTTCTGGCGATGCGCAACTGGTGCCGCCAGACGAACTCCAAACATTTTTTCCGCCGAAACTAGTGTACATTTCGACGCCACCGTTGATCGCGGCGTTCATAGAAATATCGGGAATGCCACGGTAACCGTTCGCAATCTTGCGCAGGCTTTGTTTCATTCTGGCTTGATAGTCAGGAGCGCTGAAAATGGTGCTGACCCCACCGCCGCCGGCAGCAATCGCCCAATCTTCTTTCCACACGGTTTCGCGTCGAAAATGATTTGAAAGAATGGACAAGAAAAAATCACTCGGGCAATTTTGCAATTTATTCAATTTGCAGTTCCAATAATCGTCTGCTGTTCCCTGTGGCGTCCATTTCCAATCGGATTCAAGGGCCGTTCCGCCCACAGCCGTGACCAAAGGATCAGTCGCTGGATAACCAGCATTGGCATACGCCAGCATCGTTTGTTGATCAGAACCGATGTTTGTAGAACCCGTATCACCTGCCGATGACAACAGTGTGCTATCTGCTGCCGTAGCATCTGCAAAAACTTGGTGGAACGAACCCTTTACATAAGTTTCAATATCGGAACTTTCAAAAGTGGGTTCACCGGTTCCAAAGCTCATAGAAATAATCGCACCCGGAAACTGTTTCACGGCCATTTGGATTCCCGCAAAAATATCGGGAAAACCTGCAAGCCCAACTGTTTCAGACGACGCGGTGACGACATTCACCAAGGTCGCATCCGGGGCCACTGCGTGGCTCCACTCTAAATCCAGCGTCGTTTCTTCAGCCCAACCTGTTTTGTCGTCATCGGACACATCGTTCACATAGCTGCCATTTGGATAAACAAACTGAATGGTGGTGCGCGGCAAACCAAACGTATCGCTGAAATGATCTAAATCCTGTTGCATCGTGGGACTACCATAAGAATCTACAAGAACAATAGTCTGTCCTTTTCCAGTGATTCCCATCCGATGAAGCTTTTCAATTCCATATGCCGCCAGAAACTGTTTAGGGTCATAACAATGCAATTCGGGGCGATCCGCTGGCGTCGTCCCATCGGGATAAGTGCAATTCGCGCTTGCTGTGGATGTGTCATCTGCGTAAATCGTGCGGTGATGCGGAGTAGCTAGTGCCGAAAAACTCAGACCGGACCATAGAACTGAATTCACGATTGCAAACGTACTGACCTTCGAAAATCCTGCGTTTTTAAGATTCATAATCCCCCGTAAATTGCGATTCATTCGCGCCAACCCTCTATTAAAAGAGTCAGATCCTAATGTCAATTCATTCCGTTTACTTTGTTTGAAATGATGACCACGCATCCGCTGTCAGCCCGCGCGCGTTATGACACAGGTCCCTAAAATAAATCGCAGTTTCGAGCGAATGTGATTTTGGTTAGCGATTAGTTTTCACGATAAAGGGGTAAGGTCACGACGAACTCGGCACCTTTCTCAACAGCACTTTCCACATGAATTTCGCCTTTATGCGCTTCGACAATTTCTTTTGAAATATAAAGTCCCAATCCTAGTCCACTGACTTCGCTTGCCGAGACTAGTCTTTCAAAACGTTCGAACACACGTTCAAGCTTGTCGACAGGAATGCCCGGACCATGGTCGCGGATTCTAAGAACAGTCGACTGCGCATTTTTTTTCAGTGAAACTTCAATCGGGTTGCCAGCGGCATATTTCACCGCGTTTGTAATCAGATTGGTTAGAACCTGCTCGAATCGGAACTGATCTGCATTCACCGAAACTTCCGAATCAATAGTATAAGAAACAAGACATTTTGCTGCCTCTAGTTGCCCAGATAATCGTTGAAATGTGTCTTTCACCAGTTTGGAAAGATCCACTCGTTCAAACGTCATCGACAATCTGCCCGAAGAAATACGGGAAATATCAAGCATGTCATCCACCAATCGACTAAGACGATCGATTTGGGTCACAGGGCCTTCTATTACTTTTCGAATTCGATCCTGCGGGAATGCGCTTGGCCCATGCTCGTCCAGAATGCGTAAGTTAATCTGGCTTTGCAGCTTTAAAGAAGTAAGCGGTGTCTTCAGTTCGTGGGAAGCAATCCCCAAAAAAGTGTCGCGCGCAACGACCGCCTTTTGAAGAGCGCTCTCTGTTCTTTTGAGATCACTGATATCGAATACCACTCCGGATATTGAAATGAATTCTTTGGTCTTGTGATCATATTTTGGTTCACCGCGCGCATGAATCCAACGAAAGGAATCGTCCCCACTTTCAATACGGTATTCACACGCATAGGGAATACCCCTTGCGATCGAATCATTGATCGTCGCCTTAACTGTTTGTTGGTCTTCTTGATAGATTCGACGAACGACAACGTCGTCAAAGTTTTCCATTTCAGAAACTCCATGCAGCTCTTGGGTTCGGGCATCTGAAATCAAAGTCATCGTTGACCCCATTCCCAGGATGGACCAAACCCCCATGCGCGCGCCTTCCAAAGCAAGTCTCAGGCGTTCTTCACTTTCTTCGATTCGTTTGCGATCTAAAACACGATCGGTCACATCGATCGCATGATCATAGACACCGTAGGGCCGACCATTCGCATCCGTCACCCGCATGTAAGTAAAATCATAATAATGATCTTCAAGCGGTCCATCTTGCCGATCTTTTAACCGGGCTAAAATTTCTCGACCAATGAAAGTTTCACCAGTTTCCAATACTTTGGTCAATAAGGCATGAAAAGGCTGATCTTTAAATTCCGGACAAATTTCCAAAAATGGTTTTCCCTGAAGCTCTCGATCCGGAAAAATAGCCTGATACTGAGGATTCACTTTTTCAAAAACAAAATCCGGTCCAGTCCACAACACCATCGCCGCGGGTGACTGCTGAAAAAGAGTCTCCAACTGGTTCCGTTCAAACGTCAACTTTGCTTCGACTTCCTTTCGATCGGTAACATCAATCCCCGTCACAGCAATCCTTGAAACCTTACCGCTGCTATTGACGGTGGGCGAAATTTGAATCGCGACCCATCGCACTTGCCCTTCCTTTTTTTCATCGGATTTTGCCCAATACTCAACGTCGAACTTAGAAAAATGACCTTGAGAAGCTTTTTTAACGGCGTCATGGATGTGCTGGGCGGACTGAGGGATGGGCTTCCACCACGGGCATTCCCAAAACAGCTTGCCGATCACCTGTTCACGAGTTGCACCAATGACTCGCACCGCCAGATTATTCAAATTTAAAACATGGCCATCAGCCGAAACATAGCCAAAAAAAGCAGGTGCAATCCCAATTAAATCCTGTGCTGCTTCGAATGAATTTTTAAGCTCGGTATGTTCTTCGAGCAACTTTGTCAAATCGGGCGAGGATTCCATTACGAAAACGTAAATATCCACAGCAGGAAAGTCAACAAGCAATCCTTGACCGTTCAGTACTCAAATGCGTACCGTTATACAATTCATAAACAAGGAATCATCTGATGAAACGCGCGATCGTTATTTACGACGGGGACTGTGGTATTTGCGAAAAATTTAAAAAGATCGTGATGCGCCTGGATTGGTTCCACAGATTTGAATTCGAGCCTTTTCAACAAGACCAGATCTTTTTGACTTATCCGTGGCTGTCGCGTGAAGAATGTGAAAAAGAGCTGAAACTGATCGAGGACGAAAAGAATGTCTTCGGAGGTGCAGATGCTGTGCTAAAAATCTGTTTCAAAGTGCCACTTTTAATGATTGTAGGGCGTTTATTTTGGATTCCGCCACTCCGACAATTCGCCCGTTGGGCTTACGTTAAGGTTGCAAATAATCGGCATCGAATCAGTAAATGCTAGCGTCCATTTGCACCTTCGCCCCTGAGGGTCATCACCGTGCTTGTCACTTGCGCAATTAACTTTCCGTCGCTTCTAGTGATGTCACAGACATATCTACAAACTGTTTTTCCCATGTGAACAGGTTTTGCGGATGCTCGAATCTTGTCATTCCACACAGGTCTAAAAAAATTAATCTGCAAATCGATGCTGGTAAAACTTTCCCCTTCCGCCAAGGTTGCCGCATGCGCGGTACCGATAGCCGCATCCGCAATGTCGCATAGAACGCCTCCGTGAATAGTGCCCATCGGATTGGCATGCGTTTCCGTTTGAGTTTGCATTTCCATAGTCGCTGACCCTGCCTCAATTGCGACTAAATCGAATCCGAGGGTTTTGGAAATTGGCGGCGGGTAGTTAAATCGACTTTCAGCATCAATGGGGGCTTTTGTTCTTACGACTTCTTTCAAGTGTTCTAGAACAGTTCGTGGCTTCATTATTTTTTCCTTTGTTCTCTCACTGTGCGTCTTCAATCGTAATCTGATCCATCACATTCTTGAGGGTTCTACCTTTTAATGTCTTTTCGACTGCACGGTCTACTTCCTTAAAGATATGAGGTAGAACTTTTTTCATCCCACGACTAATCGGACAGGATTTAAACTCTGGGCGATCACTTAATCTCAGCACACCTTGATCACCGTGCACGGCCGAATAAATTTCCAGAAGCGAAATCTTGTTCGGAGTTCTTGCCAGACTCAGTCCCCCACCTTTTCCTTCTTTTGATAGAACCAAGCCAGCATTTTTTAGCAGCCCTACAAGATTTCGAATCAATACAGCATTGGTATTCACGCTGACTGCAATTTGCTGTGACGATACACGCTTCCTATTCTTTTCCTGTAAAGTTCCCAGAACAGAAAGGACATGGATTGCCACAGCAAATTGACTGTTACTGGTCATAGAAAATAGCTTAGTTAGACTAAGCCTTCTTCTTTCAATACTTTTGCGACGGCTGGACGTGCCGCAATGCGAGCCAGGTAACCTTCGACATTCTTATAAGGAGTCAATGGGATTTCAAGCCACTTGGTCCAACCGGTCACCACAAATGCATAAGCATCAGCGGGGGTAAAAGTTTTACCCATCAAATAGTCTTTGCCAGCCAGTTTCGTGTCTAAATACTTTAGATAGTTATTCGCAGTGACCAACTGATTGGTTCGAACTGCCTCTTTCACTTTTGGATCGGAATAACTAGCCACACCAAACAAAGCACCAATACCCTTATGCAAATCGGCAGCAACAAACGACAACCAATTCATCGCTTCAGCGCGTTCGAATGATCCCGCTGTAGGCAACAAGTTTTTCTGAGGCGCAAGATCAGAAACGTAGGTGTGAATGGCAAGGTTTTGATCCAATTGTTTTCCGTCGTCCGTGATTAAAATAGGCAACGTTCCAAGTGGATTCAGTTTCTGAACTAAAGCTATATTTGGATCAGACGCGTTATCAAAATCGATTTCAACGGCTTCATACTTTAAGCCGGATTCCTCAAGAGTGATGTGGCACGAGGTCGAACAAGAACCAGCCGAATAATACAGTTTCATAATAATCTCCTTTGTTTTTGAATTGCTTTTAACTGTAACAAATTAACATACAGTATAAAATAAAGTCAATCTTTAATTGAACAAGGAATTTTAAAGAAAAGCTAAAACGAATTTAATGAAATAAACTTTCATTACGCCTTAATGGCAGCTTGCGCCAGAAAATCGAGCAACATTCAGTTCACAAGCGGCGACGGCATCGGCCGGACTCATGGCGTAATTATAAATTCCAAATGTCGCAAGGTATCCAACATAACTGGTGCCACCGCATGCGCTAGTCGCGCATCCCCCCAGGGTCATCTTGCTTGATAGCTGCGTGTTGGTCGTCATCGTGCCGGATGCAACCAAAGTTTGGCCATCCAAGTAAATCGAATAAAGATCACTTGCTTCGTGATCATAAACATAAACAAGATAATGCCAGTTGCCGTCCGAAACGACGCTGTTTACAGTGTTTCCTTCTGGGTCACCATTCCCATATCCAGTCACATCGGCGTACACTAAATCACCCCATTGCGAAATATAAGGTGAGCTTCCAGTATTCAGCGAATACCCACTATTACTAATGCCCAATACGATATTTTCGTTTTCGACTTCAGTCCCGCCTTCGTAAATCGCTGCATCGTTTGACCAGGCTTGATCCGTCTTAATCCACATTGAAAAAGACTTGGATGTCGTGCCGCTGGGAAGACCAGTCATCGACGCTGTCACGCGCTCCGCGCCAGTGAACAGCAACGCGTACGGATTCGTCGACGTTCCACTTCCAACCCAACCATCTGAATTTCCACAATCTGTAAATGAACTTAAAGTTCCATTCAAAAGTTTATTCAGGTCATACCAAGTGGAACTCCCCGAACAATTTGCTGCAAATGTCCCAGTATATGGCCCTTGTGCTGCGTTCGCAGCAGCGGCATCCAGGTTAAACACTTGGGTATTTGTTCCTACTTTTAATTCACCAGATGCACCCGTAGAACCACCAGCGGTACTGGAGACCAACTTTGCGGCGTTACTGCACCCTGAAAAAGTTAGCGCAACTGCAATTATTAAAGCGCAATTACACAGACGTGTTTGCATGATATTTCATTATACTTTTTAAAAATCTCGGCTGGAATGTGTCGCTGGCGACCCATGAATAATCGCTGTCATAAGCCCAATACACGTTTTGAATGAAATCCATTGCCTCTATAGGCATTGTTTAACGATCGCCGTGTGATATTGTTTCCGCCCATATGAAGATGACTCTCAAAATTCTGCTGCTGCTATTTGTGATGATCAACGTGATTTCAATCGCAGATGGAATAAACAAGCCGACCTATACTGTGCCACCCGGATATGAATCCAAATCAGCCGTCGATAAACAAACCGTGCTTTGGAAAAATATTCTAGATACGCAGACTGTGGATCCTCAGCCGGCTTTTCCTTCGAACTTTAAACTAAGCGATTTATACCTATTCAGCGTCCATTATTTAACTAAAACATTTAGGACGCGGGGCGACTTTATGCCCAAAGGTCGAAGCAAAATTGTTCATCCAATCGGATCAGTCGCCAAAATTGAATTCATTCCAACCCCGACTTCTGCCGGGACCCAACAATACAAAGGCATCTATAAAGGGGCAATTGGTTTAGCACGCATTTCCTTGGCACTGAACGATGCTCCAAACGGTAGCTACACACCTGGAATGGCGCTTAAGTTTTTGATCGATGGAAATCCGTCCGTGAACGTCTTTACGCTTTATTCTTTAGACGGTCAGGCCAGGGATCGCAATCCGTTTGCAAATACTTTGACTACGAATCTACCAACACCGACTAGTGCGGCCCGTTTTCTAAACCTAAGCTTTAGTCGAGTGAAAGCCGTAAAAGGCAATCCACTTTATTTGCGGGTCGATCACCTTGCAATCCGAGATTCGCAGGGAAATAAAGAAACTGTCCCAACCGGACATCCGTATGAACTTCATTTTGTTCCCGTTCAAACAACACGCATTCCTTCAAATTCTACCGAAGACATTCGCGATCAACTGGCCAAGGTACCTGAAAATAGTCTGCTTTATAACGTAGAAGCTGTTGACGCCAAAGATGGAACGCCAGAAAAAATCGGTGAAATCTGGACGCGAAGCCCTTTTGTGGCATCTACGTTCGGTGATCAAAACTTGTTTTTCCGACATCCATCGGATCAATGACTGCGGGCCAGACCTACACGAATACCTCGGACGACACGCGAATCGGTCCGCGGATTTCGTTCCTGCTCGTTTTGGAATTTCACCATGTTCCTGAAAATCTCGATCATCTGATCATGCTCGCGCACTGGCGGCAACGGACACCACGATCGCGACGCAAGGATTTCGATCACCCGGTGCACACCTTCGACGCTGGATAAGCAGGCTGGATGCGGTTGCGTCTTAAAACCATATTCGGACGGCCGAACGGTATCAAAACTGACCCTTTTGAGTGATCGCAACACCGCACTTTTTCTAAGCATCGCGTGCGCTTGGGTCCATGTGCCATCCACAACCAAGAATAGTGGGCGCTTTGCATTTGGAACAAGATCCCGCCATTCTTGATCCGAAGCCCGATTTAAATTGAGCGCATTTGAACTTGGAAAAAGTAAAAGAGGAACCGTATCTGGCGCGGCTACTGTTTCCATAAAAATTGGATCAGTATCAAGCCCAATGCCCTTGCTTCTAAACCATTTGATATTAGAAATCGACCGACGCAAAATCCAGGCGGTGCCTACGGTGCTTCGAACTTCGTAAGGATGCACGACGATTGCAAACTCTGCAAAGCTGGCAAACGGACGGGTCATGGAGCAAAAACACGCAACGCGGGGGCGATGACAAGTCCAACAAAAATCCCTCATGATCGCACAAGTATAGCACTTTAAATGGGTCTAACCAATCTCTGCTTGCAGGGGCGCAACTAAAATAAGAATCTATTCCACAAATTATGAATAAAATCGTCATCCCCGTTCCGCCTACTGATTTCGATCCCACCGAGGCTGCGGTCACTTGGAAAATGCTGACTCAAAATGGAATTCAAGTTGTTTTTTCGACTCCATCGGCACAAGTTGCGATCGGCGACCAACGCATGGTGACCGGCGACGGCCTGGGCGTGTGGTCAGCTTTGTTGCGTGCCGATCAAAACGGCAGACGTGCATACGACGAAATGATCATTTCTGATGAATTCAAACATCCTATTCGCTGGGATGATATTCGTGTCCAAGATTTTGATGGCATCGTTTTGCCGGGTGGACACGCGCCGGGAATGAAAGTGTATTTGGAGTCTGAAGTTTTACAAAATCGGATTTGTGAATTTTTCAGCGCTAACAAATTGGTCGGCGCTATTTGTCACGGAACCGTTTTGGTTGCGCGCAGTAAAGATGCAGCAGGAACCAGCATGTTAGACGGACGCCAATCTACAGCCCTTCTGCGGGCGCAAGAAATGACCGCATGGGCGATCACGTGCCCGTGGCTAAAAAACTATTACCGAACGTACCCTGAAAGCGTTCAAGCCGAGGTTTCTAGAAGCTTAGGCAAAAATGGACGCTTCATTTCCGGACCAATGCCGTTTACGCGTGATTCCCCGCAAAAAATGGAAAATGGTTTTGTCGTCATCGATCGAAATTATATTTCAGCGAGATGGCCGGGGGACGCACACCTATTTGGAAGGACGCTGGTAAAGTCCCTAACTGGCCCCTAAGACTGCGGATATTTCTAAGAACGCGTTGAAATTTATGGGTTTTGCCGTCTCTTTATTCTTCTTCAAATAAGAATGGGCAGGCCGTTTAGAAGATTATTGAATAATCCTTTAATTACATGCAGTTACAAGCAATTATCCGCAGTCTTAGGGGCCAGTTAAAGCCTGTTAAGCCGCGCGCGGTAGGTGGGTATGCGTGTCGTCTGGCGAATGTGTTTCTTCTTTTACATCCGATTGATTCATCGCCTGCCGATCCTGAATCCAAGACACTAAACCAGCAACCAACGGTGGCACCACCATCATTGCCAGCGTAATAAACATACACCATATTAAAACACTAGAATTGTTAATCATATCCCCTCCCTCTATTCACAGTATGAAAGGGCGCGACTTGATCAGCATTCATCAGCCGTTATATTTCTTTAATAACGCGTGTTCAAAATACAGCCTCCGGTTCGGTATTGAATATTTGAGCATAGTTATCCCACATCGCTTGATACTGGCGATCGCGAACTTCAACTCGGCTTTTTTTATACACGTTATCGTCCAATGATTCAGCGGCGTGAATACCAGCGGCGCGTGCATCCAGGTGAACTTCTGACGCAAGGTCTGCCACGATAAAATTCCACAGTGCCGATTGAATCGAATCGCCGACCGTGAAAATTCCGTGATTTTTAGCAATGACCATCGAATTTTTACCCAGCGCTTCGGCAATGCCCCTACCTTCACTGGAATCGCGCACCGGGCCGGTGAATCCAAGGTACAATCCTTGATCTTGGTAAAATGCTGCACCAACTTGTGTAAAAGGTTCGATTTTTGTTTTCAAAAGACTCATCGCCACCGTGCGTTTTGAATGAGTGTGCACAATCGCATTCACATCCGGACGAAGCCGATAAATTTCACGATGAATGCATTCGCCTGGATGGGCAACATGCCTGCCATCCAAAACCACACCGTCGTTATTCATAACCAGAATATCTTCAAGCTTTAAGCGGTCGAAAGTGATTCCACTTGGATTTTGAAGATACGCGTCCCGTCCAGGAATACGAATGCTGATATTGCCGAAAGGGCCTGAATCCAGTCCCGATTTCACGATGATTTTGCAAGCGGTCAGGAATTGTTCTTTTAGGTTTTCAATTTCCATAAAACCCACTTTTGAAAATATTTTTCCAAAAAACGTCCCAGGCTTCCTTGCTTTGCAGGTAACCCGCTTGCAGATTTGTTATCGTTTCAGGTTGATCGCGAATCAGCTGCGAAATCGCGGCACGAGTCCGTTCGCGGTGTTCAATATCAACATCACCGATGTGAATGTTCCAAAAAGTCCACGCTAGCTTTGGTTTTAACGCTTGAATCTCAGGATTTTGGATAAAATGTTCGTACATACTTGAAAGATAAATTTGGCACAAACATTCCCCACCCATGCCACGCAAACCAACTCCGTAATCCCAAGTCTTTTCACGTAAAGAATCTTGAACCGTTTTTAAAACCTGAATGCACTCTTGGTTGGATTGCTCAATTTCTTCGGTGGTGATTCCCAGACTATACAAGAAATCATCGTAAAGCCTGGGGTGCGCATGGCGCTCATTCCCATTGCCAAGTTCTTCATTTAGAAATTCCGCCAAGGTGCTTTTTAATGCACCGAATGGCAGCTTGGCGGTTAACAATGCCAAGTCTTCGATATAGTAAAGCGTAAAAAACCGGTACTGAATGAATATTCTTTTTAATTCCTCAAGCGAGGTCGTTCGCAAACGCAGTAAATCTTGGTCAATTTTGTAACTTTCGGTCATTTTTGTGATGTCTGCGATTTGCCAGAAATTTTCGATGACCGCCGTATCCGTTGTTTGATTCATATTCACCTACCCTCGCTGGAGTGGGTATCGAATTTTGGTGAATAAAGATAATTATATTAATGACGACTTGTCATAGGTCAATACCTATACTTGGCGCGCACCAGGACCATCAATGGATGATGTCAGCGTGCGGTTCTTTCACTAATGAAACTTCTGCCCTTTTTTCATCATCTCTAGAATGGCCTTCATTCTTTTTTGGCGGGTTTCTGGTTTTACCGCTGTTTGCAGTCGATACGCGATGGCATACAGGTTGGCCTTGTTCAAAGACTTGAAAAACGCTAGTGCTTTTTTGTCTCGACTCAGTTCTTTTAAAAAGTCTTCGGGAATAACCGAATTTTTTTGCGATTCGTAGGCTGAATGCCATCGACCATCTTTTTTTGCCGCATCGACTGCAGCCAAGCCTGACGGCTGCATTTTTCCATCCTTAGCTAATCGTTCAACGTGTTCGGTGTTTCTTTTGGACCAGCCGCTTTTTGCACGGCGCGGAGTAAACTTTTGAAGCCACGAGCTTTGATCGCCCACATTTTTCTGTCCGTCGATCCATCCAAAACAAATCGCGACGTCCAGAGCCTCTGCATAGGTTACGGATGATTTTGAAGAGTCTTTCTTTTCGATTTTTAGCCAAATCCCATCTGATGTTGCAAAGTTTTTTGCAAGCCATTTTTCCCAGTGTTTCTGGGTTTCGAAAGATAAAGTGGGAAGTGTTTTGGTGGCGGGTTTGGTCATGACTAAACAGTAATACGACATCGTGAAAGTTTGGATAGCGCCGTTTTATTTCTTAAAAAATTCCGAGATGTCGACCTTGAAAGCCCTTGCCACCCTATCCAAGGTTGGCAAGCTGACACTGTAATTTCCACTTTCAATTCGTTGGTACCAACGACGTTCTAACCCCAGCGTGCTCATATCTTCTTGGGTCAACCCCTTGTCGGTTCTGATCCTTCTGACATTACTAGATATGCGTCGCATTAGTCGCCAATAGGTTGAATCTAATTCAGTTTTTGTTTTGTGTTTGTCGTCCACCTAGCCAAATTTTGTCGATTACGGTTGATTTAAACCACGGTCTAAAGTGACCGCTTTGTGTGGCCGATAGGAAAACATAAGGGGACGGCTCACATGAAAATCAAAATTGCTCAATTTTTCGGTCACTTCGTCAATAGTTTTAAAATAAAGCGAATCAAATATCTGGTTCCATTGTCGATTTGCTTGGCCTTAACTTTCGGTGTTTTTCAAAATTGCGGGACGGCAAATAATGGCACTCAATCCAACGGAAGCATCGGATCGACAAGTTCTGGATCACATATAGCATCAACTCCAGCGAATCCCTTCTGTTCCGGCAGCGGCACAAGTTCAGATCCGTATCAAGTATGCGACGCTGCTTCTTTCGCTCAGATCTGGGCTTTTCCTTCAGCATTTATCGCCCTCACTGCGAATATATCACTTAGCGGGACCACAACCACTATCTCAACATTTTCGGGCACATTGAATGGCGCTAATTACACGATCTCGGGACTTCAAGTCGTTGGATCGTGGATCGCGTCAAATACCGGCACACTCGAGAATTTGCAATTTTCAAATGTTTTGGTCACGGCTTCGGGCACTAATTCCGGAATCATTGGCCAGAATTCTGGAACCGTTTCAAATATCAGTTTTTTGTCCGGGACCGTAAGTGGCACTGCCGGTGAAGAAGTGGGCGGAATTATTGGAACAAACACATCTTCAATTACAGTGAACACCCTTTATTTTAATGGAACCGTCGATATGAGTAACCTCGCCGGCGGTTCTTCAAGTGTGGCCGGTGGATGCGTCGGGGCTAATCACGGCACGATCTCGGATGCAATCGCAGGGGCGGCAGCACAAACGCTGGGAAATAACACCTCAAGTTCCGAAGCGATTGTCGGCGAAATAGTTGGAATTAATGCCGGCTTGTTAGAAGGTGCAGTAACGACACAAGGAAGCACCGTCAGTGGCGGACTATTTACAGGTGGGATCGCGGGCGCCAATACGGGCGTTATCGGTGGTGCTCACAGCCAGACGAACGTTAATACCTCGGTAACGGATTCCGAATCAGGAGGCATCACCGGATACAACGACGCTGGCATCATAGAAGTAGCAGAAAATGGGGGCTCAGTATCCGGCGTTTATGATGTTGGTGGAATAGTGGGACGCCAAGATGGTAGTACAAGTTCGATTACCGACTGTGCCAACGTCGGAAATATATCGACGGCTTCTGACACAAGTGGCGGCATTGTCGGTGCACTCGACGTAAGCTCGGGCTCGATCACCAGGGTGTATTCCGATGTGATGATTCCAACAGGTGGAAACTGCGGCGGACGACTCATAGGTGGAGTTAGCACCGGAGACACGATCAGCGGTTCCTATTACAACTCTAGTTTAAGTGGAGTAACCAATGCCATTGGCTGCGGCTCAGCAACCGGTATCACCGGACTCACTACTGCACAATTTGCGATTCAATCCAGCTTTGTTGGATGGGATTTTACGAGCACATGGGAAATGTCGGTGAACGGATATCCGGCTTTGCAGTAACAGAAAGACCTCGAGGGTTAAAATGAAAAAACGAATCCTAATTTTATTGGTTTCCAACATCACAGCTTGTGCGTCGCCATTGATCCATTTGAACGACCGAATGGGATGCGCAACGCACGACCTGTATCTGACCAGTGTCGATATCAGTGGGGGTACGTCCTCGACAGCTCTGGTTTTCATCGATAAGAAAGGTTCTTTCAGGATGGCGTCAGGAAATTCAGTTTTTTCTTCCGTTGCGGCTCATTGCTCGTTACCTACCGGTAAAAAACAAGAATGTGAAACAATAGCACTTAAAGCCGCAAGCGAGCCCATCTTTGAATATAACTATTGTGCGGTTCACGATTGCAATTACAACTCGATGGATCTGGCTCTCGAAAGCTCTTCCGAAATTTACAAAGAAGAATTTTCCAAGTGCTCAAAATAGATGAATGCCGCAGCATAGTCATTCAAGATCTCTATCATTAGAACAACCGCCGGCAAGAATCTTGCCCTTCACGCAGCAATGAAAAAACGCCCACCAGAAGTTCTAGAATTTTGTGACCTATCTTATGATCTTGATTCCCGACTACGTTTTTTAGCTGACTTAACCCAAGCCACCGATCCACAGAAAATTATTTTTGATGATTGTTTGTCGGAATGTGGCCATAACATCATCGAATATCTTGGACGACGCACATTACTTGAACACGTCTTTTTCGGAAGAAGTTTAAGATCCGTTCAGCTGGACGACGAACAAATAAAAGCTGAACTTTGGCGGCTCTACAAAATCAAAGCAAGACACGCTTTAAACCACAAGCTGCAAAAGAAGACCGAAAAACACTCAACTCGATCTAAACCCAGTCGCCGAACACACTCTTAAGCTGATTTCAACGAACGTTCAAACAACGCAAATAATTTCTGCCAGTGTCGCGTCAACCCAGCTTCCTGATATGCCGGAAGATCCTGCATCGTGAAACCATGGGCCGCACCGAGATAAGTTTCCATTTCATAGCGAACGCCAGCCTGATCCAACGCACTTCGCAAACGTTCAATCTGTTCTGCCGGCATAGACCGATCATTGTCGGCATTCGCAATATACAATTCAGCTTGGACCTGTTTCAAAAGCAAGTGCGGACTGTCTGGATTTTCTGTTGCTAAATTTCCACCATGAAAACTGGCTGCGGCTGAAACTTGATCAGGAAATTGAGCAGCAGTCAGAATCGCCAGTCGTCCACCCAAGCAATACCCCGTAACACGGATTTTTCCAGACAAAACCTGTGGTTGTTTTGCAAAAAAATCTAGAAACGCCGGCACATCGCGCATTCCCAAATCAGCCGTAAAACCTTGAAATAATGGTCCCAACTGTTTCATGACTTCGGGCATATCGGCCGCTGTCAGCGGAAATTTCAAATCGACTAGTGGCGGGCGGCGCATTCGATAAAATACATTTGGCGAAAGAACATAATATCCACGCGCAGCGATCGTTTTTGCCATTTCATAAAGCCATTCGCGCGGCCCAATCGCATCCATCAAAAATAAAACGGCGGGAAATTGCCCTTTGTCTTCTGGATAAGCGACAAAACAATCACATATTCCATCTTGAGTTTGAATATCCAGCATTTTCGTTTTCATTTTGTTCCCTGAAAAATAATCTACTTTTTTTCTAGATCAGTTTTAAGCATTCCCAAGCCTTCGTCAAATGCCCGGACCAGCATGCCTTTCGACAACTGATGCAAAATATTCATCGGAAAAGGAACGGTGCCAGTCATTCCCCATTTTATCTTCGTTTGGTTTCCAACGGATTCGGTCATCAAGTACGACTGATTGGTCGCTTCAAATGGTTTTTTAAACCGTAGTTCGTATGTCATTTTCTGCCCTTCCACAATGCTCGTAATTTCTTGCTCTCCGACCCCTGATCGCCCGGACCATGACGAAATACACCCCACTGTTCCATCTGTCCCTTTGTATTGAAAAACAATCGTGGAATCTTTTACTGCCCATGGGTTCCAGGAATTATCATTTTTCAACGATTTCACGTAATCAAAAACAACGTCTTTGGGTTTATTAATAATCATTTCGCGTTCGATACTGAAATCTTTTGGCAACAGGAATCCTAAAATAACGACGGCGCCAATCACTCCGATCAAAGACAATAGAACTATCTTCATTTGTGATTCTCCATTTGTTTAAGATACGCACTTAAACGTTCCAAAGTTTGTTTCCCACCTTCGATTGCACCGTAATTTTTAACAACGTGATTTCTTTCTTCAGCCGATTTAAACAACTGACGAATAGTCAGCCTTGTTTTTCCGCCCACATCGACAAAAGTCCAGGTCGACACAAATTGTATTTCAGGATCTCCCTTTCTGCCGCCACTATGCGAATAAACAATGCGTTGATATTTCACAATTTCGGTAAACACGCTTTTATTCGGATATTCTTGGCCGTCTGGGCCGCGCATCACATGCTTCCAAATTCCGCCTACCTTGAAATCCCTTTCTTCGGTGGTCGTGGTAAATCCAACCGGCCCCCACCAACGTTCGACGTGTTTGGGATTTGTCCAAGCTTCCCAAACCAATTCACGTGGAGCATCGAAAATGCGTGAAACCAATATTTCGCGATCCAAAGTATCTTCAGCAGAATCATTTCTATCGTTCATTTTTTTTCCTCTTTAAAACGGGTTTAGGAGTTTTGTTTTTTTTCAGAACCTTTAAATATTGATTTAGGCGATCGAAACTGTGTTCCCAAAACTGACGGTAGTCTTCGATCCAGGTTGCGACATCCTTTAACGGAGCAGCCTGTATCCGACAAGGTCGCCACTGCGCTTCGCGCGTGCGCGAAATCAATCCAGCACGTTCCAAAACTTTCAGATGTTTCGTGATTGCTGGCCCACTAATTTTAAACGGTCGTGCTAAATCGGTCACCGAGGTTTCGCCAATAGACAAGCGAGCGAGGATCGCGCGCCGAGTTGGATCGGCAAGCGCAGCAAAGGTGATACTAAGACGATCTGAAACCATTTATTACACCAACTGGTAAATTAACTTATTGGTTAAATATAGGCGAGACGCACCCTTTCGTCAAGCGGACTCAATTCATTCATTTCATAGCAACTTACAAGTTCTTGACTTACATAATCGGTATTATTATTCTTTCACGATGTATTATTTTTCAAACCGGGGTACACGATGAGTTTCGACCATTTTTTGGCCCAAAGCTGGAACGATCACGGAAAAGACGCATGGGGTGTTTTTAAGAAATTTCCGGATGGAATTGCCCTGGTCGACAAAAATGAACAAATCCCTAGGCTTGCCCAACTGATTGCGCACGTTTCTGGCGAGCACTTAGGCGCGTGGGACCAAGGCATAGACCTATTACAAAAATTGCGGCATTTATCGTGCTTTGAAAGCAGCAGCGAAAGCGACGCTGCCATCAATCGACTAAGCGCGTCCCTTGAAATTGCCGCAGGGAAAAATAATGTCCTTACTCGTTTTTCACAATCTGATCAAATTCGAATTCTAGCGACGGCGGCGTCTGCACTTTGCGGTCAAAACAAAAGCACCGAGGCTGAAACTTTATTTAAACACGCGTTGGAACTGGCGCGCCCTGATTTAGATAAAACAGATCCGGCCTGTCGATCACTGGCCGTCACAGGAAATAATCTTGCGTGTAGTTTGGAAGAAAAATCTGAAAGATCGACGGCCGATACCCAACTGATGATTCTGGCCGCCGAAACAGCTAGAAAATATTGGGAATTGGCAGGCACCTGGTTAGAAATCGAGCGGGCAGAATACCGCCTAGCGATGACTTATTTGGTGGCGAAAGACTTTGCTAAAGCCCACGCACATGCACAAAATTGCATCGATCTAGCCAAATCGAATGCAGCTGCACCTTTAGAACTGTTTTTTGGGTTCGAAGCACTGGCGTTGGTTGAACACGCACGCAACGCGGCAGGATTCTCCAGCGCATTGGAACAAATGCAGCATTATTTTTCAGTGCTCAGCGCCGACGACCAATCGTGGTGCGACAAATCACTTCAGAAGCTTATTCAGCTATCCAGTGCACCAAGAGTGTCAGCTGGATCAAGCGGCTGAACGTACCCCTTTTTTCCAGAAGTAATAAGATACCATCAACAACGCGAGTGCGACGAACACGAAACAAACCTTTCCCATTCCATCGCCTGCCGAATAATGTGAAAAGGCTGCGCCTAAAAATGTAAACGTGAAACCGGCATAGGCCCATTCGGTCAATGTGCGAAATCGGGTGTACAAAAGAGCAACGGCGCCCAATAGTTTTGCAATTCCTAAGAATGTAGCAAAATAAAGAGGATATCCGAAATGTGCCATGCCTTCTACAACTTGTGGAGCAGAAGTTAAGTAAGAATAGGATGCCATCAGCATCATTGCTGCTACCAGAACCGTGCAAATCCAGTATGTGATTTTTTGCGACTTTGTCAGTGTGTTTTGCATTTCGATCTCTCCCTTTTTCGTGTCTTTTATTCAATATACACTAAAAAATGAGATGCAAACCCTATTCCTTAATAAAACGCCGAACTATGGAATCGTGCCCGGACGCGACTTTAAGAAAATACACTCCACTTGCTAGATCGCTGACATCTAAAGTAATCACGCTTGCAGGCAAATCTAGTTTTTGCGAAAAATTGGGCAGGGTCTGTCCAAGAATGTCTGACACCATCAGCGAAATCGGCAAATCTGAAGAATCTACGTTCAGATTATAAGATACTTTCATTTTCAATTTCGCAGGATTCGGATCCAGAACGATGGAATTCGACAAAGCCAAAACGTGTGGGACTTCTGTCACTGCATAAACAAAAGGCTGCTTGTACACTAAATAATTAGAATTATTTTCAACCGCCGCCGAGGATAAAACACTGACGTGTGCCCACAAACAATAAGTGCCACTTCCTAATTTTTGTCCGCCTTGATTCTTCACATTTGCCAAGGGTATTCCAGATGTCGAAGTCACAGTTGTCACTGCGCGAGTAGTGCTTCCGTAAAAAGAATGGTTGCTTAAAACAAAGTACACATCTTCTGTTTGCAAATCGTCGACTGTTAAATCTTCACATGCATCTGCCTGAAGCGGACTGAGAAACCAATCGATTGATAACGGTGTCATGCTCAGGTCGACAGTCGAATTATTGAAAATTTGTGCTGTTGCCGTTGTAAGCGCCTGGGTGTCGTATGCATTGTCGTAATCAAAATCGTAATTAAAAGTTACGGGTGCATTATTTGCCGCCACGTCTGCAGGCGCATAATATTGCAACGATTGGGTTGATCCCGATGCAACCGGGTTCAGTGCCTGATATTCCGTCGTACCAACAATGTTCGCCCAAATACAATAAGCCCCGCTTTCGACGGGAGTGTTACTAAGATCCGTCCATTGCCCTAATAATTTAAAAACCGAAACTAGCAGAGGTGTAAACGGGGGAATCGAGCCCGATGCCGTCGTCACAGGAATCGCGGTCGTCGGATCAAAAAGCGTCGTCATGTTTTTGCAACCACCACTGATCAATTCTTCAGTCGCATACCAGTTTAAAGACACGCTTGCCGCCGTCGACGAAAGATTGATCACGTTTGTGCCGATCGTCAGTTTGTATTGACCGACATCTGCCCAAATAAACTGCTGGTCGTCACTGGCGGTCGGCGCAACAAATTGAAATGCAGCGTGTGCATTTGCCGACACAATGAATGAAGCAAGGCTGAACATCCAAAAATTTACCTTGAGCTGGCGCATCTGTACCTCTGCCTAATAACTGCTGCCTAATAACTGCTGCCTGAGTGGGAAATGCAGCCAAGCCGGGCAGAAGAATAGCAAAAACTAGTGTTGTGTGTACAACTTTTCAAAGTCTCGCGGTTTAAGCACGCGACGTTCGGCCCCACTTTTTGCAACTTGAATCATCGCTTTTCCAATTTGTTCAGTGGTACTAATCGCATTCGGAAAAAGCGATCGCATCAATGGAAGTACGGGTTTGGCCAAACAATAAAATAGCCGATAGGCCTTGGTCTTCGATTCGATGCCATGAAGAGGCTGAATGATCCCTGGACGAAATACATAGGCGCCCTTGAAGGGTAAGCTCAATAAAGCGTTTTCAGTCGCTCCGCGAACGCGCGCCCACATCACATTGCCTTTTTCCGTACTATCAGCGCCTTCGCCAGAAACATAAACGAATGTCATCTGTGGATTCAACCGACTGAGTGTAGTCGCGGCAGCTAAGGTTAGACCGTATGTAATATGCTGATATTCACTTTCACTTTTTCCGGCGGCCGTGGTTCCCAAACAAAAAAAACAGGCGTCGAAACCGGATAGTTCGCGTTCAATCGCGCTGTAATTCCACAAATCTGCATGAACAAGGTTACGAACCTTTTGGCTTTTCGTCTCAACGGCAGTTCGTCCAACAGTCAAAATATCAGTCACTTCCATGCTGTTCTGGCATTCCCTCAGAACGCCCTGCCCAACCATCCCAGTAGCACCAAACAAAATTACCTTCATTCTTGCACCTGCCCTTAAGGGGCTAACTTTACATTTTTTTTGTTTAAGACTCAATTCTTTGGGAATTTTTTGACCAAGAGTGCGAAAATAGCCTTAGCCATGAAAAAGCTCTTGAACGGAATAGTCGAATTTCGACACAAAGTTCTTCCGCAATACCGCGAAAAATTTGCAAAGCTTGCGCTTGGCCAAAACCCAGACACATTGTTTATCACTTGTTCCGATAGCCGGGTCGCCCCGAATTGGTTTGCATCGACTGACCCAGGCGACCTTTTTGTGATTCGAAATGTTGGAAACCTGATTCCAAGTTGTGGGGAAGACGGCCACTCCATCGCAGACGAATCAGAAGCAGCAGCGATCGAGTTTGCGATACTGAAACTAAATGTTACGGACATCATCGTTTGCGGTCATTCCGATTGTGGCGCGATGCACGCATTGTTGGCAGGACGTGAACAAATCGATGCCCCCCACTTGCGCGCATGGCTCAGACACGGTGAAGCGTCGTTGACGAAATTGGCACCTGACAAACCGGGACTAAGCCGCGTGAATCAGCTTTCTCAGCTAAATGTGCTGCAACAATTGAATCATCTTAAGTCTTATCCGATCGTCCGCGAACGCGTCGCCACCAACAAATTAAAGCTTCATGGCTGGTGGTTCGAACTCAGCGCGCCGAATGTCTATTCGTACGACGAAACGACCGGAAAATTTGTTGTGATCGATGAAAAAGAAGCGCAGCGAATTTCATCGACGCTATCGCAGTGATCTGCTTGTTTTTTGGTGTATTTTTTGGTGTATTTTTCAGTAACTTTTTCAGTAACTTACTTTGTATTTTGCCTAGTTGAGCAATCCCAAGCTTCAAGCAACCGCGCGCCAAAATAGGTTCCAGACTTGTCTAAACGCCACGGCGCATATGGAAAATACTTAGCCTTCACACAAATGCCAGGTGAAATCGACGCCCACTGCCGATCTTCTGCGGACGCCGTCCAAATACGCCCGTCATCCGTTTGAATTGCAACGGCAAATGAATAAAGTTCGGGATTGATCTTGTCGTTTGGCGACGTACTTTGCATCAACGAAACGTTGATTTGCACCCGCTCGATCTTTTCTATCTTGCCCGTCAGGGTAATTGAAAAAAGATAGGGATAAAACCGAAAGTAAACAAAGGTCGCAGCACACAAAACAACGACAAGCGAAAAAATGAATAAAGATCTTTTAGGTGAGGCCATGAATTTTAGTAGGCATGAAAAAAGACAAAATGTCTAGCCCATCGACTGGGGTGCGGCCGCAGTGTATATTCTAATCATGGGAAAAAACCGCGTCGAGGCATTCAGTGACGGCGTCATGGCGATTCTGATCACCATTATGGTGTTAGAGATTAAAATCCCGCACGCTGCGGGCTTGCACGAATTGGCGACAGTCCTTCCGGCATTAATCAGCTATCTGTTGAGCTTCGTTTTCATCGGAATTTACTGGAACAATCACCACCACCTGTTTCACGCCGTTCAACATGTAAACGGTCAAGTGCTTTGGGCAAATCTGCACCTGTTGTTCTGGTTGTCGTTGATTCCAGCCGTGAACTACTGGATTGGCGATAGCGCTTTTTCCGCTTTGTCGGTCGCAAGTTACGGTTGCGTGCTCCTTCTAGCGGGCATTGCCTATTTTTTGCTGACCAGGTCGCTGGTTTCTGAATGCGCCGACAACCCCACTTTAGCTGCCGCAATCGGCAACGATGCGAAGGGAAAAATTTCGCTTGCGATCTATGCTGTGGGCATTCCATGCGCTTTTTTAAATCCATGGATTGGCTATGGTCTTTATGTTTTGGTTGCAGCGGTGTGGCTGGTCCCTGATCGACGAATCGAACGCACTTTGACGAATAAATGTTGAAATGACACTTTTCTGAGATGTCACCGCCAAACTCAGTTGCGGATTTCATTTCGCGCTGGAATTCTGATCACAATTCTCGCTAAAATAGAAGAATGACCTTTACGGCATCGAATATTCCTTTACTTGGTCCACTTACCCGCATGATTGGAACTTGGGAGGGCGACAAGGGTTTAGACATCGCACTCGATGACGATCGCAGCGGCTCTGAAAATAATCTATTCCGCGAACGCATTTCCTTTGTTCCATTTGATGCGCCTTCTAACCACGAACAATATCTTGCTGGCTTGCGCTACAACATGATTGCGTGGCGTATAGATGAAAAAAAACCGTTCCACGAAGAATACGGATACTGGCTGTGGGATGCGGCTGACAAACAAATCATGCGCGCATTTGTGATTCCACGTGGTATTTCGATTTTGGCTGGGGGAACTGCCGAAAACGATGCGAATGAATTTGACTTGGTTGCAACACACGGAAGCACAACTTACGGAGTGTGTGCTAATCCATTTCTAGACCGCGAATTTAAAATTGTGCGATTTTCCATGAAGGTAAAGTTCCACGCAGACCAAACTTTTAGCTACGACCAAGACACGCAAATTCAAGTTCCTGGAAAACCGGAGATATTTCATCATCGCGATCGAAATACGTTGAAACGAATTTAGTTCCCTTTAGAACTCATCGCCAACAACAGCAATCGCATGGCATCGTGACGAGCGTTGAAATCTGAAAACACATTGCCCATGTTCGCGACGACATCCAACACTGCAGTCGCTTGGCCCGAAGGCGCGTCAGCCCAAGCCTTTAAATTAATACAAGCGGTTCGGATTTCTTTCCCATCCTCGGTCTTTGCAGTGAAAACAAAAAAGTAATCACGCCTTTGCAGCAGACGTTCGCGGTCGATTGGATCAAAAGTCGTCACGCGTTGGCAATCGATGATTTGATCAATTACAGACGCAGCGGCTTCAAGTGACTGACAAGATGTCTTTTGTAAAAACTGTGTCAGCTCTGGCGGTCGTTGGGGATTGTTTTCGTTGTTCGCGACATAATCTAAAAACAAAGAAAACTTCGCACGCAATTCAGTATGAAGCACTTCGTAATACTTTAAGTCTTGATCCGTCACCTTTGGCAGCATCGGTCGGTAACTTTTGTGCAATTGAACAATAGCCGGATCTTCTTTTTTGGGTGCAAATGGATCAATCGCGAATGGATTGGGGTATTGCGCCAAAACGTTACTGCCCAAAATTGCATTGCCCCAAAGCAAAAATATGAAAATAAAGCCGTAGTTTTTCAATCCTGGTCATTCTAAAATAATTAACCATTCGCGTCAACAAACAGACCCTGCATCAGTGTGATCCGTTGAATATCCGGTACGCATTTTATTGATGATCCGGCCGCACATTAAACAAATGAACTGTATTTGCAAGGCACAGCCAAACCAACTAAGATTTCCAGCAATGATCATCCACCATTTGAATTGCGGTTCGATGTGCCCAATTGCCGCGCAAACGCTAGTCGGACACTCAAAAATGATATGCCACTGTTTGTTGATCGAAACCGAACAAGGATTGGTTTTAGTCGACACGGGTTTTGGAACAGAAGACATTAAAAATCCAAAAACACGATTACCGCCGATGATTAAACTGATCGGTGCGACCTTGCAAACGACCGAAACAGCCGTCGAACAAATCCGCGCACTGGGATTTGATCCACGCGACGTCAAACACATTGTGGCGACCCACATGGACATGGATCACGTCGGCGGCGTGAGTGATTTTCCACAGGCGACGGTTCACGTTCTGCAATCTGAATACGATGCTGCAAACGCTACCCGCAAAGACTTGATTTCAAAAAGCAGATATTTCCCTACCCAATGGTCGAATCACAAACAATGGGAATTTTATAATCCCACAGGTGGCGATAACTGGAATGGTTTTGAGGTCGTTCGCCAACTAAAAGGTCTACCGCCAGAAATTTTAGTTGTTCCCCTGCTTGGACACACCGCAGGACATGCTGGCGTCGCTATTCAAAATAAAAACGAGTGGATTTTTCATGCCGGCGATGCTTATTTTTATCGCGCTGAAATGGATGCCAGCCCTAGCTGTCCAACGTTTTTAAAGCTTTTTCAACGTGCCTTAGCGCACGATAACAAAAAGCGATTACACAATCAGGCGCGATTGCGCGCACTTTCACAAAGCAAACAGGCGCGGGTTTTTTCGGCGCATGATGCGATTGAGTTCGAATCTTTTAACACGAAAAACTGAAAACGCGTCTACACTAGTAAGATGCAATCCGTCGCCCTATCTATCGCCGCGCATAAGGCGCTTCGATCTTTTGGGAAAAACTCCAGCCACCCATTGTGGGAATATGCTCCCCTTCAATTTTTTGAAACTAAAAATGGCTGGGTCATCGCCTATCGCATGGCATTTGATGTCGCCGTCATTGCTTTAGAACCGCTGCCGTTGGACGGTCACGCAAAGTCTTTTCCTGAAGCTTGGAAAGAATTTGTTGCAAGTGCGCGTCCAACCATCAGCGCGTTCATCACCGTCGGCCAAGATTTTGCTAGTCACCTGGAAAACATGGGCTTCGAAACCATGGTGGTCGCACGCGAACCATGGATCACGCTTCAAGATTGGTCACCTTCTGGAAACCGAGCGAAAGGCGTTCGCGCCGCGCGAAACCAAGCCATTCGTGCAGGGGTCGATATTGAAGAGTGGAATATCGACGATTTAGCAACGGACCCGCGCAAACGCCTGACATTGATGCAAATACTAAGTCAGTGGCAAAAAAAGTTTCTGATTCGTTTAACGGGTTTTTTAAATTTCACAGATCCTTTGCATGCGATTGTGGGCAGACGCTGGTTTGTTGCCCGTGTTGATCACCATACCGTAGGCTACTTGATTGCGACGCCCATCGCGCAAAGCGATCGCTACTTTCTGGAAGACTTAATCCTATCCAAGAATGCACCCCGTGGAACCGGTGAACTTTTAACTTGTGCCGCGCTAGAAAGTTTAAAAAGATCTGGCGTGAACGAAGTCAGCCTAGGAATTGTGTCCAAAGCAGAACCCAGTCGATCAAAATCATTCTTTCGTGCTTTGGCTTTCTTTTTTGAACCGTTGTTTCAACCCAATGGCGTTTACCTTTTTCGAAAGCGATTTCGACCAGACCGTTGGGAACCAATGTACATTTGCGTTAAAACTTACGACCACACTAAAACGGGGGTCTTTACGTGGATTCGAAGTTTAGCTGCGCTTTTAAGTGTTCTCGATCCAAAACTGAATCGCACACTTTCGCCTTGGGTACGGCCAATAGGTCGATTTGTAACTCAGCATGGATTCAGTTTGTTTTTTTTAGTCACGTCGACGATTGCATTTGAAAATAGTGTCGGTCAAACTCGTTCTGAATTTTTCGCATTGATTGCCGGGTTGCTATTAACGATTCCATGGGCGGAACGAACATACGGAAAAAGATTCTTGGCCGCATTTTTTATTTGCGCCTTTGGTGTCGTAGGTTTGCTGTCTAGATGGCTAGGCCATCCGGCGCTTTTTTTTCATTCAGATGCCTTGGCCCCAGTGCTGATGGCGACAGCGGGTGCCCTACTGACAAGACTGAAACGAAAACGAGAATCCGTTTTACCTGCCGCCTTGATCTTTGTGGTTTCGTTGCTGGCACTGATGTCCGATGACCTTAAGATGCTGACGTCGCACCTATTGATGATCATGATGTTTTGCCTGGGAATGATCGTCGGAAAATCAGAACTGGAATTTGTTCGATCGCGAAGCCGTAAAATGAGCAAAAAAAAGCCCCTTGCCAAAAACGTGGCAAGAGGCCTTTCGCTTTAGGTTCATTCTTATTTCGCGGGATTAGATGCAGTGACGGAAACGGTTGCCTGTCCATACACGGGGCCGACTTCGTTCAACGTCGGGTTATTGCCCCCGTCGCCAGCTAAAATATTCACTACTTTTTCGCTGATCGTTAAACTGTTCGGCGTATAACTGGTCACATTGTCATAGAACCCAAATGATGCTCCACTCCCTTGGACAATGGGCCAGTTGACTCGCAGCTTGTCCTGATGGTTGGTCCATAACTTTAATTCGCTGCCTGTCGAGCCATCAAATGGAAGATAAACACATTGGTGGTTTACGGAAGCTGCAGCATTTTTTGTAAATGAAAAGATCTGTTTTTGACCCTTCGTTTTGGCAAAAATATTGAATCTTTGGGTGGCCTCATTTTTGCCATCGACACTCGTGGCTTTCAGAATCTGTTCAATCGTGCTGGCACTGGTAACAGTCACCGTCACCGTAACCAGTAGAGGACAATTATTTACGGTAACAGCAGACGCCACCATCGATTGCGATAATCCAAGCGCTGCGGTGATCAAAAAAAGCTTATTTCTGTGATTCATGAGTTGTTCCTTTCAAAGGATTTTGGGTTCATCAAGCGACTGCAATCTTGATTCGCATTAGAAAATTAAACAAATAAAAAGAGCTCGCAATACTGGTCACAATGATCGATTTTTTAAAAAATTAAATTTTATCAGTTTAACAAAACAACACGGCGTTTTTGGCACCCAATCTATCGTTTTTTCTAATCAACCGATACTTTCGTTGACAAAAAACGCCCCCCACAAACAATATTCGCAAAGCATGATTCGCCGTAAAAAAACTGCAGGAAAAGGCATCCGAAAAAATGAACTGATCGGCGGACTAACCACTTTCTTAACCATTTGTTACGTCACTGCTGTTAACCCGGTCATCTTGAACGCAAACGGCGAAGGCATCCCCATATCCGGCGCGCTAACGGCGACAGTGTTACTGACGTCGCTGGTGACACTGATCATGGGCCTTTATGCGGATCTACCCTTTGCTGTCGCGCCAGGCATGGGAATCAATGCTTTTTTTGCTTACCAACTGGTCCTGACCCAGCACGTTCCATGGCAAACGGGACTTGGAATTACTTTTTGGGCCGGCGTTATTTTCCTGATTTTATCGGTTCTGCCAGTTCGTGAAAAAATTGCGGCGGCAATCCCACCTTCGATTCGAAGCGCCACGGCCATCGGCATTGGGTTGTTCCTGGCATTTATCGGATTAAAAAACGGAAGAATCATCGGCGCCGATCCCGCCACATTGATTCATTTAAACCCGATCAGCTTTGAATCCGCTTTGGTGTGGCTGGGACTAGTCATGATTTTTATTCTGCATTACAAAAGAAACGCACTCGCATTTTTATTTCCAATCGTCACCATCACGGTATTAGAAGCATTCCGACACAAAACATCCCTGCCCGAAAAACTTTTTAGCCTTCCGGATTTCTCAAGCGCATTTTTGAAAACCGATTTTCTAGGTAGTCTTGACTTATCCCTTGCACCATCCATCGCAGCAATCTTTCTGACAGATCTTTTTGACTCCATTTCTACTTTAGTTGGAGTATCCCGCGCCACCGGATTGGTCGACGAAAACGGCACGCCAAAAAACTTTAAGAAGGGCCTGATTGTCGATTCACTAGCGACTCTTTTCGCCGGTCTTTTTGGCACGTCTGCAGGAACCGCGTACATTGAAAGCGCGGCTGGAATCGAAGCCGGTGCAAGAACGGGGCAAGCTTCTGTCGTCACGGCATTGCTGTTTCTGCCGCTTTTGTTTGTGGCACCCCTTGTTGGCTTGATCCCCATTTATGCGACGGCGCCCGTGCTTATTTTTGTGGGATTGCTGATGTGCCAGGAAATCAAGACTCTTGCCAATTGTGACTGGCCAAATTTATTTCCAGCGTTGTTGGTCATTGTTCTGATTCCGCTGACTTTTTCCATTACACATGGTGTGTTGATAGGAGTCGTCGCTGCAACGGCCGTGCAGGGCTTCCGCAAAGGCATCCGATCGGTGCCAACGGCGCAGGTCATCCTGGCAGTTCTTTGTCTTGCATTGATTGCAATTGAGATGTCGCGCTAGGCATGTAAACTATAAAGACATGGGCAAAACGACGGAATGGCCACAATTATCAGATGAAGAGTTGTTGCAGTTTCGAATTTGCGACTTAGGCTTGACACTCGAATCACCTGAAATTCAGGAACGTGTCGGGCAACTTTATGCAGAACTCGCAGCCAAAGAACAAGTCTTCCGCCCGCACATTTACCTGGGCGACGAATGGTTCAGCCCCGAAGGCATGCTTGCCATTTCTATCCCTTTTTACCTTGCACATCCTCGATTGAAAGCACTGGAAAAACGGATGATGCTTGAAGTGGAAGGCGGTACACCCGAATGGTTTCAAAGGTTGCTTCGTCACGAAGCTGGACATTGTTTTGATCACACCTACCGCTTTTCAAAGCGTAGAAAGTGGCAAAAAATTTTTGGGTCACCCGATGAAGAATACGCGCCGGAAACGTACCATCCAAAACCCTATTCCAAAAGTTTCGTTCAACACCTAGACAACTGGTACGCGCAGGCCCATCCGGACGAAGATTTCGCAGAAACATTTGCGGTATGGCTAGGTTGTGATGCCGATTCAGCCATCGACTGGCGCAAGCAATATCGAAATTGGCCGGGGGCGCTGCAGAAATTAGAATACATCGAGGAGCTTGCTCAAGAAGCGAAAACACTCAGGCCATTTCGCACGCGTGGAAACTTGCCGTGCATGGCGATCAAGTCAAAGATGACTTTGCAAAGGTATTATGCCCGCCGCAAAAAAGAAAACGCCACGGATTACCCTGATTTTTACGACGGCGATCTTAAGAACATCTTTAACGGTGAACAAAGCTTAAACAAAAAAGAATTCGGTGCGGCGCGATTTCTAAAGCGTCGACACAAATCCATTGTCGATTCAGTCAGTTTTTGGTCCGGTGAAAAGAAATTCCCAATTGAAACTTTAATCAAGAAATTTGTCGCCCGATGCGAAACGCTTGACCTTCGAATCGGAAAATCAGAAGAAGACACGCTCCTTAATCTTTCTGCCTATTTGGCGACCCTAGTGAACCACTATCTGTTCACAGGAAAATTCAAAAGGAGCGTCTAAATCAAATGAAGATCCTTCTTCTTTTTGATTTGTCGATATCACTTAAACCCGAAGAATACGTAGATTACTGGAAATCAGATGATTTCGAAAGTGAACGACACACGAAAGAAACCTTAGAAAACTTAGGGCACACGGTTACTCCGTTTGGTTTGCACGATGATTTGGATCCGTTGTTGAAAGAAGTCAAAGACAACCCACCTGACTTAATTTTTAATCTCAGCGAAGCATTCAGAAACCATCGACGTTACGAACCGCACCTGGTATCGCTTCTTGAGCTTTTAGAAATTCCGTATACGGGATCACGTCCCGAAGCACTTCACCTTTGCAAAAATAAGGGCATGGCAAAAAAAATTCTGTCTTTTCACCGCGTAAAAGTGCCTGATTTTCTAATTTCGCGCAGGTCGTCGCCCATTCGCAGCTTGAAGGGACTGAAGTTTCCTGTATTTATCAAACCGCTTGATTTGGAAGCTTCTGAAGGAATTTCGCAGTTGTCATTTTCTGAAAATGCAAAAGACGCATTAGAGCGTGTTCGTTACCTGCATGAACGGTATGAAACAAGTGTGATTGTCGAAGAATACATAGACGGGCGTGAACTGTACGTCGCCGTCCTGGGCAATGAAAAATTGCAGGCTTTTCCGCCGCGCGAATTGCATTTTAAGCACGTGCCAGAAGGTGAACCCCGTTTTGCGACATTTCGTGCAAAGTGGGACGACACTTACAGAAAAAAATGGGGTATCAAAACTGGCGCTGGTTCGCTTTCTGAAGAAATTGAATTGAAACTAATGGAACTCAGCAAACGCATCTACCGACTGCTTGGTTTAAGTGGTTATGGCCGTGTGGATTTTAGAATGACCCCCGAAGGCGAATTCGTTTGCTTAGAAGTAAACCCCAATCCATCGATCGAGCGGGACAGTGATGTTGCCCTTGCAGCCGCAAAGGCAGGCCTCAGTTACGATGACTTGATACAAAAAATTCTAAATTTAGCAATTGGCGCGATCGATCCGCAGCTTGACCGCAGTCCGTCGCGTAAAAAGAAGAAGTAGGTGTATATAGACTTTAATATTCCACTTTAAATTTGTGGTTCCCGCTAAAGCTCCCTCAAATTTAAAGTGGAATATTAAAGTCTATATACACCTACTTCATCCTTGATATCGGTATTTGCGGAACGGCTTCACAAAAAATAGAATTGCCATCACTGCAGCAAATCCGGCAAGACCACCAAACTGAAGCGCGTGCGAAGGTGACGTTGCTTGCGCAACAAACCCTAAAAAAGCCGACCCTAAATAAGGCCCTGATTTAAAACTTAATAACTCGATTCCGCCCAGCCGACCTCGAAAATCGTTGTGAATCACTTGATTCCACAAAGTATGTCTAAAAACTGCACTGATCATGTCGAAAAATCCCGCTATCGAAAAACAAAGCAGCACCATCGCCAAGTTACTTTGCAGTCCCGCCAAGGCCACGAAAACACACCAACCGGCGGCGCACGCACCGATCCAACGGCCATGTGATCGCGGTTGTGACATCCATCCACTAGAAAGCGTCGCAATCAAAGCACCAATCCAAACCGACGCATGTAGAAAACCTACGATTCTTGCACTGCCACTGCTTGAAGCCGAGTGTGTGTGCAGCGCCGCGATCGCTGGAAACAACAAGAAGGGATAAGCCAAGGTCATCGCTGAAATATCGACTGCGTAACTGGCCAACACCACCGGTTGACGACGTAAATACGAAAAACCCTCGCCGATCGTCGACAACAATGATCTTGCGGGCCCGGTGACTAATGCCGGGATTGTCAACATCAGCATCAATCCGACGCACAGTACATACGAAATCACGTCGACCGTGTACGCGATCGTCAATCCAAAGCTTGCAATCAAAATTCCAGCAAGCGCCGGCGACAATACCTGCGCAAACGTTACCCGAAACCCACCCAATGCGCCGACCGATGCCATCAGTTCCTTGCGAACCACCATCGGAATCAACGACGAAATGGCTGGGCGGTGAAAGCCCTCAAAAAAAGCCGTCGCACCGGCCAACGCGTAGATGTAATAAATATTTTTTGTTCCTGTAAACGCCAGTACGGCCAGACCTACACTACTCAACGCTTGTAAGGCTTCCGTTGATACCACGATCACTTTTCGCGGAAACCGATCTGCCAATGCCCCACCCCAAAGTGCACTGGCCAACATTGGAATCAATTGGGCGATTCCAACTAAGCCGACTTGTGCGTTGGAATGAGTGATTGCATAAACTTGAAATGGAACGGCGACCATTGTGATCGCGCTGCCTAAAAATGAAATCAACTGGCCAAAGAAAATAAGTCTAAATTCACGCGACTCGTAAAG